>JAESFI010000208.1_pt1 | contig 11068 bp, 7 predicted proteins | sample 9269361 | NCBI WGS metagenome assembly JAESFI01 (sample SAMN14504119, study PRJNA617095) | algae metagenome | isolation source: Brasilonema angustatum HA4187-MV1 and co-occurring heterotrophs from moss... | place: USA: Manoa Valley, Honolulu, Hawaii | collected 2009-07-20 | reverse complement strand
ATTGAGGTTGGCGAGCTATTCTGGTGACTAGTAATACGAGTCTTAATAAGTTCTGACTGTGCAGTGGCCTCTATAGAGTTCTGTGGTGTCTTAGAAACCCAAGGGAGGGTCTCAGTCAACAGTGGTCTAGTTGGTGATGGGGTCCGTACGAGTACATCTAGCTTAGAGAGGACTCTATCTGGATCGTACGGAACAAGGCCGGTCCCTATAAAACCACTCCGTATATTTCTTTCCGTGATAGAAGCTGTAAAGGCTTCTCGAAACGCACAAAGGAACTCAAGCTTGCTCACGTGATTAATTGATGCCCGCATCAAGTTCTCGATCTGGTGGCCGTACGCCTGCTTCAGTGGTCCAAAACAGCCCACATCCAATGGCTGGAGGATATGGGAGGAGTGGGGAGGCATACAGAGTGTGATAATGTGGTGAGACTGGCAGTAGAGTTCAAAGTTAGTTGAGTGGTGGCTCTCGTGGCCGTCGAGGATCAAAAGTCGATATGTCCCCCTCGTACGAGGCGCTGTATATTGGTCGAAGTGCTTGATCCAGTCTAGACCAACTTCATTCGTTGTCCAGCCATTATCAGTGGTCGCAATACGCCAATCTGGTGGAAGATTGCACTCTTGATACCAGTTGGCCAAGTGGTACTGGGCCGCCAAGATAATAAATGGTGAGATAGCCCAACCGTATGCATTTACACCCTGGATCACGGTTGCCCACTCGCGATTACCTGGCTGGGCTAGTTTCACCTTCCCACGGCTATCTGAGGTAGTGACTACCATACCGGGGAAGATAAAGCCCATCATAAACCCGGTCTCGTCAAAGTTATAGGTGTCGTCATCTAGGATGCCGTACTTGGCCTTTGTATTCCGTACGAGGGCGAACCACTCATTAATCGCCTTTGGATCTTCGCATTTAGCTCGTTGGTAATCGTATCTACGAGCGTAACGCGTGCGTAGCTCTGGCCGACGCCGTACAAAGTTGGAGGCCCAAAGCTTACCAACAGGTGGCGCGTCGCGTACGCGTAGTAGTTGATTGGCCATATCTTCAACACCACATAGCCTGGGTGGAAATGATCGCGTCCCTAGCTCGAGTATGTATCGTACAATAGCACTTTCTTCTGAATCTGTAAGCTTACGTGAATTGGCCGGAGTATCGCGTCGTGCAGGTCGGCCAGCGTGTCGTTGATGAAGGGTCGTATAAGAGATGTTGTAGATCTTTGCTGCAGCCAGTAGGCTTAACTTGTTGTCTTTTTTAATAGCCTCGAGGGCTAAAATAACTCTAGCTTCGTACGAATTAGAAGGCATCTTCTATTGTGGTGGAATTTAGAATTGAAAATAGAGATGGTATGTGGTGTGGGGAATTAACCGTTCGCTTATATTAACCGCTCGCTTATGGATTACGTTATTTGTTTTTGGCTTTTAGCACAAAAAGCTAATTCAAAGTTCTCCGTGATCCCCGTTTTGGTCGCTTGATGACTCTTTCTCCTGTTTCTTCACTTGGATCTAAGGATAAGGGTGAGATACTGTGCGACGTAGACGACACTGTCACTGTGTTTTCAAAATCTTCTTTTTCCCGCTGCATTTGTGCTAAGCGCTCGTTCAGCCTCGCAAGTGTGGCTTCGTAATCTCGAGCCATAACCTGCGTTGACTCCCTTGACTTGGCCAATATGTTTGAGAGCTGACTGTTCTCTTTCAATGCTTTCTGGTATTCTTGCTCCAACGCGTGTTTCTCGCGGGCTATATTGTGCAGATCGCTGGCTATAGCAGCACGAGATTTCTCCGAAGCACACCAGGCATTATAGTATTCAAGACTTCTCTTTTCAGATGCGGCATGTTGCTTTGCCACATTCTGTACATGCATCCAAAGAGTTCTTTCAATGTCTTGAGCTTCATCGTGACTTGCGCTAATATGCTGATTGACGTGGTGGAGACGCTCCCAGGTTGAATGCAGACCAGGAATAAACGGCGAATTTTGGGGAATGTTAAGCTATCATCCATTAGAAAACGTATATAGGCCTTCGAGAACTACTTACCGGGGCAACCCTTTTGTCCATTGTTGTTCCGGACTTCACTTCCGATGCCATGACTTTCTTTTCAAAGTGTAGTGATAGGAACAATTGTCCTGTCCTGAAACTTTTTCCTGCTTCTTTATAGGCCTGCGCGGTCCCATACTAACCTTTATGTAGGTAGAGAGTGTCTCATTTGTTAGATCTGTCAAAGGTAGAGACCCACTATACGTAAAAGCCCCAAGTGAAGCTCAAAAGTCAAATATTTTCGAGAAGATGACTCTTTGAGCGACAAACACCAAAAAATCTGCCAAAGATGCAAGCAGCCGCTTACGAAGACTGCGGCAGTCGTGGCGGGCTTTAGGAGGAATTAGGTTTGTCCTCCGTTAGTCGTTGGAAATCAGTTGGTTGAGTGGATGAACCCTCTCAGGGCAGCTCCAATGAGGCAATAAAAAGCTCTGGACCCAACAAGTAGCGTACTGATCGGTTCCACAAAGTTGCTGGCAGATGCTCTTATTCCTGTCTAGAAAACAAAAATTGTTGCTGGCCACCGCTGCGGCCACTTTGCAAAACGGCAAATTTGCTTCAAGAGGAAGGTATGAACACTAGGCTTACGCGGATGAACACGACCAGGTTCCCTTCATGTTTTTGTTGCAATAAACCTCAGCGTTCACATAGCGGGTCGACATCCTAATCCACCCATCATCATCATCATCATCATCATCATCATTCGACCGTGTGCTCAGTTAATCGGCAGAAGAAGCCTCGAGTCCATACCTTACTCCCTTCGTCACTATAGTTGCCCGGCTTCCGGTGGTGACGAAGAAGTAGTTGGAATGATCCAGTAATATCAAAGATCCCGCCTGTGCCGCACAATTTTAATGTCGTAAGGACAAGGTGCGGAATCACCTGACGTCTCATCGGGGTAGAGGTTGCATTTCAGGTTCAGGCGGAAACATGGGACAATGCTCAGCATAAGCCGACATGGATGTGACTGTCATCATCGTAGCTTTCTCGGAATTTCCTAGATGGCGCCAAAAGCAAGCCCCAACGCTATTTCGGCGAACAGAGTCTAAAGCAGTCGGTAGATCTTCCTTGTCGTCGCTTATTCTCTCAGGAGTTTGCAGGTGACAATCTTGTTGCAGAGGGATGCATGAACAGGGATGATTTCGCTCGGGTTGGCCGAACGCCACAGCTTGAGAATCAACAGAGCGCCAGACAGACAGTCTCCGAGTCTTCTTCAAAATATTTATCAATTTGTAGTCTCTTCTTAATTCGATGGGCTTGCGCGAGCCCAGTTGAGCCAAATGTGCGGTATCAGGGGAAAAGTCGCCCAGTTTATAACAGAGCAATGTGGACAGAAGGATAGGCGACAGAACCCAAGTTGTAGAGCCAAAAATCGAATTAGCGAGGTCTTTGCTCTCCAATTGGCCAAATGGGTGCCAAGATTAGCTGATACCAGCGTTATACCCTTTCAGGGCGTCTACACGGGCGAACCAGACCGTCGGCGCCTGATCAACCAATGGAAGGGGGTTGACCGGAGAAACCGGGCGCTTGCGAGAACACTACCTACGATGTCCTTCGACGGGTCAAGATTCTCACTCAATTGGCGATGCACACACCGCTTCTCCATAGGTCAGGTAGAGGTCGTCCAGTACATTGCTGGCTCGCTGCTGTGACCTTGCACTCTGGAGATCCACTTACCATCGCCACAAACTCGTTGTCCGAATCTGAGAAATTATTATCAAAACTGTCCTTCGACCAAGCGGGACGTATCTCGGCATTCAAACCTCCCGCAACTAAAGTAGACTCCCGGTGCATAATTTTCGCTGTCAACGGCGGCAGAACACAGATATGTTCCCAAGATCGAAGGAACTTTTTCTATGTTCGGGAATACGCCAAATGCGATGAAACAGCTTCACGATGCTTGTACGCTGAGTTCGTCCAATAAGGCCCGTCGACGCACGTCAAGCGATTGCGCCATACCACGGGCTAGGAGCATTATCGAGTGCATTGCATGTAGGTCACCTGACTCGCCCACCATGAGATCTGCTGTTTGACTGCTGCATTGACGAATTCAAATTTTGTAGATCAAAACCCCGAAAGAAAAGCATAAGTATTTATCGTTTCTCCACTCCGCCTCCTTCTAGGATATAAATGTAACTATTGTGAGATGTCGCCCGACGTGGGCCTTGCCTTTACGTCCACAATTTTGGCCGGTAGACGCCGACGACTTTTTCGCGAGCCAATGGAAGTCTCTGATCTGAACCAGATTTCTTGCTCCTAAAATTCTCCCTCCTTCCTCATCACGGTCCCCAAAGTGGTCCCCTGTGGAGGCAGATGTTATTGCCACAATCCAGGATGAATCGAATTAGTACAAAAACGGTGAAACCTGAGACGTCTCCTTTTCAACATATAATGTGAGAGGTGAAATTTGAGCCAAAGGGGAATAGCCACAGTCAATTTTTCGCGGCTTTTAAACAACCGACTCGTGCTCTCAGTCCAGCAGCCCTTGGAAAAACGCGCCCCAACTCTTTCTCGTCAGGAAAATTGAACATCCAATTCCGCAGGGGAATTAGCTGTGTCACGGTTCAATAAATTCTGCCAATATGGATTTTCTCTCGAATAATATCGAAGATTCTTCTCAATGGACCTCTGTTGAATTGACCAAGGGTGTCAGGAAGCGCAGAGTCGATCAGGTACCCGAATGGTCCCCCAAAGATCACAATGTCCAGTTGGGAGAAACACATAGCCAACAGGTTCATGCCGCAGGCGATGTTTTCAAGCTGGAAAGCTACAAAACGGAAGCATCCAGTATGCTGCCTGTCTCCTTTTCTAATACTACGGCGATCAAGGCGTCGTTAGACCTTCTACATTCTTTCGAAAAGGCGCTGGTGCAACATGCAGATTCGGAGAAGGAAAGCCTATTGGTGGTTTTCAAAAATGCTTACAACAATCAACTTCGCCGCGCTGTTGGGCTTCCGGGATCACCTATTTCAAGTAATCAGACTGCTTATCTAAGCTTAACGGAATCATTCACTCATCTACACAAAAAGAACATGAATTTACAGTCGACCAACGTTTTGTGGTACGGATCACCCATTATTTGGCTAGTGGTTCCTCCGAGACATGCTTGCAAGTTGGAAGCCCAGATCGCAAGGGTGCTGCAAGTATCACCAGCCTGCAGCCAATTTGTGGGACACACTGCAATTGTCTTCCCGCCGTCTCTCCTTTCTCAATGGGGAGTCAATTTCACCATGGTCGAGCAATTTCCTGGTGAGGTGATCCAGATCGACTACGGCGCTTATTGCGCAAAGTGGAGTGTGGGATCAAATTTATGGGAGGAGTTCAATAGTTCCGATGATCCAAGTTGGCAGCCTCCACCATTATATCGACATTGTGGCGACAAATGTGATTCCGGAATTTTGACAGTTTGCGATGACACGTCCTGGAAATGGGAAGACTTCTCCCTAATAACAACCGAACAACTAATTGAAGAGGAGACCCACTCTGGACACTCGCACACGACGCTTTCTTCAGACTCCATGGTCGATGTTGTTCAGTTACAAGAAAATTTAGACATCAACCTGAGCGAAATAAACCAAAAGTTGAGCGATGCCGAGCTAGATTGTCTTAGAGCTCTTCAGAGTCAGATTGAGGACACCCAAGAGCATATTGACCCGTCGTTATTGGAGCTAAACGGAACTCTTCTAGTGGAGAATTTCACAACGGGCACCCATTCTCCTTACTCCAGTCGTGGAGCTGATATTCCAAGCGCAGGTTCGGAACAAATGAACGACTTGGGTTTTGAAGTTATTAGCCGCGAGGATGTTCAGGACAGCTCATCAAGTCAGGAGGTAGAGCAGATTTTTGACGCTGTGATGCCAGACGAAAACGCTCACACACCCGTGATATCAAACCATGTATCAGGCCTTTCTCCTCGCCACTCTGAGACTGCTCAACCTGCTTCACGAGAGGATCCAGACCAGTCAGAGATGTTGCCCTATAGGTCGGGAGGATCGAACAACCCCCTCTCAGCCACAGATGAGTCTCCCGAAAATTCAAAAAGGCAAACGATGCCAGCGACCGGTGATTCTAACGGAGATGTGGCCAACACGTTGTCCAAGTATGACGAAGGCTTACTCAAAAAGCAGAACTATTTAAATGACCTTGCTTCTGCAATTGGAAGTGACGAAGTGCTACGAGATCTCGTGGAGATGGTTGACGCTTTGCATCAGACACCAAAATCAGCCTCATCCAAACTTGGAGCTGCCATGACCACGTTTCTTCTAGGCGAGGCCAACTCACGCCTTGGTGCACTACAGAAAGATATCTCGGCCCTCTTCATTGCTACAAGGGCCAGACAACTACTTCAGCACTTTCAAGATCTGAAGGAAAATAGGCGAAGGCAGAACAAGACCCAAAGGAAACGGAAGCGACAATTGCGGGACGTTTCTTTTGATACTGTCATTAATCTATCAACAGAACCTCCAGCAAATCTTACAGCAGTATCGAAGAACCGTTATATGACAGATGTTTACAATCGGCTTGTAGAAGAATTAATGCAGCCTGATGTTGATGCGGATAAGCTCCGGCAGCGGGTGCAAGCCGCTTACTATCACGGTAAACGACTTCTCCCCTACCAGGATATTTGCGGTTCCGATCACCCACTATGGGTGTTGCTGCCTACAAGAGCCTTGAAGAGTCCGAGAAATCATAAATTGGATATTGAACCCTCAATGTTTGTCATTGAATTGTTTCTTCTAGGAGATTTTGCTAATCTATAACAGGTACAGGGTTTTGGAGCCAGCAGAGATACGTACATTGGTCAATTTGGTGCAAAATAGTCGCCCAGCCCTATGGAAGAAACTTCCCCAGCTTCAAGGGGTCATCGAAGACTTAGTAGGGGACGCTAAGCCTGATATCAACATCCTTCAAGAATTTTGTGCGCCAGCTTAGCGAGATGTTTCCTAGAAGGTAGTTGATGCCTGAACCGAACTCACTCGAAGTCAATACCTAGAACATATTCTTCTGATTCGGAGAATGTTCTCAGGATATCCTCGACGAAGAAATCCTAAGGATTTGTGAATAATATCTTGGGAACTTCTCTCTCTTTCATCACCAAACCTAGTCTTTGCCAGTTCACTGAGGCATTGAATTGTAAATTTGGTCGGACGGTTTCCAAAAAATGTGTTCAGAGATTATTTTTCGGCCCAATTACACCATAAGTCCTCTCCAAGTCACATCGTTTGCGAATATTTCTCGTAATTGCTACACACAGCACAATGGACGCTCCAGCCGATCTCGTCGGTACACGGGTGATTGTGAACTATTGTTCCATTGCCGAGCATCCTTTGCAGCAACAGCTACCACATACAACAGGGAGGGTATTTTATAAAGTATTTGGGTCAACCACGGAGAATCGTTCATAAATCTCGCGATATCTGCGTGAGATTGATGATTTGTATAAATCTATACAGTATTAATTTACTCGCAGTTTCGCGCTCCAGATCCTGAGCCACTAAATCCGTCATAGTGATGGATCGATGACAGTAGTTGCGGCACGTGCTGCCAGCAGTTCTGGGGAACACAAGCCCAACTCAAAGCATCCTCGGGGCTACGGAACAGTCAGATAGGGTGAGAAGACGTCAAGGTGCGCTTCTACATCTCTAATGAGGCCGCCGTCGTCATAATCACAGCTAGACTAAGAGAGAAGACCTTAAAGTGAGGTCCTAGGGAGAGTGAAAATCGACCTATCAAAACCGAGACTACCAACTGTCTCCCACACAAATTTCACTGACAGTAGGCACTTAACTATTGATTTTCCCTCGTCATCCGTGATAACTAAACACATACTGGTTGAGGCCCCGCTGTAGAGTCTAGGCAGAAATCGCTGCGTGTTATTAGAAAGATTTTTGTCTCTTTAATCAGTTTTCTTCTCTCTTCCTTTTTATCGGCTTACTTGTTTTGAATATTAAGAGGAAAAATCTTTGTAATTTCCTCTCAGAGCGAGATGAAGATACCCGAATCAACCTGGACCGGAATTCTTTGCTCGTTGGGCATAGCGGCTGATGAGTATAATATTAGCTTCAAGGCGCGGGAGTTGATGGCGACTATTCTTATCCAGGCTGTGGGCAAAAGTGTTCTCAGGGATTTGGACTTTAGGGATACGAAGAAAGCCATTACAACATTCACTGAACGTTGGTCTAAGCAGGGCAAGTCGCGGTTGATTCTCGGTCACAAGCTACTTTCCCAAGTAGCCTTCAAAGTAAGCTTATCAATCTCAATTTTGGCGGGAATGGGAGCTAACATGCGAGAGCAGAAACTACAGAAATGGGACTCTCAGGAGCGTTTGTTCGGATTATACGACGACGCAGAACTGTGGGTGATGGTGAAACAGGCAAATTTGCTCTTTGAAGTTCTTGTGTTTTGCGATATCAACGCGCAAATCTGGCCAAAACACAATGGAAGGTTTTGGAAGGGCGTCCCGATGGACTACAGTTCAACCATCAATACAGGTAGTTTGATGACTGAAATTAAGGGGATTCCTTTAGCTTGGTGGGCAGAGTTGAAACTTGAAGAGAAAATATGGGAGAACCCCCGATTAGCAGCATCCATCATTGCTCGCGGCACATACGATTACTACCGCTGTGTTCCGAGAACGATTGCTTGGTTCTTCAAGGAGGAGTCACCGTCCTCGGTGAGAACATTCTCAGACGTGATTGAGACGATCACAAGGTGTGTTGAACAACATGATGGGGACTATGGATGGAAGGTTGAGTGATAGGACTTTATCTGATACCGCGATAGAGACCAGATATAAGAGCTTCAATTAAGTGCTCGCTGTTTATCAGTTTTGACGCCTTATCAACGCTGCTGACATTAGCCTGACGGCACTGCCGAAGATCAAGTTGCTCCTGTTTCTCGGTGGAGTACTTGCTGCGAACTTCTAGGACTTTCAAGTTTCTAGATAGTTGGTAAGCGATTTCCATGCAGTAGGAAGGCATAGAAAATGGTGTATAATAAGTTCTAAGGGAAATCCGGTTGCGAAGCTACAGCATCGTGGCCACCAAATGTGGCATGTACGAAGATAACTTCGCCCTGCACGAAAAGGTACCCTTTCGTGGCATCTATATGGAGTGAGACAGGTCTCCCTTTGGGGGCTCATGAGAGATTTTCAGGCCCGCCTTATCGACGTTATCAGAATATGAGGCTATATTCATTCTACAAAGAAATCTCGCGATATCACAAAACTTACGCTGATGACGATAGTGTTCAAGAATTCAACAGGGCTTCATTCGACGAGCAAAGGCTTAAGAAAGTGCATGGCCCCGGCTATTAAAATTTCAGCTTCTGTCATGAGGATCAAGCCAAGCCAGGAAGGTTCACCAGACCTAAGATAAAACTTCATTTGGCTTTAGTCTTCTTTAAATTCCATTATCTAGCGTATAAATTCACTTTCACATCGTCTCCTTTGAAACTGTTTCATCGTACTCATCTCAGCCTCTGGAAATGGCACAGCCGCCATTCAACACGTATGGCACGGCTGGCCCTTTCATCCCATACCAAATCCATCAATTTGACGCTGCAGGTATGCTTGAAACTCCGAATTTCCCAGCACCTGGCAGTGTGCCACTCGATCGTGGTCTTTTGGCAGCTCATGTGCGATTTGCGTCAGCGCTCCGAGAAAGAGACAATTCCAGCCTGCGCAAAAGCCTTGCACAGGTCGAATTTGAAACCGTAATGCGGCTTTTCCCTGCAGAAGAATCAAAAGGTACGAGACTAGCTTTAGCTGCCTGGCTCTCATACAAACTGGCCCTTCAAGATGCTGTGGAATCCATGACCAGGAAAGGGCCGCCTGCACGCGTTCGACATGATCTATCTGAAGCTTGGAAGCTTTTCGATGAAAGGCAGGATGTCAGTCTGAAAAATGGACGTGGAGCTACGTCTCACATTGATCAATCCTCAAATCATATTTGCCACCTCAGCAATCTTCTCCAAAAGCACTTACGCAGCCTTTTATCGGCACAGGTTGTTCTCGTTACCTTTCGCCACGTTCGAGATATGTTGATGGGGCTCGTCGAAGAATCTCTATTTCGAGAAACCCAGACCTGGGACATAGACAATTACCTGTCTATTCGTACCAGGACCGTTGGTATTCGTCCCTGGTTCGCCATGCTTATGATACCCGATGCCAGCGTGCCCATGTCGGAAGCAGATGCACTCATGACGACCCTCAAAACCTGGGTTATTTCCGCAATCGGCTTACAAATCGACATTATCGGCCTGGCACGAGGATTGGAGCGGCAAGAAACGATGAATTTCATAATTGTGCTACGAAACCAGGTCAGTTGTGCTAGGGTATCTCCTGATCCAGGGGTCATTTCTTATGAAAAAGAAATTCAAACAGCAATCAGATACCAAAATGAAGCTTTTCATTGGGCGGCCGGATGCTTCGACAGTATCAGCCGATACGGTTCGAGAATGGAGAAGTGTCAAGCTGGGAAGGTATTTCATCTTTTGTCCACTCATAAAACCTGGGCCGTTGAGGTTGGGCAGTATGAGAAGAGTCAGCCCTCGGATTCCATTTTCAATTCAAAAGGATGCTCTTAGACAGCAACATAAATTAGTAAAGATAACACGCCAGCAATTGAATGGTCTTTGAGATTTCACTAAGCGTACGATTTATTAGACTTGACAAACGCTGCCGTGCGAATTATAGAAGATATCTGCAAATAGAGGAGTGGTTCTTGTTAGGCAAAAGACCATTCCTTGTATAACTAGAATTCTTCGTGGAAATATGAGACGCCGAACTCTTACAATTTTTTATACTGCCGTTGAAATCTCGATATTCTGTATCCAGCATCAAGATGCCCCAGACAGATCACGAAGCCTCCCCGCCTCCAGAAAACGTCTTCGGAACCTTGTCATCGCAAATAAGTCAAACGTGGACACCGCAGTAGATGTGACCGCCATACCCAAAACGAATAATGGGATCAAGTTCCATCGGCTCCCTCGCATCACTTTCACTTGATGATTGATCTTGCTGCGGTCACTGTCCGATGC
>JAESFI010000207.1_pt1 | contig 11225 bp, 3 predicted proteins | sample 9269361 | NCBI WGS metagenome assembly JAESFI01 (sample SAMN14504119, study PRJNA617095) | algae metagenome | isolation source: Brasilonema angustatum HA4187-MV1 and co-occurring heterotrophs from moss... | place: USA: Manoa Valley, Honolulu, Hawaii | collected 2009-07-20 | reverse complement strand
ACCTCGAAATGGTCGAATCCCGATCCCTACACTGCTCTCCCTCCCTTGTCCGATGTCACTGAAACACGCATGGATGTTGTGAAATTGATTCGCAAGGCAAAGCTCGTTGACGATGCTCGTTCATTGGACCTGGACATGACCAACAATACCGACTTCATCTCATTTGATGATATTGTCGATGGCACTGAGTCAATGCAGTCTGGGCCAACAGAGTCTGGTCCAACCAATCTTGGGAAGCGCAAACGTGACGACATCGAGGCGAAACCGAAACGATCAGCAAGCCGAGCCCTGAAACAAAATCCCATCCTCTCAGAATGGAGAACTCCAAAAGATGGTGATTATGCACCCTGGCTGTCACCTTGCTCCCAACATGACTCAGCATCTATTGCGTAAGTATCACAGATATTTTGACTCCACAACAACGTGTTTTGACTCTGTTTAGGTTGCATAAGGAAATCATTGATTTCTATGAGTGGGTCCGACCGCAACCCTACGAGGAGGAAGTACGTGCCGATGTCCTCAGACGTCTGAGTCTCTCTTTCAATCAAATTGAAATGGGAGGACAGTTGAAAGCCTTTGGTTCTTACGCTGCCGGTTTGTACCTTCCCAGTAGTGACATGGACCTCGTCTTCCTTCAACGCAGCTTCAGGCCAGACTTCCCCCTCCCTGCTACCAGGTCAACAATGAATCGCTTTGCCAAGCGGTTGCATGAAAAAAATCTTGCCAAACCTGGCTCTGTCCTGCTCATTCACTGGGCAAAGGTCCCAATCATCAAATTTGTTGATGCAGTCTCAGGACTCAAGGTCGACTTATCTTTCAACAATGACAGTGGTCTCGTCGCAAACGAGACTTTCAACAAGTGGAAATCACAGTATCCCTCTTTACCCATAATCGTCTCCATCATCAAGCAATTTCTTATGTTGAGAGGACTGAACGATGTTGCAACCGGTGGTCTTGGGGGATTTTCGATTATCTGTTTGGTAACCAGTCTTCTTCAACACATGCCTGGAGAAAGGTCTCCCATCAATCTGGGGCAAGTTCTGGTCGAGTTCTTCAACCTCTACGGAAACCTGATCGACAAGGGAACGGTTGCAATTAGACTTGACCCCCCAAGTTACGTTGACAAGGTGTGTTGCTTTTGACTGGCTGAGAGCGGATATTGACCCTTTGGCAGAGAGATTACAGAGCTCACCTCTTTGATAAGGACAAAGCAGGTAGACTGACGATTATTGATCCCAACAGACCCGACAACAATATTTCTGGTGGTACTCGGGAAATACAATCCATCCAGGCCTGCTTCTCGTCTGCACATCAGATACTAGATGATCTTTTGACCAAGTTTGATCCTAAGGCCGACAACCACGGGTTCAGCTTTCTGAAAGATCTTATCGGTGGAAACTTTGAGCATTACGAGGCCCAACGAATGAAATGCAAGAATTTGTACTTTGGCTTGACTGGGAAAGAAGCTGAGAGCAACCCGACTGCACCTCTACCGCTGCCTCAGCCGTCAACAGCTTCTGGTTTTGCTGCCCCTCCCTCCACTTCGTCCATACAACAGGCAGCTGGGAAACGCAAAGCTGCAGCGCCGAAGAAGGTGAGTTCATATCTCCTTGTTGTCAATTCGTGCTAATCTAGTCGAGGCTAAACCGGTGAAGACTAAACCTGATGAAGATAAATCTGCTCCACCGGTACAAAAGTCGACCAAACTTGGCAAAGCTGCGCGCCGTGCTCTACGTCTCAAATTGGCGAGGCCAGAGTTGGCGTCGCAGATCGGAAAATCAATATCGGAGGCTCAAGCAGTAAAGCTCGGAAATTATGAGAGTGTCGAGGCAATGAGGGCCGTGCTAATAAAGCAGGACAGTAACAGCAAGACTAGGAAGAAGATGGCAAGGAAAGCAAAAATCGCCGACAATGTGCCATCAGCCCAAGTGTAAGCTTGATGCTGCGGATTTGCCAGCAGTTCGGCTGCATGAAAAGATTCAATGCCGAAACAGACACGCTGGGACCAACCTTGCTCCAGATCTGATGACTATGAGGCATCATGCCTGGCCTTATTGCATACTTTCCAGTCCCCTTTCACTTCCCTTAATCCAATCGAATGCCGATGTTGCGGATTGATAACGAATGAATGTGAAACGACCCTGCTACTGATTCTCCATAGGGTTCTACGCACTTGGGGGCAATGGATGGCGATGCACCTTTCAACACAATGCTCTGCACTTTGTTGGAAGGCTGCTCTTGTCCTCAGCGTCTGCTCGTTGAACCTTGAGCAGGGACAGCTACTGCTGCAGTGGCCAGTCTTTGGGTTTCTTCGGGCGATCGCTTTTCTCATTATCAAGATTGTTTGCAACTTGATAGGGAGGAACATAGATCTCCGAGAAACGTCGTTGAACGAATGTTCAGAACCCACACAAGACTGAGTGAAGGAGGAGGAGCTTCAAGGACCTTCAGGGGTTGGGCGCAGGCGGACAGCCTCGTGGCCTGCGCAAGGCTGGGCTGTGGGGAATCGGTTCTCCCGCTAAAACTTGGGCCTGTGACCTCCCCGCTGCCAAAAAGTATTGCCTAACCTTCAGCGACAATTTGTCCTTCAATTCATTCTGCTCGGCCCTTTAAGTTGTTTTAGTCCTAGTCGGTGTGCCTCTGTACAGGCATCAAGCCTCATTCCGGAGGCGATGACTGTGCAAGATGGCATTGCAAGCTCAAGGAGTTGACCTGACGGAGCGCATCTTCTTCGACCTGAGTAGCAAGAATCACGATGTCAAGGTCAAAGCCGCCAACGAGCTCAAGGACTTGGTGACTCTCTACTCCCGAGAGTGGTCTCCTGAGCGCTTCTCTACCTTCTATGACAAGATCACCGGCCGCATCCAACAACTCATCCTCGTCCGTCCCGAACCCAGCGACAAAGTTGGAGGCATCCTCGCCCTCGATCGACTCATCGACTGCGAAGCCATCGATGCTGCATCCAAGGTTTCCAAATACTCAAATTATCTGCGAGCTGCCCTCAAAAGCAATGATTATCCCGTCCTCGAGGCGGCCAGCCGCACCCTCGGTCACTTGGCCAAACCCGGGGGTGCATACACTGCCGAGCTGGTCGAGGCCGAGATGACCTCTGCCTTCGAATGGCTACAGCCCGAGAACAAACAAGAGAGTAGGAAATTGGCCGCTGTACTCCTCATTCGAGAGCTTGCCCGCAACTCCCAGACCCTGGTCTACGGGTTCATTCCTCAGATCTTCGAACTCATATGGAACGCCCTGCGCGACCCCCGAGACCTCATTCGAAATATTGCAGGGGAGGCCGTGAGTGCGTGTTTCGGCGTCATGATAGCCAGAGATTCATACTTCCAAGCTCAATGGTTTTCCAAGATTTACGCAAAAGCTTTAGAGGGACTTCGTCAGAACACCTCTGTCGACGAAGTCCTCGGTTCCCTTCTCATCCTCAAACAATTACTCCAACAAGGCAACATGTTTATGCACGATTTCTACCGCAATGTCTGCGAGATTATGGTTCGACTGAAGGATCACCGCGATATTCGAATCCGAACTCAAATCGTTCAGACGATCCCCATTCTTGCCGAGTATGCTCCTCTCGAGTTCATCAATCAATATTTGCACAAGTTTATGATCTATCTCCAAGCACAATTGAAGAGAAATGCCGAGAGGAACGAAGCCTTTCTGTCAATTGGTCTGATCGCCAAGGCGGTGGGCAGTGCGATCGCCCAATATCTAGATGGCATCATTCTGTATATCCGGGACTCTTTGAGTGCGAAGACTAAGAATAGAGCTGTTGACGATGGTCCGATGTTCAAGTGTATCAGTATGCTCGCGCAGGCCGTCGGGCAGACTCTAAGCAAATACATGGAAGCCCTTCTCGATCCTATTTTCGCTTGCGGCTTAACAGCGCCGATGGCCGAAGCACTCAAAGAGATGGCTCATCACATTCCGCCGATTCGCGGCATCATTCAGGACAAGCTGCTCGACCTGCTGAGTTTGATTCTGCTACGCACACCCTATAGACCTCTAGGTTGTCCGCCGTCACGAATGCCACCCCTACCCTCTTTCGCCAGAGACTATCCTGGTTTCCCGAACGAATTCAAAGGCTCCGAAATTCGACTGGCCCTCGAGACCCTTGGTCGCTTTGATTTCTCCGGTCACATTCTTAATGAGTTTGTTCGAGATGTGACAACGCGATATGCATCCCACGATACCCCAGAAATCCGGCTGGCAGCAGCCATCACCTGTTCACAGTTATTCACTCGTGACCCTATTCTTAATCAGAAAGGAAACAACGCAATCCAGGTTGTTGGAGAAGTTGTGGACAAGTTACTAACCATTGCTGTGGGCGATCAGGACGCCAGTATCAGAGCCCACGTGTTGGATGCTTTAGGTGACCGTTTTGACAAACATCTTGCAAGACCGGAGAACATACGCTGCCTTTTCCTCGCCGTCAATGACGAAGTGTTTGCTGTACGCGAGAAGGCTGTCTCTATTATTGGCAGATTGACCACAGTAAATCCAGCCTACGTCTTTCCACCACTCCGAAAATTGCTGGTAAACCTTCTGACTGGGTTGGGCTATTCCAATACAGCCAAACAAAAAGAAGATAGCGCGAAACTGATCAGTCTATTTGTCAAGAATGCCACACCCTTGGTCAGGACTTACGTGGAGCCCATGGTCTCAGCTCTACTTCCTAAGGCCACTGATCCCAATCCTCGGGTTGCTTCCACCACCATCCGAGCTTTAGGCGATCTCACTCTTGTCGGAGGCATGGAAATGAAAGCTTACATTCCCGAGCTTATGCCTATTGTAATCGACGCGCTGCAGGATCTTGCGTCAGTTGACAAGCGTGATGCTGCGATGAAGACGTTGAGTGCTCTGGCTGAAAATTCGGGTTATGTCATTGAACCCTACAAACAGTACCCTGAGCTTCTCAACATCCTGATCAACATAATCAAGACGGAGGCTCATGAAGATCTCCGGACAGATGCCATCAAACTCGTCGGCGTGCTTGGTGCCTTGGATCCCTACACCTATCAACAGATGACTGAATCAGTGGCTGAGACGCAAAGCAAGACAGAAGTGCAACCAGTATCTGATGTTGCACTCATCATGCAAGGCCTGACTCCATCAAATGAAGAATACTATCCCACAGTGGTCATCAACACTCTCATGCAAAATATTCTTGCGGACCATACTCTTGTACAATATCACAATGCGGTCATCGATGCTATCGTTACTATTTTCAAGACAATCGGCATGAAATGCGTTCCTTTTCTCGGACAGATAATACCGGGATTCTTGAGCGTCATTCGAAGCTCCCATCCTAGCCGGCTGGATAATTACTTCAACCAGCTGGGAGTTCTGGTCAACATAGTCCGACAACATATCCGGATCTTTCTACCCGATATCATCCCTGTCATCAAAGAATTTTGGAATATTTCTCGTCCCGTACAATCTACCATTCTGAGTCTAGTCGAGGCGGTGTCCAAATCTTTGGAAGGAGAGTTCAAACGCTATCTTGCCGGTCTCCTTCCACTGATGCTAGGTGTCATTGAGAATGATACAGACTTATATCGGGAATCGTCGATGAGAATGCTTCAGACCTTCCTGGTCTTTGGAGCCAGTGGAGAGGAATATATGCACATGATCATACCTGCGATAGTAGGTATCTTCGAAAGCCCGACTGCTCCAGCAGGTGCCAGGAAGCAAGCCATTGATACACTGTCGAAGCTATCCCGAGCTGTGAATCTGACAGATTTTGCCTCACTGATGCTACATCCTCTTGCAAAGATTCTCGGATCTTCCGAGAAGGTCGTCGCAAATTCTCAAGAGCGCACTCTGAAAGCCGCGGCTCTTGATTGTGTTTGTGCACTCATCTATCATCTGGGGCAAGACTTCACGTTTTATTTGCCTTTGGTTGAGAGAGCCACCAAAGCTGGACAAATCAATTCCGAGCGTTACCAAAAGCTGATTGAAAACTTGAAGACTGGTAAATCTCTGCCTGTGGATCTCTATCCTGACGAGCAGTATGGCACAGCAGCCGAGGATACTTCGTACATGAACATCACATCACAAAGGCTTCCTGTCAACCAACAGCACCTCAAGAATGCCTGGGACACATCGCAGAAGTCTACTCGAGAAGACTGGCAAGAATGGATGCGACGATTCAGCGTGGAGCTTCTGAAAGAGTCTCCGTCCCATGCCTTGCGGGCTTGTGCAAGTTTGGCTGGTGTTTATCAACCACTGGCTCGAGACTTGTTCAACTCTGCATTCGTCTCGTGCTGGGGGGAGTTGTATGATCAATATCAGGAAGAGCTGATTCGGTCAATTGAGAAAGCTCTAACATCCACCAATATCCCCCCTGATATTCTACAGACTCTACTTAACCTGGCTGAGTTCATGGAGCATGATGACAAATCCTTGCCGATTGACATACGAACCCTAGGAAGATTTGCAGCCAAATGTCATGCATTTGCCAAAGCTCTGCATTACAAAGAACTTGAATTCGAGCAAGACCAGAACAGTCAGAGTGTAGAAGCTCTTATTCACATCAACAATCAGCTTCAACAATCCGATGCTGCCATTGGGATTCTCAGGCGTGCTCAAGCATTTGGCGAGGTGGAATTGAAGGAAGTTTGGTTTGAACGACTTCAACGCTGGGAGGAAGCTCTTGCAGCTTACCAGAAACGCGAGAAAGTAGAGCCAGAAAACTTTGCACTCATCATGGGCAAAATGCGATGTCTACACGCCTTGGGCGAATGGAAGATGCTTTCGGACATTGCCAGAGATCATTGGAGTCACGTTACGCAAGGACAGCGAAAAGATATGTCTGCTTTGGCCGCTGCAGCTGCTTGGGGACGAGGGGATTGGGATCGCATGGACGAATACATAAGCGTCATGAAGGGCAATTCACCAGACAGAGCCTTTTTCGGCGCGATCTTGTCGGTGCAACGAAACAACTTTGAAGATGCCAGTAAATACATCCTCCGGGCCAGAGAAGGCGTCAATTCCGAGCTCACTGCTACGATCGGTGAATCATACAACCGTGCATACAGCGTTGTCGTTAGAACCCAGATGCTGGCAGAATTGGAGGAGATCATCACCTACAAACACAGCGAGTCTCCTGAGAAGAAAGAAAGTCTGAAACGCCTCTGGAATGATCGATTGCTAGGCTGCCAGGCCAATGTCGAGGTCTGGCAACGCATGCTCAAAGTCCGAGCCTTGGTTTTGAAGCCGGAAGAGAACCCCTCGATCTGGATCAAATTTGCCAATTTGTGTCGCAAGTCGGAACGAATCGGGCTTGCTGAACGCTCTTTACGCAGCCTGGCAGATGTAAAGGAGTCGGACTCTGACTCGGTTGGTCCCCCAGCCGTGGGGTATGCTCGGCTCAAGTTCACATGGGCTACTGGGAGTAAGACAGAAGCATTAGCTCAATTACGAGAATTCTCCGCCAAACTCTCGGACAGTTTCCAAGAATTCAGCACGAAGCTCACAACAGGCCATCATGATCGAATGAATGGAATGAACGGGGTTGAGTCGGCCGCTCAGGAGGCTTTGCAACGAAGAAAGAATCTGGAAGAGGCAGCTAGATTCTCCACTCTTCTATCCAAATGCTATCGACGTCAGGGACAGTGGCAGACCTACTTGTTGAAGGGAGATTGGACGAGTCAACGCAGCCAGAGCGCTGTTCGTGATATCTTGCAATCTTACGACAATGCCGTTCAATACAACGATAACTGGTACAAAGCCTGGCATGCTTTTGCTCTCGCCAATTTTGAAGTCGTCACATCCATGGTATCGCATACCGATCAAGAAATGGTGCGCACTCTACCTGAGCATGTTGTTCTGCATCACGTTGTTCCAGCAGTCAAGGGCTTCTTTAAATCCATCAATCTTTCCAAGAGCAGCTCTCTACAAGACACCTTACGATTACTCACGCTGTGGTTCGCTCACGGTAGTCACGCTGAAGTGAACCAAGCTGTCATCGAAGGATATGCTCAAGTCCCAATCGATGTGTGGCTTGAGGTCATTCCACAATTGATTGCACGAATCAACCAGCCGAACACCCGAATCCGCTCTTCAGTTCACCGACTCCTGGCCGAGGTTGGCAAGGCTCATCCTCAATCGCTCGTCTATCCTCTGACCGTTGCGATGAAGTCTGCCACGGTCAGACGCGCTAACTACGCGACCCAAATCATGGACAACATGCGACTACACAGCCCAATCCTTGTCGAACAGGCAGACCTTGTCAGTCATGAGCTGATTCGCGTTGCTGTCTTGTGGCACGAGCTTTGGCATGAAGGTCTGGAAGAAGCCTCGAGACTATACTTTGGTGACCATGACACGGAAGGCATGTTTGCTACTCTGGAGCCTCTTCACGCACTGCTTGATCGAGGAGCTGAAACTTTGCGGGAAGTCTCATTCGCTCAGGCGTTTGGCCATGATCTGTCGGAAGCTAGGAACTTTTGCAACACGTATCGTCGCAACAACGAGCTGGGTGACCTCAATCAAGCATGGGATCTGTATTATGCAGTGTTCCGCAAGATTGCAAGACAATTACCTTCGCTGATGAGTTTGGATCTGAAGTACGTCTCTCCACGGTTGAAAGATGCGCACGATTTGGATTTGGCTGTACCTGGAACATATCAATCCGGAAAGCCTGTGATTCGAATCATCAGTTTCGATAATGTTCTGACTGTCATTCCCTCCAAACAACGACCGCGTAAGATGATGCTCAAAGCTTCTGACGGTATCTCTTACGCCTTTGTGCTGAAGGGCCATGAGGACATTCGACAAGACGAGCGTGTGATGCAGCTCTTCGGGCTTGTCAACACACTACTCAACACTGATGCGGAAAGTTTCAAACGCCATCTCAACATTCAGAAATTCCCTGCGATTCCCCTATCACAGAATTCCGGCCTTCTAGGCTGGGTGCCAAATTCCGACACGCTACACAACCTGATCAAAGAATATCGCGAGTCACGACGAATCCTCCTTAACATAGAGCATCGTATCATGCTACAAATGGCACCAGACTACGACGCCTTGACTTTGATGCAAAAGGTCGAGGTGTTTGGGTATGCCATGGACAACACTACAGGAAAAGATCTGTATCGAGTGTTGTGGCTCAAGTCCAAGTCTTCTGAAGCTTGGCTTGAACGGCGTACCAACTACACGCGATCACTGGCCGTCATGAGCATGGTTGGATATATTCTCGGACTAGGCGATAGACATCCTTCCAACTTGATGCTGGATCGAGTGACTGGTAAAATCATTCACATTGATTTTGGCGATTGCTTCGAAGTGGCAATGCATCGCGAGAAATATCCTGAAAGAGTTCCCTTCCGCTTGACGAGAATGTTGACGTTTGCAATGGAAGTCAGCAACATCGAAGGTTCATTCAGAATCACGTGCGAAAACACGATGCGCGTGATTCGAGAAAACAAGGAGTCTCTTCTCGCTGTTCTTGAAGCCTTCATTCATGATCCTCTACTCAACTGGCGTCTGAATACACGAGAATCTCCGCCTCGTCCTCACTTCCGCTCCGAACGTCGCGCCAGCATTGTCGACGTGCCAGGAAGAGGGGGTCTCGGTGACGAAGAACGCAGTCCAATTGAACATGCTCGCGACCACGGCGCGATGGCAGGGGGTTTACCTCAGAGTGCTGTCGGAGGGCCTCCTGGGAGACGACACAGACGCAGTTCCATACTCGATCCCGCAATGGGTGGTGGAAGCATATTTGATCCACAGAAGGTGGCAGAGGGCCAAACGAATACAGTTCAAGAGAAGGAAGTGCAAAACCAGCGTGCTCTCCAAGTCTTGGCACGGATCAAGGATAAATTGACCGGTAAAGATTTCACCACTACACCGTCCCAAGGAGCTGCGATGGGTATGTCGAATGGATCTACCAATGGAGCGAACGGCGCAAATGGCACGAATGGTGCAACTAATGGATATGTTGGCCAAAGCGCATCTCAAGTCCAACCCCAGACGTCAGGCCACGGACACGCGAACGGTGACACTGCGCCAGGAGGAGAAATCATGGTCGACGCAGGTGGACTGGGTGTTTCTGAACAAGTGGAGAAACTCATTGAGCAGGCGACAAAGGTCGAGAATCTGTGTCAGCATTATATTGGCTGGTGCAGTTTCTGGTGATATGTTCACTTCTCATGGGTGGTCTTTAATTTTCACTTCTTGAGGATTAAAGGGTTTGAGCATGGCTTTGTACTGGGCTGGGCAGTTTTATAGCTTCTGTAGCTTTCGGGCTTCTGGGCAGGGTTGGGCTGAACTGGTCTGGACGGGATCGGGCAGGAGGGCGGTCTGCGCTTTTCCTAAGTTTCGTGTCTTAGTGTACCAAGTACCCAGATATGGATGGGAAAGGGGGAGCATCAGCGATAGGAGTCCATGGTCTCTTTCCTTTCGAGTTTCAATAAATATATGTTCAGGTTTTATTTCATTGAACTTTTGTCTTCTCTTTCGTAGTCTTGTATATTCACGGGCCCTCTATACTTTACGAGTGTAGTGATGCTGGGATCTCATAAATCGACACGGATAGAAACCTATACGATCCTTGGGGGGAAAAAGTTTACCATTTTCGTACCGTTAATAACAGTTTTCTGCAGCTTTTCGCAGCTTTTCCACGAGCCCTCCTCTCCGGTGTCCCCGTCCATTCTCTTACCCCTTTTTCTTCTCTTCAAGTCTTCTTTGGCAACCCTTTTGCACCCGTGCTTTTCCGCTGAGACCTGATTCTACTTTTTTCAGGACGCTGATGGAATTCTCTTGATTCTAGCAAAAAAGGAAACCGAAAAAAAGGGAATTTGCTCTTCGGCATACATGTATATGGCTTTGGATTTGGATTTTTTAGGTCATTGCCACGATCGGAATTTTTCTTGAACGATGTTGCGACCGGGCATAAGTATTTGTCTGTTCCTTCCACCTCTGTTCCTCCTTACATAAAAGTTTTGTTTCACGGCGCAAAGAAGAAGGATTACCTTCTGCCACTCTCTTACATTCAAAGACGGTCTGATGGGTTCGGGTACGTTCGGCGGAAGAATCGTCGCTCCTGTCTTTTCTTTGTCTTTTGTTCAAGATTTCCACGAAAGAAGGGTTCTCCCCATGGTCTGTGCGCTGTGCCTCTCTCTCCCGACGCAGTGAGCAACTTTTTCTTTGTATCGCTGTTTTCGTCTTCGTCTGCTGCTTTGGATACTTTTTGACATTCGGGGAAGATG
>JAESFI010000206.1_pt1 | contig 11338 bp, 13 predicted proteins | sample 9269361 | NCBI WGS metagenome assembly JAESFI01 (sample SAMN14504119, study PRJNA617095) | algae metagenome | isolation source: Brasilonema angustatum HA4187-MV1 and co-occurring heterotrophs from moss... | place: USA: Manoa Valley, Honolulu, Hawaii | collected 2009-07-20 | reverse complement strand
CTCCTTTTTCTTTGATGTAAACGTGCTTTTCACGTTCGGGTATGCTTTCGTCGCATTTCAATAATTTCAATGGCATGCTGTCATTGCTCCTGATGCAATATTAAGACTAGAACAAAGCTTCTTTTCTCTTTTAAAAGATTAGCTGTTTTTTTTGATATTAATAGTCAATCTGATAACAATGACAAAATTTTGTCTTATTTTTTATGAATAAAAAATCATTTCATGCAAGAGGAAAATTTAGTAATAATTCAATCAACAATCAATACAGTTGCTGTTAGTATAATTCAGTTCTGTTTGCCTGTTCTCTCCCTTAACCAGTAAGTTTACAACTCCTGCACGGATTGCTATATTAGGCATTTACAAATCATAAAGTGCCCAACTGTCGCGGTTCTTTGAGAATCGGCGAATCGCTCAAAAATCGTCGCTTTTACTAAGATGTATATCAAACGGCTGGGCATTTTATTTTTTGGATCTCCCCTACCATTCTAGATACAGTGTTACCACCCACTGAAGTTCCAACCACAGGCTAGGGTTTTTTTGCTTCAACGTTGAGGCGGGATCGCGGAGAATGCGTGTGGCGTTCATGCAAATAGCTTCGGAAATACCCAGGTTTTCGGCAACGCCTCTAAGAATGTCTTTGTAGGCATTGACTGAGGGAAACAGCTGGTCACAGGAATATACAACAAAGTATTGAGAAAGTTTTGGAGGCTTGCCCCAGTAGGAATTTACGAGTTCGACATGACAGTACTCAAGCAACCCACTGAGTTCCGGACAGCGATCGTTGAGCACGGCGGTAAATTTTTGAACTAAAATCTCTTCAGTCAACATAATCAGTCATACTCCTTCAATCAGGTAAACAAGTTATAACTAGGGGTGTAAGGGGATAAGGGGAAAGAGGGGGTGTAGGGGTGTAAGGGTGTGAGGGTGTAAGGGGAAAAGAAATAATTGTCTATTAACTCCTTGTTTCCCTTGTCTGCAAGTCATTCCCCTATCCCCTTCTTGCCTATACCCCTATACCCCTACACCCTTACACCCCTATCCTTTCAAGGGCTTGGTCAAACAACCCAAACTTCGCCAGCAGTTTCTCAAGCTGATCATTGCTGAACTAATCTCCCACTTTTGTTTCATTGCCAAATATAAATAAGGACAAACAAAACAATCCAGATGACATCAACAAAGTGCCAGAACACAGAGGTTGCATTTATACCAAAATGACCTGTGTCGTAGTTACCTGGAATGAAAGAGCGACCAAAAACAATAATCTGCAACAAAATACCAGTGAGAACGTGTAAACCGTGGAAGCCTGTTAATAAATAGAACATTCCACCAAAAACTCCTGTGGTAAAGCCAAAGGAAAGGTGGCTCCACTCGATCGCTTGTCCTACTAAAAAGTAACTTCCCATTGCGATCGTTAACGCAAGAAACTGGCGAAATTTTGTCAAGTCGTGGCGTGCAAGGGCGCGTTCTGCCAAATAAATGACAAAGCTACTGGAAACAAGAATCACCGTATTTATTGCAGGATCTTTGGTTTCTAGTCCGGAAACGCCAGGAGGTAACCAGTTAGGAAGTGTTGTTTTGTAGACAATATATGCTGTAAAAAAACCGAGGAAAATGAAAGTCTCTGAAAGCAAGAACACAGTGAAGCCGAACATTTTGCTGCCTTCTTCATCATGAGCATGCTCATGTGCGGAATGCTGTAACTCTTTTGAAGTGATCGAACTGTCCATTTGATAAATTCTCACAGGTTGTTAGTGGTTGGTAGTTAGTGGAAAAACAAATGATGTACAAACGCTTTCATCAGAGCGCGTCTGTACTACTAATCACTAACGCTCTTGCACCAATGGTTCAGATTTTCCGTAGGCGTAGGGTTCACCAATAACAACTGGAATTTCGTCAAAGTTCTCTACAGGAGGTGGTGAAGAAACTTGCCACTCAAGTCCAATGGCTCGCCAAGGATTCTTGAGTGCTTGCTGGTCATGCATCCAAGAACCAATCATATTAAGAATGAAGGGCAAAATGGACACACCTAGTAAAAATGCTCCAACACTGGCAATAATATTCCAAAATTCATACTCTCTTGGGTAAGAAGAAACTCGACGCAACATTCCTTGCAATCCTAATGGGTGCATTGGGAAGAAGTTGAGGTTAATGCCAATGAACGCCAGCCAAAAATGCAATTTACCCAAGCTTTCGTAGTACATACGTCCAGTCATCTTGGGGAACCAGAAGTAAATAGCAGCAAACATCCCCATCGTTACTGTGCCGTACAGAACATAGTGGAAGTGACCCACTACATAGTAAGTGTTGTTGACGTGGACATCAATGGGAACAGAGGAGAGGGTAATGCCAGTGATACCTGCAAACACGAACAATATTAATGCACCGAATGCAAACAGCATTGGTGTATCAAACCGCAACTTACCACCCCAAAGCGTTGCAGTCCAAGCAAACACCTTAATGCCAGTGGGGACAGAAACGAACATTGTTGTAAGCATGAAAAACATCCGCATCCAGCCTGAAGTACCGCTGACGTACAAATGGTGTACCCAGACTATACCGCTGACTCCAGCAATCAGGAGTGATGAAATGGCGACAATTTTATAGCCAAATAAAGGTTTACGAGCAAAAGCGGGAAATATTTCCGAAAAGACTCCGAAAACTGGCAGAATGATTACATAAACAGCAGGGTGGGAGTAGAACCAGAAAAAGTGCTGGAACAGAACTGGATCGCCTCCTTTAGCAGGGTTAAAAAAACTAGTTCCAACAGTTAAGTCGAGTAACAGCATGACTGCACCTGCTGTTAAGACAGGTAGTCCAAACAGTTGGATCATCTGGGCACTTAACACGTTCCAAACAAAGATGGGCATACGGAAGAACGTCATGCCTGGTGCCCGTATCTTGACAATCGTGGTGACGAAGTTGATCGCCCCCATAATAGAGGAAACACCTGATATTGCCACGGCTAGAAGCCAGATCACTTCACCATTAATTAAGTTTCCTGTGGGGTTTTGGAGGCTGACGGGAGGATATGACCACCAACCTGCTTGGGCTGGACCGCCAGGTATAAAAAAGCTAACCATCAGCAGGATAGCAGCGACTGGTATCATCCAGAAAGCAACAGCGTTAAGTCTGGGAAACGCCATATCTCGCGCCCCAATCATCAGAGGCACAAGATAGTTAGCAAAACCTGTCAGTATGGGGAATGTCCATCCGAACAGCATCACAGTGCCGTGCATCGTGAACAGAGCATTATAGACACTACGGTCAACAAGGTCTGATTCTGGGGTAATTAATTCCCCACGAATAATCATTGCAAATATGCCACCTACTAAAAAGAGAATGAAAGCGGTAACAATATACTGAATACCAATGACTTTGTGGTCTGTGCTGAAGCTAAAGTATCGCTTCCAGTCTGTTGTAGGTTCGTGTTGAGGTATGTGATTTGTAATATCTTCAACAGAAATATTTGTCATTGTCTGCCTATTGGTTGTTGGTTACTGGTTGTTAGGATTAATCACTAATTGCTGTAATTGACGACAGGGGCTTGTGCAGGTGCGATCGTAGCCCAGTTTTTGATTAACTGTTTTGATTCTTGGGCATATTCGGAAGCTGCTTGATTCTTTGCTGTGCATGGTTTGCGGTTTGCGGCTTCAAGAAGCCACTTTTTGTAATCTTGCGGGGATTCAACAACGACATCTGCTTGCATGGTTGCAAAATAAGTGCCACTGAATTCAGAATCGGTCAATCGATATTTGCCAATGCGGATCGGGGTGAATTCAAAGTCAATGTTACGGTTGGGAATAATGTCTTGCTTAACTCGGAAAGCAGGAATATAAAAGCCATGCACAACATCCTCCGACTGCATCGCTAAACGAATGCGATGATTGATAGGTAAATGCAGTTCGGTGCTGGTAATTCCTGTTTCTGGGTAACGAAAAACCCAAGCCCATTGTTTGGCATCAACTTCAATGTCTTCAACTGGCATGAGATTTGATGTAGCGTCAGTTGGTGCAGTTGAGGAAGACGCAAAGACGGAAATTGGTGCAGCAGATGCGGATTTCATTCCCACTGGAATATGGAAATGCATAGCTTCCATTGGTCCTTGAATCCCCATTTGCTCGTAGATTTGATAGCTGTAGCCTGCAATCCAAAACACTAGTAATACAGGAATTGCAGTCCAGACAAATTCTAGTGTTAAATTCCCTTCAATGGCAGGACCATCACTAATATCATACTCCCCTGCTCGATGGAAAATAGCTGAATACATCAGTGTTCCTGTGACTCCAAGGAAGATAAATGCCCCCAGCGTGATTAAGAAACTAAACAAATTATCGACAAGTAGCGATTCTGCTGCGGCTTGAGGGGGTAGCCAGGAATAGGCTTGATGTCCTATCCAAAGACTAACAGCAGTTAAGGCGATCGCACACGCACTCAAGATCAAAATCTTTCGGATTTTCATAGTGGCAAAAGTCATTAGTCATTAGGAGGCAGTGCGCCCTTTCGGGTTATAGCATCTGCCGTTCATTAGTCATTGGTCATTAGTTATTAGTCATTAGTGATTTACTAAGGACTAATGACTAACATCGATTAGTTCAGCAGTAAGTTGGGGTCTTTTCCCAATCGCAACAACATATCAGCGGTATTGTGAACTCCAAACTCAGCAGCTAGTTGCGCTCCTAGCGTACCGTGAACGTACATGAGCAGCATAATAAATAAGCCGGAAAGTAAATAGGTCAACTGCACTTGTTGACTATTATCCTTACGCCAAATATAGCGCTGGAATCCTCTCCAAATAGTCATGCCAACAATCAGCACCAGAAGAAAAACACCACCGGCACTATGCCAAAGCATTGTTTCCATCGCTTGCAATCCCCAGCTACTCTTTACCTCAGTGGATGGTTGTGCCAACAGCATTTCGTAAAAACCTACTCCCACCGTAAAAAATGTGATAATTGCTGAACCTAGCATGTTATACCAGCCAACATCAAAGAAGTTGGAAGGAGTGACAGGAATTGCTAAAAACTTGAAGAGTGGTCTTTGTATGCGTAACAGCACACCAATGAAATCAAAGGCAATGCCAACAATGAACAAACCCAGAGTAAGATGGACTAAATTTGGATGAATGGGTATAGCATAGGGCAATCCATTTGCTCCAAGCTGACTTTTTAATTGGTCAATAACTTCAGAGTTCATTGCAGTAAGCCCTCCTTCATGGCTTCAACAACTGGCACAGTGTGTAGTCCATATACCCAAACCAGTTCATCTCCGAAATACACTTGTATGCCGACTAAAGCAGTCAAAAGTAGACCTGCTGCTAGGTAATAAACTGATATCTTTTCTGGATTGCGAGAACGAATGACATAACGCCAAGCTGTAAGGGCTGCAAGAATTCCTGAAAGTGACCAGCCTAAAAACGTATGTAAATTGAGTGCTGGTTCAACTGCGTTATAAGGTTCTGCCAAGCCTGCTTCAAATTGACCAAAAATGATGGCGATGAAGATGGAGATTGTAGCGAAAAACATATTCCACCAACTCACCTCAAAAAGACGGTGATTACTGGTAAAGTACCCAATAATATCACACAAGAAAGCAAATAACACCATCGCAATCACAAAATGGACAACGATAGGATGCATTGTATCGGGATACGGTAAACTATGGTCATTCAGAGACACAAGATTCTCAAACATGGTATCCTACCCAATATTTTAGTTAGTAATTAATGGTCAATAGTTAGTGATTAGTGGTGAAACTAGCCCTGTAGTCCGGTTTCTCACGCTCTGGGGACTAGCCTTAGCCATAAGGCGTGCGCTTTGCGCATACCCTGAAGGATTACTGGCTAATAACCAATAGCTAACTAAATAGCTACTAACTCCCAACACAAAACAACCACAATCTTTTAACTTCTATAACGACTCAGGTTGAACTTAAGATCTGTCTAAATCACAGCAGCAATTTTCATCTTGGAGAATGGTTTTCACACAAAAACTTCATTTTGATAAGTAGAAGCCCACTGCAATGAATATAGAATTGCAGGACTTATCGTTATGCTTTTTCAACACGTGTTTGGATGAAACTCCAACTCAAGCCCTTGAATCATGAAGTGCATTGGTGCAATAAGAATCAATTAGATTGTATTCTTACTTATTCAGGACTATTGATTCCCCATATATAAAGAATATCATACATCTTGCCAATTTACTTGCGATTGTCATTTTTTTTGCAAAGAGTATTCGTGGTTACAATTAATCAGAAATTAGAAGATTTTCAACCAACAATTGCGTTTTTCTTCTGTTGTTTCGAGGTTAACAGTTCTGATCTGAATTTATATTTTAATGGCACCAGTCTTAAATCATAAGCTTTGCGGGCACGCTGCTTTGTATCTTCTAGACGCGCTCGTCGCAAAGCGACACGCTGCACGTTCGCTCTTAGCGTGTGCTTGCGCTTACGCTAACGCCTAAGCCGCGTGCGCTTTGCGCTTACGTGAACAACAAGATTCCCGACAACTTTTGCGAAGTCGGGAATCTGAAGATGCGCGATTGTCACAAATCAAAGGAGAAAGTTGCTCTTGAACTTTAGCTTACATGAGTTCACCTCTCGGATTGGATTTGGACGTTAGACCATGCTTCAACGAGTAACTAGAAATTACAGCTTTTTGAGTAACTCATCGTACTCATCGTGTGCGCCAATCCAAAACCAGTAAATGTGGTCATCTGATTCAAGCAACCTCAGAACTCGATAGTCTATGCTGATACGAGCAGAATAAATTGGTTGGCGCTGACTCACCCGTTTGAACTGCAAACTGTTGTCGTAAGGATCTTCATGCCAAAGTTCATAGGCTTTTTCAGCCTGTTCTTGCACTGCCGTGGGAAGTCGGTCAAGCCGTTTGCGGAATGTTTTCGTGACACTTGATTTCATGGCTTAACCGGAAAAACTTCGTCCAATGGAACCGTTTCACCACTAGCGATTTCTTGCCGCACCATATCGGCTAACAGATCCCACTGTTCATCCGTCGTTGACTCAAACTGCTCTGTCCATCTCTGCTCATCTTTCAGTTCAGCCATCAGACGAGATGCGATCGCATCTTGCTGGTCGGCAGGAAGTTTTTTGATTTCTGCAATGACTTGTTGAAGAAGTTCGGTCATGGTTTTAGGCGATAGATATAGTGGCAAATATATAAGTAAGTCGGCACAATAAAACCAAAATGTATTAAGAGTTGAAATAGGCACGATCAAAGGATTGCCCCAGAATTTCTTGACCAATTGAGGACAAAACGCGATCGCTATTATCGTGCAGGACGTAAAAGGATAAGTCTCGGAATATTCGCTCTAAAGGACTTGGTTGAATCAAGGAGCGAGATCCACAAGCGTGTATGCAGTCGTTCACCGTTTCCAAAGCCAGTTGCTCAGTTATGTAACGGGCGCGATTGCCTGCTTGTTTTGCCCCTAAAACTTGGCCTGTTTCCCAAAGAGTGGCTACCTGCCGCAGCCAGAAATGCATAGTATCTATATTAATTGCTGCCTTAGCAATTCGGTGTTGTACGTAGGGGTCGTGTCCTTTTTGCTGTTTGTTGATGTATGCTAAAGCATAATCATAGGCTCCTTCAGCGGCTCCTAGAAAAGCAGCGCCATACAGAGGCGTAAACCGCGTCTGCCACTCCTGTTGGATGTACTGTCCTGGATAGCCAATCAAGTTTTCTTTAGGGATGAAAGTATGTTCAAAGCGAACTAAGTAACTCACTGTACCTCTCATTCCAATTGGCTGCCACCAACTATCATCAAAGCTAATACTGGGGTCGGACAAGTTGCAGGCTAGTAATAATACTGATGTTGGTGAACCATTGCTATGACGCGCTCCCCCAGCCCCTGCTGTGTTGACCAACAGAATTGCCCACTGTGCTTCAGGGGCACTGGTGGCGAACACTTTTGTGCCATCAATGATGTATCCCTCATCTACCACTTGCACACTTGTGCCAAGGCTGGCTTTTTGACCTGGAATCTGGGACTGGGGTTCTCCACTCCAAGCCGCCCATTTCTCTCCACGCTGAACAATACCCTCAAACCAGCGCTTTTTCTGAGACTCATTAGCCATAGCGGCTAGTAAAACTTGGGCATTTGCGTGTCCTTCCCAGCAACGGGCTAGGGATAAATCCACTTTTGCCAGTTCCTTAGTCATCATCCACAAGGTAAAGATATCGCTATCATGTCCCAACCCTAGACCACCGTATTCAGTTGGCACAACAGGCGCATTCAGACCTGCTTGAAAAAGGTCTTCAAAATCTTCTCTTGGGAAGCTAGCAGTCTGGTCATAACCAGGGGCGCGAGAGGCGAACTTATCGCGTGCCAGTTGGCTAATGCGCTCAATCAGGGTTTGCTTATTGAGAGTTAGATTGAACATTATCTAATACACATCTGTCAAATGGTTTGCTGTAAGCGCAAAGCGCACGCCAGGGACAAACGCCCAGCGTGTCGCTTTGCGGCGAGCGCGAAAATGAGCCTTTACCCACCCATTTTTTAGCTTACCATTGATGTGCCTTTAGTTCCAGCGTCTACATGGGTACAATGTCTTAGGTGTTAAAATCTAGACTTGTTGTACAGCAAGGCTTATGAACTTTTTTAGTACAAATGCAAGGCAGAACTTCAGCTTAGTCCACCCGATAGTAAAACTCCCGACACAGAAAATTGGGTTCGCTGTTATCCTTGAACTTGTGAAACGCAGCAATCACCCACAAGCCTTTGTTCATGTTCGCTGCCAACAAGGATTCGATTGGATCGCGATCGTATCGTGCACAGAAGGCTTTCTCATTGATATTATCTACAAACGGCGTCACCTCAGTCTCACCCCAATCTTTGGATGTGGATGAGTGGTTACCATAAGCATGCATAATAATTTGCTCATTATGCTTGGTTATAGTAAATTTCTCGATCCATTTAGTCTTTGTGTTGGAGTTTATCCAGGTTCCTAAAAAAGGCGTGAAATCAATCACGGTATCCTTAGGCTGCTCACCGTAAATTTCGTTTCGCTCCATCTTGAAATCTTCCTCTTCTCACTAAAGATGAAAAAACTCACGGGAAAAATGATCAGTTCGACCACTACCATCTACATAGCGGGTATAGGACTGAATGACCAAGATTCCTAATTTTTGGTTTGCCACCAGATGTGTCTCAATCCCGTCTAGCTTGTAAGAAGCGTGGAATCCTCCTGCTACAAGTGAGGTTCCTGCGCCGTAAGGCACCGCCTCAACCTCACCCCAGTCAATTGGATCAGGTTCGTTGGCTCCATAAGCGTGCAACACAAGGCGATTGTCTTGTTCAGTCAGAATCACCCGCACGAAATAATTAGTATCAGGTTTAGTATTGACCCAGTCACCAACTAGAGATGAAACGTCCAATCGCTCCTTGGTACCAGGGCGTTGGTCAGCCTGCATGTAGTGTGCGTATTGAGTTGTTTGTGTCACTAACTAACTCTCTAATGAATAAATTACGGCATTTTAATCATAAATATAAACTATTTTTGAGCGTACATCTAATCAAGATAATATTTTATTAATAAATTTAAGTTGATAGTGACTAATTCTTAAAAATTGTTAGTCAAAAATATTATTAAAAAATAATTTTAAGAGCGACTTCACACCAGTATTGAATAATTAACTGTGTAGATTAACCATCTACACCGCCTGACTTCTTACTTAGATTTATGGCTGCGTCTGAACAACGGTAAAGCGTAATCTGAAAAAATGCTAAGAAAGATGCAACTCTTACCCAGAGCCAAGCTTGCCTCTTTTTTTGATTGCATTCATCAACGTTTTCTCAAAGGAAGTGTGTTTCATCCGCTCTAACTATAGGAGAGTTTTAGACGTAAATTCATGACTTTTCATTGAGCAACGAGCTAGAGACTTGTTTTTGGTTAACCATAGCCTCCGTATACCAAACCAGTTCCTTGAGAAACGATTCCAATTTTGCTTTAAATGATGAATTACGTAAGTCTCCCTTTTCATCAAAGAAATCCTGTACGTTGGAGATGGGCAATTTATCTGGGATTGGTAAGCCTCCCAGCGCCAGACAAATGAGTCGTAACTGTGACAAACAATCTAACCCTCCAAAACCTCCAGACGACACAGTACAAATACCAATAGGCTTATAGCGCAAAGCTTGAGGTTCGAGGTAGTCAAGGGCATTCTTTAAGACTCCAGGGTATCCTCCCTTATATTCTGGAGTAACAATCAGGACACCGTCAGCTTGGCCAAGTTTAGAACAGAACTGGAGTACAGTGGGTGGAGGATTTGATGTTTCATTCAATCTCTCTTCCAGGATGGGAAGCCCATATTCGTGCAGATCAATGAGTTCCGTCTGGACGCGAAGGACGCTGCTGCGTCCCGCTTTGCTATCCCACAGACGCAATTCTTCCAAAATAAACTGAGCCACCTTCACACTCTGCCTGCCGGTTCGATAACTTCCCAGAAGAACAGGGATATAAGCCTTAATCATGCCTAGCTCTGCCAAATCCTTGAAGTTGTTGTATGGATTCTGCCCTTAAGTCTATATTACAAAAAGATAGCAAGACGATATTTGCTAAAATTTATTGAAAATAAATTCCGGAGAATAGGGTAGAAAGTTGGAGAAAAAAAGAAACTCAATTATCGGAAAACCTTCAATTAAAGTTCTTGACTGAGCTGGTGCCGATCCAATTCCAGAAACTCAGCTGTCCACTCCAGAGGTATGTCAAGGAACTTATTTCCTATTGTGATGCAACTGTCCAGGAATGGTGTTTCTACTCCGGCTAGGCGAGCTAAAACTTGTAGAGGAAAACAGCCATAAGGCAGATCCTCAACCAAATAGCGGTGATGAGGGTTACACAGCGTTGTACTGGAGTAGGCAGAAACCTGCTGCATATGTTCATAAAGGGATGATCCGGTGGTTCCGTATGCGATTTGATAGTGGCTTTTGATATCAATTAAGTTAAGGACTCCCAGTGCTTCACCCACTGCTATGCGATCGCCATCCAGGTGGTCTATGAGTCCAACAGTACGGGGACCAACGTTATGATAAGGGTTGTAATCCTCACCAGATTCCCATCTAGCTAATAGACCTCTTGCAAAAGTCAGAGAAAATAAAGTAGGAGAGTTTTTACAGGCGATTGCGCGGAGCGCAGACGCCAAGGGCGTATCGCCACAGAATTGTAATAAATATTTCTTATGTTTTTTGCAGCGACTGGCGAAGTTCATAATTATACAAACCTGCTATCAAATTAAACCTTAAACTAAACCTTTTCCTGCGGTTTCTATAACAGTCTGATAAAATCTTAAAAATTTTCAGTTTTCGATGAATATGCTCACCGA
>JAESFI010000205.1_pt1 | contig 11737 bp, 11 predicted proteins | sample 9269361 | NCBI WGS metagenome assembly JAESFI01 (sample SAMN14504119, study PRJNA617095) | algae metagenome | isolation source: Brasilonema angustatum HA4187-MV1 and co-occurring heterotrophs from moss... | place: USA: Manoa Valley, Honolulu, Hawaii | collected 2009-07-20 | reverse complement strand
GATAGCAGGTTTGTATAATTATGAACTTCGCCACTCGCTGCAACAAACATAAGAAATATTTATTACAATTCTGTGGCGATACGCCCTTGGCGTCTGCGCTCCGCGCAATCGCCTGTAAAAACTCTCCTACTTTATTTTCTCTGACTTTTGCAAGAGGTCTAATATCATTAACAACAAGCTCAAGCTGGATATGTGCAGTATCGCTACTTTTCCAATCGCTCGGCATTGGGCGACCATTTCCAGGCACAATATAATCCAACATTTCAATTCCTAAACCGCCTTGAATTGGTCGCAGTGGTGTAACTCGGACTTCGGCTTGTGGTAAACCATCAAGGTGGGCTTGGGTTTCACCCTGATTGAGACTACCGCCATCAATTTGCATTCCCAGAGTATCGCGGTAGAACTTGAGACTTTGGTCGGTCTTGGAAATGGTGATCGCACTATGATCGATTCCCAAAAATAAATTCTCTGTGTCCTGATGCCATTTATCTTGTCCTTTGTCAGCAGGAAACCAAATTAACTCTAAATTGTGACCGTCAGGATCTTTAAACTTAAAAGCGCGGACACCCGCAGATGCTTCATTATCAGGTGGTATTGTCTGCGGTTCCACTGAAATAGGTTTAATGGGAAATGAACGCAGATGAGCATAAGCACGATCCATATTGCTGACTGTGATCGCAAAATGTTGAAACCACAAATCATTGCTTTGGGAATCGCTGGGGATCAATTTTCCCTCAACGTTGAGATACTCCATCAATTCGATGAGTTCATCACCTAATTTTAAGGTAATAATGCGAATTGTTGCGGTTTCAACATCTTCAAGTTCGCTGTAATTTTGTCCGGCAACTGTGATATCTGAAACCACTTTAAAACCGAGTGCTTGGGTGTAGAAATTCAAAGATCGATCGCTATCTGTCACCGTTAATCCAATGGCGCGAATTCTTTGTACATGTATGTTATTATTTCTCACCATATCCATCAACAGAAAATTAAGAATTTTCTATTACAAAATACATCAATTTTTCTGATTTTTATCCTCCGAACCCAACATTTTGATTAAGTTTCTGGCAACTAAAGCACCTACAACTCCAACACCAACTATTTCCGCCACAAAAATAGCAAACAAAATTGCATATTCAACTGTGCGATTCAGAAATTCCACGGCAACAACGAGAGCGATAGCTTCGCTGCTGCCTTGGGCAGATCGCCACTCCAATAATGTTAACGTACTGCTCTTTTTGTAAACCTTCTGCAATTAATGGATCTTTCCCTGGTGGTGGAGTTTCTTGGGTTGTTTTTGGGGAAAGCTCTGATGCTGGTATTTCTTGCAATAATAAATCCATGAAAAGCCTCATGGAAATATCTTTAATTTTTAGATATGTTTACGCTTTCCAAAGATAAAGCAGTGAAAATAACAAAACCCAAATTATATCAACAAAATGCCAAAACAAAGTAGTTGCACTCACCCCGAAATGAGTATGTTCATAATTATTGGGAATCAAAGAACGAATAACCATAATTATCTGTAGAACAACACCACTAAAAACATGCAAAGCGTGGAAACCTGTTAGTAAGTAAAAAGTTGAACCAACTAACCCCGTAGTTAACTTAAAGTCAAGCTTGCTCCATTCAATTAAGACACCAATTAAAAAGTAAGTTCCCATTGCAATTGTGAGCAACCACAGCAAGCGAAATTGATTTAGCTTGCGACGCTTGAGAGCATTTTCTGCTGGTTGGATGACAAAACTACTAGAAAGTAATACCACTGTGCTAATAATCACAGCCTTAGACAATTCCGGACCAGAAATACCGGGTGGTAGCCAGTTGCGAGTTGTCAATCTCAGAGCAACGTATGTAAAGATAAAACTTAAAAAAATGATGCTTTCTGATAGTAGGAACACGGTAAAACCGAACATTCCTTTACCATGATGATCGTGAGCTTGTCCACCACCAGTTGGTAGAAAACGCTTCAGCCAATCTGGTAAGTGTCGCAGCCACTGATCAAAACGGATCGGACTTTCATCAATATGAATGGTGCGACGTTCCATGATGGGGAGTGGGGAAGTGGGGGAGTGGGAAAAAGATTTTCTGCTTTGTGATACCGAGTTTGTGAAATTGTCCATAAAATAACCTCACCCTCAATCCGGCTTCCCAAAGAGTGAATTCCGGAGAGGGATTGAGGGTGAAGTTTTACAGGAATGTAAGGATAATTTACAAGACATGATCTGACTTGTGCCTTTGTTCAAGATATTTCAACCTGTCTAACTATGCTCAACAGGTTCCACTACCGAGTATTCGGGATCGCCGTAATCGTAAGGAGGTCTGCTCACAACCGGAATTTCTGCAAAGTTATCTCGCGGTGGTGGTGAGGAGGTTGTCCACTCTAAACCAGTAGCGTGCCAAGGATTATCACTAGCCCTCGGTCCGTACAGCCAGGAACCCACAATGTTAGCAATAAAAGGCAGCGTGGCTACTCCCAACAAAAACGATCCCAGGCTAGCAATCACATTCCATCCTTGATAGCGTGGATCGTAGGAAGAAACTCGCCGCAGCATTCCTTGCAAACCTAACGGGTGCATGGAAAAAAAGGTAATGTTAGCACCGATAAAAGTAAACCAAAAATGCAACTTACCCCAACCTTCAGCGTACATCCTTCCAGTTATTTTGGGAAACCAGAAGTAAATCGCTGCGAAGATTGCCATCGTTATGGTATTGAAGACAATGTAGTGGAAATGACCCACCACAAAGTAAGTATTATTAACATGAATATCAAACGGTACAGCTGCAAGCATGACACCAGTCACACCGCCGAAAATAAACATAGCTGCACCTCCCATTGCAAATAACATTGGTGTTTCTAGATGCAGCTTGCTTTTCCAGATAGTGGCAGTCCAGCCAAATGCTTTTACACCAGTAGGTATAGCAACTAACATCGAAGTCAACATAAAAGTTATTCGCATCCAGCCGGGGGTAGCACTAGTGAACATATGATGCACCCAAACGAAGATGCTAACCACAGCGATGCCTAAAGATGCGATCGCTAATGACCGATAACCAAACAAAGGATTGCGGGAAAAGGCGGGCAGAACCTCAGCAATAATACCGAAAGCTGGCAGTGCCATGATGTATACTGCCGGATGAGAATAAAACCAGAATAAATGCTGATATATTACGGGATCGCCTTGAAGCAAGGGTTTGAAGAATTGCGTCCCAAATGAAAGGTCAAACAACAGCAGTATCAATGCACCTGTTAGAGCCGGTAAATTAACCAGTTGCAACAACTGAGCGCTGAAAACTGACCAGACAAAAATAGGCATTCGGAAAAAAGTCATCCCAGGCGATCGCATCCAAAAGATGGTAGTGATAAAGTTGACGGCTCCCATAATTGAAGAAATACCGATCAGCACTAAACTCACAATCCAAATAAATTCACCGTTAATAATTTGACCGGGTGCAACTTGTAAACTAACTGGCGGATAAGACCACCAGCCAGCTTGCGCCGTACCATTGGGCAGTAAAAAGCTAGAAAGTAGTAAAATACTCGCTGGGGGAATAATCCAAAAAGAGATGGCGTTGAGCAGGGGAAACGCCATGTCCCGCGCTCCAATCATCAACGGCACTAGGTAGTTAGATATACCTGCATTAAACGGGATAATCCACAAAAAAATCATGATCGTCCCATGCATGGTAAACAAGCCGTTGTAGAGGGGACGGTCAACCACATTCGATTCTGGGGTGAGCAGTTCCGCACGGATAATCATCGCCAACAGCCCGCCAATCAAAAAGAATATGAAGGTCGTCACCATGTATTGAATGCCGATAACCTTATGGTCGGTGCTGAAGCTGAAATATTGCCGCCAGTTATTTTCCGGTCTATCTTCAGTCATGCTGCCGGTGTTATGTGTCATTATTTACCTTTTTTTCATTCGCAATTGTCGATTGAGCTGGTGCGACGGTGTACCAACCGCTCTTAAATAACGTTTTTGATGGTTGGATATGTTCAGCAACTGCCTGATTTTCTACGGTCGTTGCTTTACTAGCCGTTTGAGCCAGCCACTGGTTATATTTTTCAAGTGATTCAACATATACATCAGCCTCCATCAAAGCAAAGTAAGTACCGCTGAATTGAGAATCTTTCAGTTTATATTTGCCTGCGCGAATAGGCGTTACTACAACATCAATGTCGCGCTTGGGTACAATGTCCTGCTTTAAGCGAAACTCAGGAACGTAAAAACCGTGGATAACCTCCTGTGCGTTCATATTCAAGCGGGTACTGCGATTTACAGGCAGGTGCAATTCATTACTAATAACATTATTTGGATAGCGGAAAGACCAATCCCACTGTTTCGCAAAAACATCAATAGTTTGAGAAGCCCCCTTGGGATTCTCGCTGACTGGTGCAGCGTAAGCTGGCTCAGATTCTAAGGGTGTATGAAAATGTACAATTTGCTTTAAACCCAAAATATCTAATTGTTGATAAATATTGAAGCTTTGGAAAGCAATCCACATTACCAATAGAGTTGGAGTAGCTGTCCACAAAATTTCTAGCTTGACATCACCTCTAGAAGGGTGTCCCTCACTATAATCAGCTGGAGATGCCCGAAAAAAAATTACCGAATACACCATTATCCCAACAAGTCCAAGAAAGATAAAAGCTCCAATTGAAACTAAAAAGCTAAATAAATCATCCACCCGTTGCGCTTCTGCTGTAGCCTGGAAAGGCATCCAAGAAAAAGCCTGCTGTCCAATCCAATGACTGATAACAAGCAGCACTGCAATAGAACCAGCTATTAGTAAATATTCCAGAAATCTAAACATAAAAGTTAGAGTGCTTCTCGTTTAACCTTAAATTTGATCTATCTGGGAAAGCTCTCTCCTACAAGGTGAGAGGCTTTAAAATTCGATTATTTTCTTGCTCCTCCCCTCCTAGGGCAGGAAGGAGAGGTCTATCTTACGTGGTTTAATTATTTGAGTAGCAAATTAGGATTTCTGCCTTCTTGAACCAACTTGGCAGCAGTAACATGAATTCCAAATTCTTCTCCCAATTGCGCCCCCAAAGTTCCGTGAATGTATAAAATACCTAATATCACAATGCCTACTAACAAGTAACTCCACTGTACTTGTCTGGGTGAATCTTTGCGCCAACGGTAGCGCTGTAAGCCCCTCCATACGACCATTGCCACGATGCTCCCCAAAAGCAAAACACCACCCACACCATGCAAAAGCATTGTCAAAGAGGCACTCAAACCCCAAGCACTTTTTTCATTTGCTGCTGGATTTGCCAAGAAAATCTCGAAAAAACCAGCCGCAACTGTAAAAAAAGTGACGGTTGCCGCCGCAAGTAAGTTATACCAGCCAACATCAAATAAACCTGCACGGATGGTAGGAAGCGCTAGAAATTTGAATATTGGTTTTTCTATAAGATAAAATGTCCCTGCTATGTCAAAAAGAACGGCGATGATAAACAAACCCAGTGTCAGATGCACTAACTGCGGATGTATAGGAATTTCATAAGGTAGTCCATTAGCATTAAACTTTAGCCCCAAAGAGTCGAGTAATTGCGAGTTCATTGCAAAATTCCCTTTTTCGCCGCTTCTACCACAGGCTGATTATGCAATCCATATACCCAAACTAATTTACTTCCTAGATAAGTTTGTAAGAACACCAGACAAACTAAAAACGTTGCTGCACCAAGGTAAACTGGAGGTATTTTTAAAGGGTTGCGCTTGCGAATGATAAAACGCCAAGCTGTTATAGCTACAACAATTGCTGCTAGCGACCAACCCATGATTGTATGAAAATTAAGTGTTGGCTGGACTGCTGCGTAAATGTTTGCTAAACCCGCTTCAAATTGACCAAAGATAACCGCTACAAATATAGCTGCTGAAGCAACAAACATATTCCAGAAACTTACTTCAAATAAACGATGGTTGCGGGTGAAGTAACCCACGACATCGCAGAATAAAGAAAAAAATACCATCGCAATCACAAAGTGAACGATGATCGGGTGTAGGGGATCGGGGTACGGTAGATTCTGGTTATTGAGAGGCAGCGAGGCCATTGCTTATTCCTTGGCTATGCAGAACTGCAAACTACGTGTGTCAGCTATGAGCGCGATACTCCTACGAAGTCGCTGCGCGATAGCTCCGCGCAGAGCGCACTTTACTTGCTAAAATAGCTAAAAATAATATTTAGCCTTGATTACTTGGTGGATTTTTACCTTAACAACTACTCCGATCAAATATAAGACTCACAGCAAGTATTTTCTAAAACATATATTCCAAACACTATCTTAAGGATGATTCTTCTCAAAAAAATATTTATTTTTCTCAATTCTATTTCTCAATCTGATTAATTTTTGTAAATATTTTTATGTATTTCTTAATCCCTTATTAGATGACAACTCGTCAACTATAGGACTCATATTTGATTTTTGACGAAGCTAGGTACACTTTCTGTTAAGCGTTAAGCATTAAGCGTTCCCTACCTCCATGAGTCAATTCACTCTATGGCTAACGCCACGCCTTACGGCTATCGGGGAAGATCTCCGGTCTCGCTGCGCTTTAGACCTCTGGGCGTGCGCTTTGCGCATACGCCAGATGCCTCTGTCGGGAAACCCTCTCCGAAGTTGCCACAACGCGGGGAACCCGCGCAAGGCACTTCTCTGTGCAGCACTGGTCTCACCAAAAGAAACCGGATTCCTATATATGGGTGAGAGTATCGTTTTCATTCTCAAAGCCGTGTACAGATGTTACATTCACGGTACAACACTGTTATGAAAGCAGCAATTATTGATCGCTATGGTTCTGCTGAAGTTTTGCAGATTAAAGAAGTTGAAAAACCATAGATTCAGCCTGACCAGATGCTGAATTTCGGTTCAATGTGTCATGTACTTAAATAAACGAAATTGGAGAAAATTAGCTTTGGGAGTTTTTGTAGAACCCAAAGGGCAAACCCGTAAGTGGCACAGAGTGTTAAAGTCTATATTGCCGAAAAACCTCACTCGCAGCCCGATGCACTAAGGAGTGACGATACACAAGTGATTTGAGATCATCAGCATATCCACCACCAATCACGCAAGCAACTCTATAGCCTGCTGCAATACAAGTGCTCAAAACTTGCATTTCTCGGCGGTATAAACCAGTATCAGTTAAGGCTAATTTTCCTAGCTTGTCCCCGATATGAGGGTCAACACCAGCATCGTACAACACCAAATCTGGCTTGACTTGAGACAACAAATCTGGTAAGTATTGAGCTAATGTTTGCAGGTAAGCATCATCTTCCATCCCCACAGGTAGGGAAACATCCAAATCACTTTTTTGCTTAGTACCAGGAAAATTAACTTCGCAGTGCATTGAGAAGGTGAAAACACTATCATCGCCTTGAAAAATAAAAGCGGTACCATCTCCTTGATGCACGTCTAAGTCTACAATCAAGATTTTCTGAATCAGGCCGAGTTTTTGCAATACACGAGCTGCAACTGCTAAATCATTGAAAATACAAAAACCAGATCCATAACTGGGAAAAGCGTGATGAGTGCCACCAGCAGTATTACAAGCCAAACCGTACTTTAGCGCTAATTGTGCCGTGAGAATTGTTCCACCAACGGCGACACATGTACGATTAACCAGTGAGGAACTCCAAGGTAACCCAATACGTCGTTGTGCTTTAGCATCAAGAGTACCTTCACAATAAGCTTGAATATATTCTGAGGTGTGAACTAACTCTATTAACTCGTGTGGCGGGCGTGAAGGCAGATGAAATTGTCCTTTTTGCGCCACGCCATCTGCTAATAATAATTCGTAGAGTTGCCGAAATTTTGGCATCGGGAAGCGATGACCTTCAGGTAGTGGGGCAACATAGTCAGGGTGGTAGACTATCGGCAAGTCCATGAAGTAATTGTTGTAAAAATTTCTCACAGCCAAAACACCAAGAATATTATCGCGTTGATTTTGTTGTTTCTACGCGAAGCTAAGAAATAGGTGATATTTTTCTGTCTGCTAATATAGTTTAAGCTACGTAGAGTTCCACCAGTTTTATTTACACTGGACAAGGAAACAATTGAGCAATCTTAATCTCAAATCCAAAATCTAAAATTAAAAATTGTCATGATACAACATTGGATTTTGCCACTTGTATTTATCTTGGCTGGCTTGCTTGGTGGAATCATATGCGAAAAAATTATTTTCACAAGACTCAACAAATTTGTTACTAGTAGACGAATTCCGGGAAGTGGAATTATATTTCGTTCCCTAAACCGTATGCCCTTCTTCTGGTGCCTACTTGCTGGGTTGTATGCTGCAACTGTTAGTTATGGTCGTTTTGAGCAGCCAGAAGTTGCTGAATTATTAAAAAAATTTATTACTGGTTCATTTCTATACACAGTTACTGTTGTTTTTGCCAGACTCACTGCTGGATTTGTCAATTTATTTTTTCGGAGAACAGATGGCTTTTCAGCCTCACTACTTTCTAATGTTGCTAAAACTGCCGTTATAGTTTTAGGAACATTAATTGTATTGCAAACACTAGGAGTTCAAATTACACCAATATTAACAACGTTAGGTATTGGTGGTATAGCAGTTGGTTTAGCACTTCAAGATACACTAGCAAATTTGTTTTCCGGTTTTTATTTAATTGTCTCTAAGCAAGTCAGGACAGGAGATTACGTTAAATTAGATGGTGGTGGTCATGAGGGATACGTCACAGATATAACTTGGCGAAATACGACCATAAAAGAGCTTTCTAATAACGTCATCATAGTACCAAATTCTAAGCTAGCTTCTGCTATTTTCACCAACTATCATCTCCCAGTTAAGGAAATTACATTAACGATGAACGTGGGAGTGAGCTACGATAGTGACCTTGAGCAAGTTGAAAGGGTGACTGTAAAGGTTGCTAAAGAAGTCATGGAAGAAATCGCTCCAGAATTAACAGCAAATGAACCTTATATAAGATTTAACGAATTTGCAGATTATAGTATAAACTTTACGCTTTATATGCGGGTCAATGAATTTTTTGACCAGCGCTTGGCTAGACATTTATTTGTTAAAAAATTACACAAACGCTATCAAAAAGAAGGAATTACAATTCCGTTCCCAGTCAGAAATGTTCATGTACAAGGTAATGGAAGTCAAAATGGAGCAATGACTTTGGAATGAAAAGAAGCTGCTTTATTCCTCAGTTTCAACCATTGGCTGAATCAAAGATGCGATCTGCGCTCCGCGCAGCAGCGAAGCTATCGCCCCTTCAATCCGCTGCCATCCGGTTGGTGAACTAAAATCAATTCCTAAGAATGTATTGCTAACTTTGGTTCGCAGAACTAGATAAACAATTCCAGCAATCAACACCGCACTGATAGCAGGAATATCTTTATCTGGCGGGAAGGAACACTTTTGCTTGAGAAATTCCAGGCTTTCAATCGCCACGCGATCGCGCACTGTTGCCAATTCATGCGTTAATTCATTACCTTCTAGCAACTCCCAGCGCATAATTTCTTGCGTAATAGGTCGTTTTTGTAAGTCATGTAGAAAACGCGTCAATAACAAAACTATCCAGTCAGCCAGCGATTCTGCATCGACGGCTGTTTCATCCCCAACTAATTCTTCAACACTCGTCCAGTAGCTCCCCTCCTTGGCAAAGGTTTCCAGTAGGGAGGGGAGGTTCTCAAAATATCGATAAATCAAGACTTTATCGACCCCGGCTTCACGGGCGATAGCTTCGCTTGCCTCACGCGCAAAGCGCACGCACTCGCGTTCGGCAGATCGCATTCACCCCCAGTTGCTTAAAGCCCGATTCTGCCAAGAATTTACCAACGGCTGCCAGAATTCGTACCTTTGTTTGTTCTTTATCCCGAACCATGAATCGTTCTCATCTGCTTGTCATCAATTGGTGACAATGATACATTGTCACTGAGCAGTGACTTAGGATTGAGGATGCAAAAGATTTCCTTTGAGTTAGAGGTGTATTCTTTCCACATTGATTTCATTGGACACGTGAACAACACTGTATTCAGTGGATGGAAATTGGACGGACAAAACTGTTGGAAGCCGTTGGGATGCCAACGCAGGAAATTTTTCAGCAAGGGTTTGCTCCGGTTCTGGTTCAAACCAACATTACCTATAAATCGCCACTTTATTTAGGCGATCGCGTGCGGGTGGAAATGTGGATCTCAGAACTGAAAAACGCATCTGCTATTATGCAGTTCCAGTTTTATAAAGAACAAGGAACACTGGCAGCAGAGGGATGGCAAAAAGGATTGTTTGTGGACACACAAACAATGCGTCCAAGGCGGTTACGCCCCGAGGAACGTTCTTTGTTCGCACCTTATGTGCATTCAAAGCTAGATGCTCAACCCCCTAATTCACTGGTTGATGTACCGTAAAACGATGATTATTGTTTGTTGGATATTGTTTGGTTTAGTAGGTGCAATTTCGTTTCTTCTTGCTTCATTTTCCATAGACAATTGCTTCACTACACGCTCCGCTGCGTATGCCCAGAGGGCACGCTTTCCCCTTACCCAATTGACTTGTATTTATCCGGACATGATATTAGCACGTTGTGCCTAATCCTTTAAAATCAGAGAAAATGAATATATGAGGAAAAACGTTAAGAATCTTAATAATGACTGGAACAACGCAGCAGCAATCAACAACCAGCTTTGAAAAACTCTTTTGGACTTGGCAGGGTCACAAAATTCAGTACACTGTCATGGGTACTGGACGCCCCTTGGTACTGGTTCATGGCTTTGGTGCTTCGATTGGACATTGGCGGAAAAATATCCCAGTTTTAGCTGCGGCTGGCTACCGAGTTTTTGCTCTTGACCTTTTGGGGTTTGGAGGTTCTGATAAAGCTCCGTTAAATTATACAGTGGAACTGTGGGTGGAACTGCTCAAGGATTTTTGGACAGCACACATTACTGAACCTGCTGTATTTATCGGTAACTCCATCGGCGCACTTTTGAGTTTAACGGTGGTGGCAGAACATCCGGAAATAGCTGCAGGTGGTGTTTTGATTAACTGTGCAGGTGGGTTGAGCCATCGATCGCACGAGTTGAACCCACCGCTACGGATTGTGATGGGAGCTTTTAACAAATTAGTGCGATCGCGCATAACAGGAGCACTTGTCTTCAACCGCATCCGTCAAAAAGCTCAAATTCGCCGTACCCTATACCAAGTTTACCGTAACCGGGAAGCTGTCACCGATGAATTGGTAGACTTACTTTATGCTCCTTCTTGTGATCCAGGAGCGCAACAAGTTTTCACTTCTATCCTCACAGCACCTCCAGGTTCATCTCCAATAGAACTTTTGCCCAAAGTCGCCCGCCCATTGCTGGTGATATGGGGTGCAGATGACCCCTGGACACCAATTACTGGGGCAAAAATTTACGAAAAAGCGCGAGAGAATGGCAAAAATATTCAAATTGTGCCAATTCCAGGTGCTGGTCATTGTCCTCATGATGAAGTGCCAGATGTTGTAAATCAGCAGATTTCGGACTGGTTATCATCTTTGTAGATTAAAAGAGAAACTTGGTTTTATAAAACCGGGTTTCTTGATGACTACGCCTATATATCCCTCTTCTGTCACTTTCCGGAGTAAGCAAGTAGTAAATAACCCTCTTCTGTCACTTTCCGGGTATTCTGAATAAAAGAATCATGGATAGAAAACTCTGGAAGGTAAGCAGAGCAATGGATGTAGAATTACAAATCCGGAAACATTTGTCGAGAGATGCCCACCCAAC
>JAESFI010000204.1_pt1 | contig 11913 bp, 10 predicted proteins | sample 9269361 | NCBI WGS metagenome assembly JAESFI01 (sample SAMN14504119, study PRJNA617095) | algae metagenome | isolation source: Brasilonema angustatum HA4187-MV1 and co-occurring heterotrophs from moss... | place: USA: Manoa Valley, Honolulu, Hawaii | collected 2009-07-20 | reverse complement strand
GTCTGAGCAAAGTGGAATGCTTCTATCTTTGTTTCATTCACCAGTGGATCATTGATCAATGCGAGCCTTCCGACATCTCTAAGAGTCATCAACAAGGAGTCAAGATAGACAGGCTTCTTGTCCATTTCTGGAGGCATCGATCGAAGATCGGATAGGGCGGAGACAATTTTGAGAACGACGTCACTGGATAGAAGGATCTTTGGGGGAAGGCATGGTTGCTCCCAGTCAACAACGAAATGGGTATAGCGAACTATTGGGTAAAGCATTTTGGATGCAAGAGGAGATTTTGATGTTCGACGAAATGGAGATTAATATACCCCCTCACGAAATGTGACAGTCGTTTGCTCCGCAGCAGTCAAGCCAGCAGAAGTGCTAGCGCCAATTGTAGAGGATGTTGTGCAGATACCCTGGTTCCTTGCTCGCCCCCATTGTCCTTTGAAAAGGACTTCGGTTTCGTCGTACTCGTTTGTTAGATGCTCAGGGGGCTGGGTTTTGTTGCGGATGTCAAAAGTCGTCAGATCTTGATATCAACAGCGCAGGTTGAGTTACATCAATTACTCCACAAACAAGAGCGAAGACTCGAGTACTTAGGGTTAGGAAGTTAGATCGTTTGATAAGCCACTTCAGATCGACATGTAGGCGTTGTACTGAAACTGATTCGAAAGGTTTCCAGGAACGGGCCAGACCTTACTCACCTCTTGGCTCGTATCTCCTTTTCATGATGATCTGGCCCTAATGCAGAGGCTGAAAAGTGGATCCTAACTTTGGGGGGTTGCGTACGATCGTTCACACCCTGGTCGAAAAGCTGGTCTTTCTTTAACGATCGCTGGTTGTGTTCGGCATTATTCACGATCTCAGCCGCTGCTGTGAAGTGGCGTCTCCAGGGGCTGTGCACCCATAGGAACGAACTAATGTCATTTGGCTTGTCCTAAGTTGGGACTCTTCAAAAGCAAGTTGGTGGTTCGTGGCAGCTGATAACTCGGCTCATTCACCCTTCGATTTTAGTAAAACCATTCTTCAACTAGAAAACGGGACATCCCTCCTTGCCAGATGTCGGCCCAACGGCAAGACTGGATGATGGAAGGCGATCACATCTCCAACATATATTTGGGAGTGGGTTTCACAACGGAAACGTTGCAAGAAGAATTCGCTCTGACTTGGGACGCCTTCTGGCAATGCGCGATAACGGTTCAGCCTCTGAGAGGGCACAGAGCGAATGGCCTATTGGTGAATTGGTTTGATTGCACATCGTCGTGGGATTCTACATAAACTCACGATCTACCAGATCGACATGGAGACGGAAACGCCTACCTTTTTTTGTCCTCTGAATTTGAAAGACGTCAGTCCGCTCGGACAAGATGTACTCGAAAGCGAACCGAGCAAAGTCAAAACTTCTGGTTGGTATTTGATCCTCCCCCACGTGACCAGTAACTGATGACTGGGCTAGACTCCACCGCATCCAGTGCCAGATCAACCAAGAGACCGATGCCGTTAAACTCTGGACAACAAGATATTCTTATTATTGACACCCAAGACCAACCGTCTTCGGCATCGCCATCATCGCTGCAGATCGAAGAATCTCCGCCCCCATCTCTTGCCTCAACTAAATACTGTTCTCTTCCAGAAACCGTCGACCGATGCAAACTCACAAACACAGGGAAGGAGCGACGGCCAAAAGGATTTGTTGCATGTAACAGGTGTCGGCGACTGAAGGTAAAATGCTCAGGCCAGGACCCTACCTGCAATCGATGTGTGAAAATTGGAACGCACTGTGTAAAGGAACGTCGGATTACCAGAAAGCGTGCAACTCGAGAATAGCCAGCAAAGGGTGTCCAGATTATTCCACGCACTAGTGACTTGAAATTCTGTTACAGCATCAAGTCCTAATTCTGAACTGGCCTCGAGAAGACCGACCGCCATACCAACCGTTCCGACTTAGCGGTTTATTCTTGCTCCGGCTTGGTAGACATATTGTCGGTGACCCATTGCCTTATTTCAGATACTGCTTTTCGAGGATTGTCCTTACAGCTCAATAAATATTCTTGGATTTTTGCTGCCGAGAACTGCCCTTCTGCGATTCGACTTGAAAATTCAGTTGCTAGATTAGAGAGTTCGGGCTCCTTCAGTTCCTTGAACACCAACTTGAACATGTCTCGATTTTGCTGTTCGTCAGTAGGTGGGAAGTACACGTGTTTGTCAATTCTTCCCGGACGAATAAGAGCATCATCTAGCTTCTCGACGTGATTTGACGTTAAAATCAGAATGTAGCCTTCCGAAGAGGCAACACCGTCGAAGGCGTTAAGAATGCCTGAAAAGGTAAGGTCAGTGTTTTTCGTTTGCCTCCCATCAATGCCGACGCAATCAATATCCTCAACCAATACCATGCAAGGCCTTCTCAGAGATCTCATCAATATTTCAAGATTGTTGTTGCTGAATCCAGGGCCCGACAGCATCAGACGATAAACGGCGAGATTATAGTGTCCAGCGAGTGCCATTGCGGTCGAGCTTTTCCCCGTGCCAGGCGGGCCGTACAGCAGATAGCCGCGTCGATATCGGAGGCAGCGTTCTCCATACCACTGAGAGGTCTTGATGTCCAAGAAGTTGTCCAAATCTTGAAGTAAATCGGTCTTAGTCTCATTACGCCAAACGATGCTTTTCAAAGGTCGTTTCGATACGTATCCGGTAAAGTCCCAACCTGCATAATGGTTTGAATATACTGCTGTCATCTTCTCTTCCCAAGCCTTCATATCCTCAGCCCAAACTCCATTTATAGCACTTTGTACACTCATTGTGTGACATCGAAGGTGCCAAATATCCAAACTTGTGAACACGGTTGCTGCACTTCCTCGTTCGTCGACCTTGTGCGTTGATGAAATCACCATCGTGGGAATTCCATTCAGACATGCGAAACGTCGACCATATTGAGGCTGGATGACTACCTGGTTCTTTTCCGGCTCCTTCGAGCGAGGATCAAGGTGGTGAGTGGCATCGTGGCGCCGAAAGCTAGGGGAGTACACATTGTAGTTTGGTAATCGCCAGGGCTTCGTTCTGTCGACGAAAGCTGTGATGGTGTTGTAAAGGGAAACGTCGGTGCTTTGGGTTCGAGTACAGGTGAAAAATAATTGTAGAATGAAGAACTTTTGAACAAGACCGTATAGGTAGACACCGGCCTTAGCTACAATCCAAGCTGGAATAAATGACATCAGTCTGAGAAAAGTTGTTTGATTTTTGCCATTTTTGTATCATTGGTTCGAGAAGGAAACGAACAGCGCAGTGTCGACCGGTAAAGGCGATCAACTCTTTGTACTGCTCCATCATTTGCGTAGTTTGGGACAAGTTAAGGCCAAGGGAAAGGAAAAACCTGTCTTATAAACAGCAGGAAGGCTCCACATTCTGGTGAAGCTAAGAAACATTTCGTTGGGATGCAAGGTACCTTGTGTAAGCCCACATATTTGCACCAAAATATTTCTAGAACTTCGTGCAGATACCCTTGGCGACTGCTATGACAAGAAGAGTATGGATTTCCCGCCAAGATCGAATTAGAGCACCAGGCGACAAGCACGCAGGCCCCCTTTGATCTTCCACCGCTACTTTCCTTTGAAAGTGCACTCAACTCAACTGCAGCCTTTTGGCTAGAAGTTCTCTTCCTTCGTCTTTGAAATCCTACCAAATCTTTGAGTCCATTTACTATGTCTTCAATCCCCAACGAAACCACAAATCTCGGGTCAGAAGAATGGTGGATCGCTCTGAGCAAGGGATTCGCCGCTGTGGTGATTATTCGTTTTCATCGCACTCGTTCGTTCGATTTCCTGAACGGACATCTTTCAAATTTTCCCAAAAATTCTTGGTACGCCTCGATGAAGCCATCCCAACATAGCGAAAGACGGGAAGTGGTCATCCATCAAAACAATGAAAAAATGGGTACTCGCAACGAATGGTACAGACGTAGAGAAATTATGACTGTGACCGCTGGAGAGAAATGTCGACGACGGAGAGCGAGAAAAGAGACTTCTGCCACCGGCAACTAGGCTCCAGAAACCTTTTGGTTATCTCACATTTTAAAAATAGTTATCTTTCCGATTTCCCATCGATCGGGCGACACCCGTCAAAGCCATCAAATGCCAGTACAAATTAGATCTCAAGAACAGACGGTGTTATCTATAGTCAACCTGGTCATTCATTTTACAATGGTCCATATTTTACATAATAGTTCATGAAGTGCTACTCTCAAGGCGCAAAGAACCATCTCCAGTACGTGCCTTCTTTCTGGAAGCAAATTCTCCAGACCATTTCCTTTTTCTATGGTTGATCGAGCCACAGTGAGCGTTAAGACCTTGCGCCATGACCAGCTTCTCTACGGTATACGGTGACCCGCTAATATTATACTTCTCTGAGCCTTGCTTCAGAGATATTGTGAACTTACCGGAAAGATTCAACTCGACTGATTTCCGAAAGTTTCCTTCTCTGTCGAGGAACGAGCCGTCATCGAATTTGCCCGCAATTGGACTGTCATTCAAGAAAAACATTGCGGAAGCATCGGCCAGTTGGCGGAGCAACGGAGAAAACGCAAGGTTTCCGCGACGAATCGAGCATTGAATGTTCCCAGAACCTACAGACCTACCTTCAATGTTGTCTGGATTCGAATCTAATTCGAAAAAGAAAAGCGATGCAATCATACAACGAGCTACACTATGGATCAGAGTAGAGACCGAGTCATCGCTTTCGACTTTCCGTTTCAGGTCAGACATGCTCTCTGTATCATCTAATCTGGGCTCGACCTTGTCGAACTCGAAATCGAGACGGTGATATCTTGGGTGCGTTTGGAAAGTTTGCCTGATCTTCCCATCTCGCATTTTCTCTAAGAACATGCGGCAGAGTCTGGGGAAAGCTTTATTTTTCCAATTGTTAGTGAGTTTGGTCGTGTTCATATCGTTTCTCTCTTCTTTTGGGCCTCCAGTTCCTAGAGAGACAACGAAGTCAGGTTCTTCTACAAAAGGAAACAGCGCTGTCACTTCAGAGAGAGCGGATAAAAGAGGGTCGTTCTCTAAAGGTCCAGAATCTTGAAATGTGCCCACTCCTCCAATATTTTTGGGCGGAAAGTACCTGTTTATAAGTTAGACACTCCTCAATAGTGGCAAGGAAAAGATACCCAGGTGCTGCAGAGATAGAACGTGCGCTTTAATTCAATTTAGCATCAAATGCTGTGGATGTAATAGGAATCGATTGACTCACATTTCCCAGAGCGGCACTTTTCCAAGTCCATCTTTCGGTTTTATCAAGTTTTCTACCGTTGGTCAGTTTATAATTTTCGACAGCCGACTCAACTCACTTTGACTTAAACTTCGTTTCCCAATTCCGTTGTAGTTAGTAAAGAGCCGAGTCGATGGTCTTCCTTGGACCGTAGCCACAGGCAGGCCGATCTTCGTCCCGATCGAGGTTGCATAGGAGCAGTCTAGAATACTTCCCGTTTTACCAAACGCCTCTTGCAAGGCATTTTCGATGTTGGTAGCTGGATAAATACCGTCAGTGAGATAGGACGTTACGAGTTCCTGGATACGGGAGATGAATGGGATCTTTAAGTATTTTCTTTTTTGGAATGCCAGTTTGGCTAGCTTCTCAAACGCTTCCGATGATTTCTGAACAGACCATCCATTATGAAACAGCGCTAGCACGATCAAGCCCCCTTGACAAGTTAGCATATCATCCCACGGTCGGACAGAATGTATTGACCTGAACTCACTCCGAAGGCGGCCTTGAAGAATCGTTGCAATGAAATTGGTAACCCAATTTGATCTTGTATTCTTCTCATCAAAGTAAGAGGTACGATACCACGTACACCTCCACCATCGAGGCAGAGAACTCCCACTCCTGCAGTTGGAGGATCTATTTTCATTAATAGATTCATCGCCCTCATGCATAAAAAACACTGATGTATCCTGAACTCCCATGGATCGTCAGCGGTCTGTTCCCCGAAGTTCACAACACACGTTCGGCAAATGCAATGGCCACATGGCAGATTATACTGAGGGATCTGGCGAAGACATGCAAAACAAACGTCGTCACTTCGAATGTTGCTCCACCTTTCATGGAATTGTTCAAGATTATCCTTGTGTATCCTTGCAGATGGTTTTCCACCTTTGCGATTGTACTGCTTGAAGTATTTCTGCAGCCAATTTTCTACAATATTAATGAATCCAGTTCGTAGAATTACATCAGGAGATTCTTCAAGGCCGATAATGCCGTTTTCAACTAATTTTTGGAGAATTTCCCTATACAAGACTCTGTAGGCGTCGCTTGGGTTAAACCCTGGACTTGATTAGCAAAGGTTACCCTGAAAACAGATTATACCAACTCACTGTGCGCGTCGGGGTGGTAATTATCCAAAAGAAAGCTGCTGGCGATGATTGGAGCCGCAAACTCTGTTAATTCGCCAAGATCGTTTACGTGACGAAGAAAATTTGATAAGTGGTCCTGCAAGTCTGGCGCGACAGGATTGAGCGTCCTTGACGCTGTAATCAAATTTAATGACTGATCGGTCGTTTTGGCGAAGTGTCGACAGGCGTACCCAAAAATCGCGCTAAAATGGGTTGCATTGAACAGAGTATTTTGTTGCTCTCTCATCATTCGGACTCGGCTCGATGCCTTAATCAGGCGTTCTTTCAAAGGTCTATAGCGTGCTTCGTCGGACACGGCACTGACCGGGAACAGTGGGACGACTTCGATGCTAGATATCTGTGAAAACGGATCCTTTGCGGACTCTTCTTCAAGAATCCATAGAAAGGCCTTTCTTGCCTCGATCTCACTTCCTGGAGGAATTTTGTCACTAACGATGATCACCTCAGGATATACATATCCGGAGAAACTTGAAAAATTGCTTTTTTCTAGCCATGCGGCTATCTGTTTCGCAATTGGGCGAAATCCTCCCAAGTCGGTCGAGAAGAAACAGAATACGTCGGAGAAGGGGAATAGTAGGCGGGTATAGACATCGACCGTGACGCCACTAAGTGTCGTGCTTGATGACGTACTCGATTGAATACTGTGCCTTGTTGTGTCGTGGCAGCCCTTTGATGCAGGTTTCACGCTTACCAGTTTATTCGTAATATCGGCGTCTCCAAGAAAGATTGGCCTTTCATTGAAAATTGTGGAGGGGTCAAGGTGAAGATGTACCTCGCCACCGCGAATATTTCTGAACCACCGCTTGTTCTTAATCCCGAACAGTGTACGAAGTGCGATCGACTTTGCAGTATTCCCAATCAGCACAATGAGGCTGGGCTTTTGAAGACCTGGATTCTGGATATATTTAGAGAGAACCTGAAGCCTCTCTGTCTCCAAAAGCGCAACTTCGCTGTCCTGACTGTGAACGCTGAGCCAATGGCTATGGTCACAGCGCCTCATAGTGATAAGAGCTACCAGAGGATCGAAGGAATAGGGCGAAATATCTGGCTCTTATTCAAGGGACTTCCGAACTTATACCCGCTAGCAAGCGCGGGGCCCAAAAGAAGGTGCACATGGAGGCTAGAAGAGATACCTTCCTGTAGGCGGGGAGATGGTCCGCCACTCCCATCGTTCCATATTTGGGACCCAGCCTCTCTTTGCTCGGATGTCTGCATCCGCTTTGGGTCCGTAATTCAGTATCATGGGGACTGCGGTTTCCTCCATTCACGTCCTGAATTCGGCGATGATATGTGAGAAGTTTGAATTGGCTACGCTCATTTATAGGCCAGCTTGGCGTGTTTGTGTTCGCGTGCGGATATCAAAGATGTAGGGATTTCAGAAACCAGGATGATCGCCCAGTTCCGACAGTGATGCCCTCGGTAAATTATGCAGCAATTACAATTTTGGACAATTTCTTGTCGCCTTGCCCGTACTTATGTCTTGATAATCTAACGTGAATCCCTTTGTGCCAAGAGTCCCGCCGTACTAACTTTAGAGTAAACCGAAAAAGTCTGACCGACATTCGGTGTTGTGGACCTTCTTCGCTAAATTTAGGCAGAGTTCCTAAATATGGGATTCAACTGCGCTGCCCTAACCACGATCGTCTGACAGAGCTATTTGACGAAGTATTCTGTAAAGTATCGTGAGCATTATACTCCGTACTCTGTATTGGCGCGACATTCTTTGCCGATTCAGGTAAGAAGGTGGTCCAACCTAATCCCTAACAAGTCTTCGTCCACCCACCAATAAGAGTAATTAGATATCAGCCCGTCACGGAAGATCTGGTCCAGTCAGCACCTACACCACCATCTCGTCGCCATAAAATATATTTCGAAATACATTACCATCGTATCCTCTTTGTGCGACCTTTATATGGCCATTCCCTAATGCCGCCAGTAGTGCGTTTCCATAATAGCCTCCTTGTAAGCTGACATCGGCACCTTTGTCGAGCAGGATATGCACCACTTTCTCGTGGCCACCCTCTGATGCCGCCTGTAGTGCGTTACCATGCTGGCCTCCTTGTGCGTTGACATCGGCACCGTTGTCGAATAGTACCTTCACTACCTTCTCGTGACCACGGTATGATGCCGCCTGTAGCGCGTGGCTAAAGAAGCCTTCTTGTGCATTGACATCGGCACCGTTGTCGAGTAGTACCTGCACCACCTTCTCGTGACCACGGTATGATGCCGCCTGTAGTGGGTTGCCATAAAGACCTCCTTGCTCGTTGACATCTTCTGTTGACATAGATAGAATAAACATCAACACTTCGTCTTGACTAAGAAGAGAAGCATAGTACGTCGCTGAAGGATAATTTTTGGAGACTGTGCGGTAGTCCACGCCACTTTGCCCTATTTGATCTAGCCTGTGTAGCCGGAGCCAACGCTCTTTCGTACAGTACGTCGTTAAGAAGGTGCCAACCATCTCTGATAACTGTCGAGCACATTGGCTATTAGCTTGGCGATAATGGTAGTGCCAATGCTGCGCAGCATATTCCGCAAAGGCATACTGTTTCACGAGATCTGGGCTCAAAACCTGTTGTAGGAATTCATCGTTTTTGAGATACAGTAGACATATTTTACTGATCCGCCCATGCTGTGATGGACCTGACAAAGCGAAGTCGGCCGCTCGACCACTTCGGATATGATCAGATAGTAGGTACTCCTGGACCGAGAAATGTTCAATCCGGACTTCCTGAACACCATCTGGACGCAAGCTGATCTCAACGAGACCAGGACAAATCCGAAGGACGTCGTCTGCACCGCCAGTAAATCTCTTTCTGGGGTCGTAGCACTCGAGTTCATCGATGTCCACGGCGAGAGCCTCGATAACTTCGTCGACTGACAAAGGCCGCGATGCATAGCACAGGAGCGATAGGATCTGCTGCGCCTCCTCTCGTGACTCGAGGCTGCAGAGTATTCGTTCGTATGTCTCATCGAGGGACTGTGGCAGCGTACGAAGACATTTTTCAAGATGTCTCTCACTCCGGGGACACTGCCGTAACGGCCGAAGCTGGTATTCGACCCAGCGAAATCTAGACACTGATCAGCTCCCGCTAAGGGCAAGAAAACCATTTATTGGAAATTACTGACACTCCACCTGCATGTTCGGTCAGATAGCTCTTGATATTTTCCCGATGGTCGCCCCAGCGCTGAAGCTGACAGTCGTGGTCCACTTGGAACGCCACAAATCGCGAAATATCGTCCCGAACGCTCTCGTTCTTCAACGAAATATGCTCTACATCCTTATTGAATGTAGGAAATTGCAGGTGGTCGCGAATGTCAGGAACATCTCGACTGGTGACCAACAGGTGCAAGCCCGGCAACTGCCATTGTCGTAAGGTGTCGATCACTGATAGAACTTCGGCTCGTGAGATGTCTACAGGGCTCTCGTCCAGTGCATCGAGCAGAATGTAGATATGGCGGCTCCGGGCCACGGCTTGTCGCAGATATTCAAGTAGAACCGGAACCGGTGGAGTGCCATGATTATATGAATCTTTCAGGCGGGTCAAGTCCGCTGCCAGGCCCGGAACTTGTCCACAGAGTTGGAGCAGCAATGCACGCAGCGCCGCGGAGGTATCTTGTTTTGACTCGTCTCTAAAATCGAAGAAGAAGAAGGCCACCGCACTGTCGGCGGATGATTGTCGGCGGCGGAAGGCGTGCTGGATCGCCGTCGAGCACAGCACGGACTTGCCACAGCCGGCGAAGCCATACAACCAGAGAAATGAGTTGTCCTGCAGCAGCCATGTTGTATAAGCTGGACCTTGGACCAGCCACTGCCCCGTGCTTGTGTGTCGCTTGGCAACTGCGACGTTGAAATTGACGGTCGCGTCAGGTGCCCTTAGCCACTGCCGCAGATCGGCACTGACACTTCGTGCCTGTATGTCCTTGGCGATGGTGTTGACCTCTTCAATGTCGTCTTGTGTGTTCTGATGCTCCTTCAGCTGAAGCGCCTGTAGCGCGATTGATAAGTTATCGCGAAAATCGCTGACATCGTCGCCGAGGTCTTCTAAAGTGCTCCTTTTGAATGGGTATGCCGCCCGTCGCCCAACCACCACCGCCTTTTTCCTCCAGTCGTCCGTGGGCTCTTTTTTAAATTTCTCAACCTCAGCCTGTAACCCGTTTATAGTGTCCTCACTGCGGGTGAGGGACCTTTCAATACTTTGTACGATGGTCTGCTCGTTGGGCCGCCATGTGCGGGTGCGCACAGTCCGGTCGATATTCTGGAGGCACTCGAGCAGGCCGCCGAGTTGGTCTGCGATTTTGGCAAGATCTCGATGTTGATCTCGGCACGCAGTGTAGTACTGGTAAAGATACTCTGTACTCTGCAGGCCGAGGGACAGCAAGCCGGCCACGCTAGCGGCGACGGATAGGGGATCGCCCATGACTTCGTCCTTCAGAATTGCTCGTTGGCTACTTGGCGCGACATTGTAGCAGAAACCAACAGGAAATAGTACAATGAACGAACTTTGGAGACTGATGCCTGAAAACCTCGACTATCAGCCTTGCAGGTCTCAAACAGTGTGACTAGGCTTGTGCAGGTCAGCAGAGAGAATGGAGGGCGCAGTCAAGGCTTAACGTTATTCCGTTCCGCAAAGGCTCAGCATGCATACGTAGCCTCTACTGTTTCGTGTTGGCTGACGGTGTCGCGTCAAACCTCGATCTATTGTGAAGCCACTGCCGATCGCCAACGATGACTTTAGCGAGCACTATCAGCGGCGATCGGTCTTCCTCAAAGATAACTCCCAACCTGCCCTCATCGAACGACCCTCCCAACTCCACTCTACCGAGAAATTCGAATGAAACGTTAGCAAGGCGAAAGAAGGCCATCGATCAACAGTACCTCACACCACAAGAAGAGAAGGCACTGGTCGCCTATGTTTTACGATGTGCAGACAATGGCTTTCCCCTCCCGGTCAAAGCCTTGCGGAGATTAGCACTAGTCATCAGGCGGCATCGCGGCTCCGCTTGCTCGACAAAGCCTGGTGATGGCACAGTGCACCCTCCCGGCAAGAACTATCCCCAAGCACTCTACTCACGTCATCCAGAGCTGCAGGCCCGAAGGCTCAAAGCCATTGACTGGATGAGAGCTAACGAGAATATATATGACAAGGTCAAACACTGGTTCGACCTGATTGGCAAAGAGCTAGCTAACCCCAACATCCTTCCCGAGAATGTCTACAACATGGATGAGACAGGTGTGCTCCTCGGTCACGCCGCGACTGTCAAAATGTTAGTGCACAGTAAGGACACGCGTCGCCACCGAGGCACTGGCGTGAAACGAGTCCTTATCACTTCAATAGAATGCGTCTCCGCAACAGGTATAGCCCTTCCACCCCTGATCATCTGGCCTGCGTCGACCCACCGTAGTGTCTGGACTACCCATCCTACGCCTGATTGGCATTTTGCGTGCTCCCCTAAAGGGTATACCGACAAGCATATCAGCCTTTCCTGGATAAAGGACGTGTTTGACCCGCAAATC
>JAESFI010000203.1_pt1 | contig 12544 bp, 8 predicted proteins | sample 9269361 | NCBI WGS metagenome assembly JAESFI01 (sample SAMN14504119, study PRJNA617095) | algae metagenome | isolation source: Brasilonema angustatum HA4187-MV1 and co-occurring heterotrophs from moss... | place: USA: Manoa Valley, Honolulu, Hawaii | collected 2009-07-20 | reverse complement strand
CGGAACACGGTCGTCGCGCTGCGCTCCGCATGGCTCCGCGCGCCGCCCTCAAACCACGCCAACCTCACTCAAGCCAATCGAATGCCCTTGACTCACAAATCCCCATATGAGGGTGGGCAAAGGCGCGGAAGCGCCGTGCCCACGATCTTTCACGTTATGCAAGGTGGTGGGCACGCTTCCGCCTTCGCTCTTCGAGCTAGGGCGGACAAGTCGCTTTGCCCACCCTGCGAGACCTCCGCCGCGTCTTACTCCGCAGCTTCCGCGTAATCGCTCACCGGCGGGCACGAGCACACCAGGTTGCGATCGCCATAGACGTTGTCGACGCGCCCCACCGGGCACCAGTATTTGTCGGTGCGCGAGGTGCCCGCGGGGAAGCAGCCTTCGGCGCGGGTGTAGGCGCGATTCCACGCATCATCGGCGATGTCGTGCACGGTGTGCGGGGCGTGGCGCAGCGGCGAGGCCTCGATCTTGAAGCGGCCGCCTTCGACCTCGGCGATTTCCTTGCGGATCGCGATCATGGCGTCGCAGAAGCGGTCCAGCTCGGCCTTGGATTCCGACTCGGTCGGCTCGATCATCAGCGTGCCCGGCACCGGGAAGCTCATGGTCGGGGCGTGGAAGCCGTAATCGATCAGGCGCTTGGCGATGTCGTCCACGGTGACGCCCGAGGTCGTCTTCAGCAGGCGGGGATCGACGATGCACTCATGCGCGACGCGGCCCTTGGCGTTCTTGTAGAGCACCGGGAAGTGCGCATCGAGGCGCGCGGCGATGTAGTTGGCGTTGAGGATCGCGATCTCGGTGGCGCGCTTCAATCCGTCGCCGCCCATCATCAGGATGTAGATGTAGGAGATGGTGAGGATCGAGGCCGAGCCGAACGGCGCGGCCGAGACCGGGCCGACCGGAGCGTCGGCTTGCGTCGCCGGATGACCCGGCAGGAACGGCGCGAGATGCGCCTTCACGCCGATCGGGCCCATGCCGGGACCGCCGCCGCCATGCGGGATGCAGAAGGTCTTGTGCAGGTTGAGATGGCTGACGTCGGCGCCGTAATCGCCGGGGCGCGACAGGCCGACCTGCGCGTTGAGATTGGCGCCGTCCAGATACACCTGGCCGCCATGGCCGTGCACGATGTCGCAGATCTCGCGGATGTGCTCCTCGAACACGCCATGCGTGGAGGGATAGGTGATCATGACCGCGGCGAGGTCGTTCGAATGCTTCTCGGCCTTGGCGCGGAGATCATTGACGTCGACGTCGCCGTTCTTCTCGCAGGCGACCACCACCACGTCCATGCCGACCATCGCGGCCGAGGCCGGGTTGGTGCCGTGGGCGGAGGAGGGGATCAGGCAGATCTTGCGATGCGTCTCTCCGCGCGCGGCATGATAGCCGCGGATCGCGAGCAGCCCGGCATATTCGCCCTGCGCGCCCGAATTCGGCTGCAGCGAGATCGCGTCATAGCCGGTGATGTCGCACAGCCATTTTTCCAGCCGCGCGAACAGCGCATGATAGCCGGCGGCCTGCTCGCGCGGGACGAACGGATGCAGCGTCGCGAACTCCGGCCAGGTCAGCGGCATCATCTCGGTGGTCGCATTCAGCTTCATCGTGCAGGAGCCGAGCGGGATCATGGCGCGGTCGAGCGCGAGGTCGCGATCGCTGAGCTTGCGCATGTAGCGCAGCATCTCGGTCTCCGAGCGATGTGCATGGAAGACGGGATGCGTCAGGAAGTCGGTCGCGCGCTTCAGCGCCTCCGGCAGCGCCTCGCGCGTGGTGGCCTCGATTTCGGCATAGGAAAGCGTGCCGCCGAAGGCGCGCCAGACGGCTTCCACCGTCGCTTGCGTCGTGGTCTCGTCGAGCGCGATGCGCAGATTGGTCTCGCTGATGCCGAGATTGATCTTCTCGGCTGCCGCGCGCGCGATGATCTCGGCGCGCTTGGCGCCGGCGTCCACGCTGAGCGTGTCGAAGAAGCTTTCGCTATCAGGCGCAAAGCCGAGCTTGCGCAGGCCGGCGGCGAGCACGGCGGCGCGGCGATGCACGTTGCGCGCGATCTGCGCCAGGCCCTCGGGGCCGTGATAGACCGCGTACATCGAGGCGATCACGGCGAGCAGCACCTGCGCGGTGCAGATGTTGGAGGTCGCCTTCTCGCGGCGGATGTGCTGCTCGCGGGTCTGCAGCGCCAGGCGATAAGCCGGCGCGCCGCGGGAGTCCACGGAGAGGCCGACGATGCGGCCGGGCAGCGAGCGCTTCAGCGCATCGCGCACCGCCATATAGGCCGCGTGCGGTCCGCCATAACCCATCGGCACGCCGAAGCGCTGTGCCGAGCCGATCGCGATGTCGGCGCCGAGCTCGCCGGGCGAGGCCAGCAGCGTCAGGGCCAGCAGGTCCGCGGCAACGATCGCGAGCGCGCCCTTGGCCTTCAGAGCCGCGATTGCGGGCCGGAGGTCGCGCACCGCGCCCGAGGAGCCCGGATATTGCAGCAGCGCGCCGAGCACGTCGGTCTTGTCGAGATCGGCGAGAGGATCGCCGACGATCAGATTCCAGCCGAGCGGCTCGGCGCGGGTGCGCATCACAGCGAGCGTCTGCGGATGCACGTCCTTGTCGACGAAGAAGGCCTTTGCCTTCACCTGCGAGTGGCGCTCGGCGAGCGCCATCGCTTCGGCGGCGGCGGTCGCTTCATCGAGCAGCGAGGCGTTGGCGACGTCGAGCCCGGTGAGGTCGCAGATCATGGTCTGGAAGTTGAGCAGCGCCTCCAGCCGGCCCTGGCTGATCTCGGGCTGGTAGGGCGTGTAGGCGGTGTACCAGGCGGGATTTTCCAGAATGTTGCGCTGGATCACCGCGGGCAGGATCGTGCCGGAATAGCCTTGGCCGATCAGCGAGGTGAAGACCTGGTTCTGGGCCGCGAGCTCGCCCATATGCGCGATCGCCTCGGTCTCGCTCAAGGGCTTGCCGAGATCGAGCGGAGCGGCCTGCCGGATCGAGGCCGGCAGCGTTTCCGCCATCAGCGCATCGACGCTCTTGGCGCTGACGGTCTCGAGCATTGCGGTGACGTCGCGCGCCGACGGGCCAATGTGGCGGCGAACGAAAGTGGCGGCGGCGTCGCCGCTGGATTTACGGTGCGCGGTCATCGCTTGCTCCATCGTCCTTAAGCTGTATGCGCCTTGTAGGCAGCCTCATCCATGAGGCCGCCGAGCTCGCTCTTGTCGGCAATCTTGATCTTGAAGAACCACGCCGCGCCCTGCGCGTCCGAGTTCACCAGCGCCGGCTCGGCGGCAAGTGCCTCGTTGGTCTCGAGCACTTCGCCGGTAACAGGCGCGTAGACGTCGGAGGCGGCCTTGACCGATTCCACGACGGCGGCGGCTTCGGCCTTCTTCAGCGCGCGGCCGACCTTGGGCAGTTCGACGAACACGACGTCGCCGAGCTGGGACTGCGCGTAGTCGGTGATCCCGACGGTGGCGACGTCGCCGTCGATGGCCAGCCATTCATGGTCGGAGGTGTACAGCGTCGTGGTCATTCACAGGTCCTCAGCGTTTGTAGGTGTTTTTCACGAAAGGCATGGTGGCGACGGTGAGCGGCAAACGTTGCCCGCGCACCTCGGCGAAGATTTGCGTGCCGAGCGCGCTCAGGCTTGTGGGCACATAGCCTATCGCGACCGGCGCATTCAGGCTCGGGCCGAAACCGCCCGAGGTGACTTTTCCAATGGGCTCGCCCGCACTCGCGTCCGCAAACAGCAGCGCGCCCTCGCGCACTGGCGCGCGGCCTTGGGCGAGCAGGCCGACGCGGCGCCGGGATGCGCCGTTGTCGAAGTGAGCAAGGATCTTTTCGGCGCCGGGAAAGCCGCCGGCGCGTGCGCCACCGGTGCGGCGGCTCTTCTGCACCGACCATTCCAGCGCGGCCTCGACCGGCGTGGTCGTGGTGTCGATGTCGTGGCCGTAGAGGCAGAGGCCGGCCTCGAGCCGCAAGCTGTCGCGGGCCCCTAAGCCGATCGGCATCACATCGGGGTTGTCGAGGAGCTTTTTGGCGAGGGCTTCGGCATCCGCGGCGGGCACCGAAATTTCAAAACCGTCCTCGCCGGTATAGCCGGAGCGCGAGACGAAGCAGGCGAGGCCGGCAACCTTGTGCGGGCCGGCATCCATGAACTTCATGGCGGGTGCCTCTGCACATAATTTCGCCAGCGCCGATTCCGCCTTCGGGCCCTGCAGCGCGATCAGCGCGCGGTCTTCAAGCGAATCGATGATGCAGGTGTCCGAGAGATTCGCGCGCAGATGCGCCTCGTCCTCGGCCTTGCAGGCGGCGTTGACCACGAGGAACAGGTGATCGCCGAAATTCGCGACCATCAGGTCGTCGAGAATGCCGCCATCTTCATTGGTGAACTGGGCGTAGCGCTGGCGGCCCGGTGCAATTGCCACGATGTCCTGGGGCACCAGCCGCTCCAGCGCGCGGGCGGCGTCCTCGACCTTGCCCGACTTCGGCCGGAGCGCGATCTGGCCCATGTGGGAGACGTCGAACAGGCCGGCCTGGTTACGGGTCTGGAGGTGCTCCTTCAGCACGCCCGCCGGGTACTGCACGGGCATGTCATAGCCCGCGAACGGCACCATTTTGCCGCCCAGCGTCACATGGAGGTCGTAGAGGGGGGTACGTTTCAGGGAGTCTTTGTCGTCACGCACTGGCATCACAGGGGTCCTCGGCGGTTCCCCGGGGACGATTCCCCGGAAGCAACCAGTCGAAGCCCCATCTGTCGCTGTGCCTGAGAGTATTATCCCGTCGGCGGACGCTATCCGGGTCTTAAGCCCGCCAGCGCCTCTTTCCAGATGTCGTCAAAGCCACGCGGTCCTTTTGCCTGAGAGTTTCCGGGGCGGTTGCTCCTTCGGCGCCGGCTACCAGATGCCGGTCTCTCCCGACGTGGCCGTACGATATAGATGGGTACAGACCACAGCCCGGCCAAGCCTGTCAACGCGCACCTGACGCCTTTCAACGGGATTGCGCGCCTGCGGCAACCCACTGATCTCTCTGCACAGTTTCTGGACACCGAAGCTGGCCTTGTCTAAAAGCGCTTTGGCCCGCAGATAACAGCCCAAACTTGCGTTTGGGTGGCAATTGAGCGGGTCCAAGCACACCCGATTGGATGAACATGAGCGGCGTCAACGAGATCAGGTCGACCTTTCTGAACTTCTTTGCCGAGAACGGGCACGAGATCGTGTCGTCCTCGCCATTGGTGCCGCGCAACGATCCGACGTTGATGTTCACCAATGCCGGCATGGTGCAGTTCAAGAACGTCTTCACCGGCGTCGAGAAGCGGCCCTATCAGCGCGCCACCACCTCGCAGAAATGCGTGCGCGCGGGCGGCAAGCACAACGACCTCGACAATGTCGGCTACACCGCGCGCCATCTCACCTTCTTCGAGATGCTCGGCAACTTCTCGTTCGGCGATTACTTCAAGGAGCGCGCGATCGAGCTCGCCTGGACGCTGATCACCCGCGACTTCGGGCTCAAGAAGGACAAGCTGCTCGTCACCGTCTACCACACCGACGACGAGGCGGCCGGGCTCTGGAAGAAGATCGCCGGCTTCTCCGACGACCGCATCATCCGGATCCCGACCTCGGACAATTTCTGGGCGATGGGCGACACCGGCCCGTGCGGTCCGTGCTCGGAAATCTTCATCGACCGCGGCGATCACATCTGGGGTGGCCCTCCCGGTTCTCCAGAGGAGGACGGCGACCGCTTCCTCGAGTTCTGGAATCTCGTGTTCATGCAATATGAGCAGGTGACGAAGGAGGAGCGCGTGGATCTGCCGCGTCCCTCGATCGACACCGGCATGGGCCTCGAGCGCATGGCCTGCATCATGCAGGGCGTGGACAGCGTGTTCGAGACCGACCTGTTCCGTCATCTGATCGATGCGACGTCGTCGGCGCTCGGCACCGGGCCGAACGAGCAGACCGTCGCCTCGTTCCGCGTCATCGCCGACCATCTGCGCTCTTCGGCCTTCCTGGTCGCGGACGGCGTGCTGCCCTCCAACGAGGGCCGCGGCTATGTGCTGCGCCGGATCATGCGCCGCGCGATGCGCCATGCGCAGCTTCTCGGCGCCAAGGAGCCGCTGATGCATCGCCTGGTCTGGGCGCTGGTCCGCGAGATGGGCCAGGCCTATCCCGACCTGATGCGCGCGGAAAACCTGATCGAGGAAACGCTGCGGCTGGAAGAGACCCGCTTCCGCAAGACTCTTTCGCGCGGCTTGGCCATCCTCGACGAGAAGTCGGCGACCCTGAAGAAGGGCGACATGTTCGACGGCGACGTCGCCTTCACGCTGTACGACACCTACGGCTTCCCGCTCGACCTGACGCAGGATGCGCTGAAGTCGCGCGGCATCGGTGTCGATCAGGCGTCCTTCACCGACGCGATGGAGCGCCAGAAGGCCAAGGCGCGCGAGTCCTGGAAGGGTTCGGGCGAAGCGGCCTCAGAAGCAATCTGGTTCCCGCTGCGCGAAAAGCTCGGGGCGACCGAATTCCTGGGCTACGAGACCGAGAGCGCCGAAGGCGTGGTCTCCGCGCTGGTGAAGGACGGCCAGGAGGCCAAGAGCCTCAAGGCCGGCGAGACCGGCGCGATCGTGCTGAACCAGACGCCGTTCTATGCGGAGTCCGGCGGCCAGGTCGGCGATACCGGCGTGCTGACCGGCGAGGGCGGCATCAAGTTCCGCGTCACCGACACGCAGAAGAAGCTCGGCGATTTCTTCGTGCATGTCGGCACGGTCGAGAGCGGCGAGCTGAAGGTCGGCACCGCGCTGCAGCTCGAGGTCGATCATTCGCGGCGCTCGTCGATCCGCGCGCATCACTCGGCGACGCATCTCATTCACGAGGCGCTGCGCCAGGTGCTCGGCGACCACATCGCCCAGCGCGGCTCGATGGTCGCGCCGGATCGCCTGCGCTTCGACTTCGTGCATCCGAAGCCGATCACGGCGGAGGAGCTTGCCCGCGTTGAGGACATCGCCAACGACGTGGTGCTGGAGAATGACGAGGTCACCACCCGCGTCATGGGCGTCGATGAAGCCCGTGAAGCCGGGGCGCGCGCGCTGTTCGGCGAGAAGTATGGCGACGAGGTTCGCGTCGTCTCGATGGGCAGGACCGCGCGCGAGCGCGGCGCCAATGCGCTCGGCTGGTCGGTCGAGCTTTGCGGCGGCACGCATGTGCGGCGCACCGGCGATATCGGCCTGATCACGCTGACCGGCGAGAGCGCGGTCGCTTCGGGCGTACGCCGCATCGAGGCGCTGACCGGCAATTACGCGCGCAAGCACGCCAACGAAACCATGGCGCTGGCGAAGACCGCGGCGAGCGAGCTGCGCACCTCGATCGACGACGTCCCGGCGCGCATCACCGCGCTGATGGAGGAGCGCAAGAAGCTCGAGCGCGAGCTCTCCGACGCCCGCAAGAAGCTGGCGATGGGCGGCGGCGCCTCCGCCGGCGGCGACGGAGCAGCCGCGGCCGTGCGCGAGGCCGGCGGCGTCAAGCTGATGGCGCGCGCGGTCGAAGGCATCGAGATGAAGGATCTCAAGAGCCTTGCGGACGACGGCAAGAAGCAGATCGGCTCCGGCGTGGTCGCCATCGTCGGCGTCACCGAGGACGGCAAGGCCGGCGTCGTGGTCGGCGTCACCGCGGACCTCACCGCGCGCTTCAACGCGGTCAATCTGGTGAAAGTCGCCTCCGAGGCGCTCGGCGGCAAGGGCGGTGGTGGCCGCCCCGACATGGCGCAGGCCGGCGGCCCCGACGGCGCCAAGGCGACCGAGGCGCTCGCGGCGATCGAAAAAGCGATGGCAGGCGCGTAGGTCGCCATGCGCCTCGTTCCGCGAGGGCGTGGCCTGCGCGATCCCGACTTGAGGGATCGCCTCTACGAATTGCTGGAGCACGATCCCTTGGCCTATTCGGCCGGATCGCGCTTCATCCAGCTCATCATCGGCGTCATCGTGCTCAACGTCGCCGCGATGATCCTGGCCTCGGTGCCGGAGCTGGATGAGCAGTTCGGCACGCTGTTCTCGGCCGTCACCATCCTCTCCGTGATCGTGTTCGCGCTGGAATACGCCGCGCGGCTGTGGACTGTGGCGGGCCACACGCCACGCAGCGGCTCGGCGCTCGCCGACCGGCTCGGCTATGCCTTCTCCGCGCTCGGCATCATCGACCTCATGGCGTTCCTGCCGGCCGCGGTCGTGCTCGTCACCGGCCGGCACGCGACGCTGGCGGCGCTCGGTGTGCTGCCGTTCTTCAAGCTGATACGATATTCGCCGGCGATGCGCTCGCTGCTCGCCGCCGTGCATGCCGAGCGGCGGGCGCTGATCGGCTGCGTCGTCATCCTGATCGGCGCGGTGCTGACGTTCGCCTCGCTGCTCTACGCCATCGAGCGCGACGTGCAGCCCAGCAAGCTCGGCACCATTCCGGATGCGATGTGGTGGGCGATCGTGACGCTCGGCACCGTCGGCTATGGCGATGTCGTGCCGGTGACGCCGCTCGGCAAGCTCGTCTCCGTCTTCACCATCATCAGCGGCTTTGCCATGATCGCGCTGCCGGTCGCGATCATCTCGAGCGCGTTTGCCGAAGAGGTGAAGCGGCGCGACTTCGTCGTCACCTGGGGCATGCTGGCGCGGGTGCCCTTGTTCTCGCATCTGTCGGCGGTGGAGATCGCCGACATCATGCGGCTGCTCCGCGCGCGCACCATCGAGCAGGGCGAGGTTTTGGTGCGGCGAGGGGATGACGCTTCGTCGATGTATTTCATCACCGCCGGCGAGGTCGAGATCACGTTGCCGAACCAGCAGGTGCGCCTTGCCGACGGCACCTTCTTCGGCGAGATCGCGCTGCTGCACAAGACCAAGCGCAGCGGCACGGTGACCGCGACGCGCAAGACGCGGCTCCTGGTGCTGGACGTGCAGCATTTTCATGCCCTGATCGAGCGCATGCCGACCCTGGCCGCCCACGTCCACAAGACCGCGAAAGCGCGGCTCGAAGAGACCGGCGATCTGGCCGCGACGGAGCTCGCGCAGGCCGAACGCGAGGCCCCCGACCGCTGAGACGTCAGCCCTTCTTCAGGAAGACATAATCGGCCGAGTAGGGCGCGCTCTTGAACTCGCCGGCCTTGTCACAGGCGCCGTCGAGCTTGCCGCCATGGGTGTTGATGCGCTGGACCGTGGTCACAGGCGTCAGCACGCCGCTGCCGCGGTGGGCGGTGACGTCCAGCTTCAGCCAGGGGATATCAGCGGCCGTGGTGCCCGGCGCGTTGCCGATGGCCTTGCCGGCGACGGCGCTGCCGTCGGCATGCTCCCAGTTCGGCCCGGCATAGTGGCGCCCGATGGTCTTGCCCTCGGCGAACAGCGTCGCGATCGGCTCGCGAAACGCCCAGGCGAGCTTGCCGTCGGTGCCGGCCTTGCACTCATAGACCTGCGCGCCCTCGGCGTGGACGCTGAGCACGACGCTCTCGCCTGATGCGGCGATGGCCGCGGGGAGGGGCTCTGCGGCGACAGCCGGTCCGATCAGGGCCGCGAGCAGCAGGATGGGGGCAGCAAGCTTGGTGAACATGGTGATCTCCGAAAGCGCTCTCAAAAAAGAAACGGGCCGCGCTTTCGGCGCGGCCCGTGATGATGTCCGGCCCAGTCGGGCGGAATTGCGGACGGCTCAGGCCGCCAACGCCTTCGTCAGGTTTTCCGCGACCTTGTCGAGGAAGCCGGTGGTCGAGAGCCAGCGCTGGTCGGCACCGACCAGGAGCGCGAGGTCCTTGGTCATGTAGCCTTCCTCGACCGTGTCGACGCAGACCTTCTCCAGCGTCGCCGCGAACTTCGCGAGCTGCGGGTTGTTGTCGAGCTTGGCGCGGTGCGACAGGCCGCGGGTCCAGGCGAAGATCGACGCGATCGAGTTGGTCGAGGTCTCCTTGCCCTTCTGGTGCTCGCGGTAGTGGCGGGTCACCGTGCCGTGGGCGGCTTCGGCCTCGACGGTCTTGCCGTCGGGGGTGAGCAGCACCGAGGTCATCAGGCCGAGCGAGCCGTAGCCCTGCGCGACGGTGTCGGACTGCACGTCGCCGTCGTAGTTCTTACAGGCCCAGACATAGCCGCCGGACCACTTCAGCGCCGAGGCCACCATGTCGTCGATCAGGCGGTGCTCGTAGGTCAGGCCCTTGGCATCGAACTCCTTCTTGAACTCCTTGTCGAAGATCTCCTGGAAGATGTCCTTGAAGCGGCCGTCATAGACCTTGAGAATCGTGTTCTTGGTCGACAGGTACACCGGATAGCCGCGCAGCAGGCCGTAGTTGAACGAGGCGCGGGCGAAGTCGATGATGGAGTCGTCGAGATTGTACATCTCCATGGCGACGCCGGCGCCCGGAGCCTTGAACACTTCCTTCTCGATCACGGTGCCGTCCTCGCCGACGAACTTCATCGACAGGGTGCCCTTGCCCGGGAACTTGATGTCGGTGGCGCGGTACTGGTCGCCATAGGCGTGGCGGCCGATGATGATCGGCTTGGTCCAGCCGGGAACCAGGCGCGGCACGTTCTTGCAGATGATCGGCTCGCGGAAGATGCAGCCGCCGAGGATGTTGCGGATGGTGCCGTTCGGCGACTTCCACATCTGCTTGAGGTTGAACTCCTTCACCCGGGCCTCGTCCGGGGTGATGGTGGCGCACTTGACGCCGACGCCGACCTTCTTGATCGCCTCGGCGGCGTCGATGGTGACCTGATCGTTGGTGTGGTCGCGGTACTCCATGCCCAGGTCGAAATACTGCAGCTCGACATCCAGGAACGGGTTGATCAGCTTGTCCTTGATGTACTGCCAGATGATCCGGGTCATCTCGTCGCCATCGAGCTCGACGACGGGATTGGATACCTTGATTTTTGCCATGATCGGGGAAGCCCTCTTGGGAACGGCGCCGCTTGCGCCAATTTGAATATCCGCCGCCTCTTAGCACCTGATAGCAGCGGGCGAAAGCCAAGTGATTATGCACTTTTAGCTCATCCAGCTTCCGTAGATGGGGGGCGGGGAGCGGACCTGCCGCAGGGACGCGGCTGAGGTTTCAGGCGAGATTCAAAAGGCGAATCTAACCCCGTTATTTCGCTTGAGAATTTTGTCAGGACAGGCAAACGACAGGCGAACGGCCAGCCGGTCCAAGAGCGGAGCAAGGCCCGGCTTTGAATCAATTCCTGAAGAGAGCCTTTCCAAGGCCTTGAGAACCAGTGTGAAAGCGAGACGAGATGTCGGGGACTGACAAGACCAAGGCGGGCCTTTCCCTCGACGGTCCCATCGTGATCCTCGTCGAGCCGCAGCTCGGCGAAAACATCGGCATGTGCGCACGCGCCATGGGCAATTTCGCGTTGGGTGCCCTGCGCATCGTCAACCCCCGGGACGGCTGGCCCAACATCGCGGCACAGCGGGCGGCTGCCGGCGCCGATCACATTCTGGAAAAGGTCGAATTGTTCGACACGGTCGAGCAGGCTGTGGCCGACCTCGACCTGCTGTTCGCCACCACCGCGCGCCCGCATGACCAGGCCAAGCCCGTGGTCGGGCCGGAGGCGGCGGCCAGCGAGATCGCCGGGCACGTCGCAACCGGCGGCAAGGCCGGTATCCTGTTCGGCCGGGAGCGTTGGGGGCTGACCAATGAGGAGGTCGGGCTCTCCAACCGTATCATCACCTTCCCGGTCAATCCGGGCTTCGCCTCGCTCAACCTCGCCCAGGCCGTGCTGCTGATCGGCTATGAATGGTTCAAGCGAATGACATCGGGCGAGTTGCCGCATGCCATGCCCGAGCGTTCCGAGCGCGCCTCGCAGCACCAGATGCAGGCCTTCTTCGACAACCTCATCCGTGAGCTCGACCGGGTCGAGTTCCTGCGCCCGGCCGAGAAGCGCGACACCATGCTGGTCAACCTCCGCAACATCTTCAGCCGGATGGAGCCGACCAAGCAGGACATGCACACCTTGCACGGGGTCGTCATGGCGATCGCGGAAGGGCGCAAGGGCCCGGCCAAGGGCGGGGTGCTCGACGGCGAGCAGGCCACACGCCTGCGCGCGCTGCTGGCCGAGCACGGGCAGGGCGGCGGCGTCCCCGACAGCGGCTCGACCGTGCGCGGCCTTGCGCGCCTGCTCCGCCGCAATCCGACCGATGCCGAGCGCCTGCTCTGGCAGGCCCTGACGCGCGACCGCCGTTTCGCCGGCCAGTTCAAGCGCCAGACCCCTGTGGGGCGCCACATCCCGGACTTCGTCTCGTTCCCGCACCGGATCGCGGTCGAGCTGGTCAATCCGGGCGAAGGCGAGACCATCGCGGCGGATCGCGCCTCGCGGCGCGCGTGGCTGGAGGCGCGGGATTATCGCGTGATCGACATTCGTGCGGCGGACGTGGAGCGCGATCTCGAGGCAGAGCTGGTGCGGCTGCAGGGGATGGTGGAGCAGGGCGCGTAGGCTTTGCCAGCGCACAGCATTCGTAGGACCTCCTACCCGTGGTCAAGGGGTGTTTGTCCTTGATGGTCGAGAGTAGCGCCGTGCTCGCCGCTGTCGAGGACGCTTCGCGCCGGCTGCGCCGGTGCCGATGGCATCCTTGACAGTGTC
>JAESFI010000201.1_pt1 | contig 14266 bp, 13 predicted proteins | sample 9269361 | NCBI WGS metagenome assembly JAESFI01 (sample SAMN14504119, study PRJNA617095) | algae metagenome | isolation source: Brasilonema angustatum HA4187-MV1 and co-occurring heterotrophs from moss... | place: USA: Manoa Valley, Honolulu, Hawaii | collected 2009-07-20 | reverse complement strand
TTCCTCCTTAGAACCCCATCAGGCGACGGCCATAGCGCCGATCCCGTACAGAAGCAGGTTCCCGGTGAGAGGATGACGCGAAAAAGGGATTGACTAACCGAGGCCCGTTACAGAAGCCCGGATGAGCCAACGGGTCGGCGCGGAGCGCCGCCCGATGACAGGCTCCACGACATCCGGGGCCTCTCACTCCCACTGTCCCGGGTATCGCTTCGCTCACCCGGGCTACGAATTACTTCCCCTCGAACTTCGGTTCGCGCTTCTCCATGAAGGCCTTCATGCCTTCGGCCATGTCCTGTGTCCTAAACAGCGGCAGGAGCTGGAGATAGACGTGGTGGACGTGGTCGTGGAAATTCTCGTTGAGGCCCATCCGCATCATGCGCTTGGAGGCCTGCACCGCGAGCGGCGCGTTGGCGGCGATCTCGCGGGCGACGGCATACGCGCGGGTCATCAGCTCGGCATCCGGCACGACCTCGTTGGCAAGGCCCCATTCCAGGCATTCGCGCGCGCTGAGGGTGCGGCCGGTGAAGATCAGCTCGGAGGCCTTGGCCCAGCCGAGCATGCGCGGCAGCAGCCAGGTGCCGCCGGATTCCGGCACCACGCCGCGCTTGACGAAGGCGGCGGCGAGCTTTGAGGATTCCGCCATGATGCGGATGTCGCAGCCGAGCGCGGTGTCCATGCCATAGCCGGCCGCGCCGCCGTTGACGGCGCAGATGGTCGGCTTGTCCATCGCCTGCAACACCGTCGGCGGCGTGTTGCGCAAATTGATCGTGGTCGGCGAGGATGCGGCGCTGAGGCCGTTGCCGTCGCGCTCCTTGCGCAGGTCGAGGCCGGCGCAGAATGCCCTGCCCTTGCCGGTGAGAATGACGACGCGGACGTTCCTGTCCTCGTTGGCTTGGGTCAACAACCGCGCCAGATCGTTCAGCATCGGGCCGGAGATCGTGTTCATGCGCTCCGGCGCGTTCAGCGTGATGGTCGCGATGTGGTCGGCGACTGTGTAAAGGACTTCTTTGGTCTCGCTTGCCGCATCGCTCATGGGAGGCCCCTCTCTTGTAGCCCGGATGAGCGCAGCGACATCCGGGACCTTCTCTCTTACCATCCCGGGTATCGCTTCGCTCACCCGGGCTACGGACTGTCAGATCTTCCGCCCCGCCCGCTCCCAATAGGGATCGCGCAGGCGGCGCTTGAAGATTTTTCCAGAATCTTCGCGCGGCAGGCCGCTGCGGATCTCGATGTGCTTGGGCACCTTGTAATCCGCGAGCGAGGTCTTCAGCCGCGCGCGGACATCGGACGCTTCGAGCGCGATGCCCGGCTGCGGCTCCACAACCGCCATCAGCGCCTCGCCGAACTCGGCATCGGGGATGCCGAACACCGCGCAATCATGCACGCCGGGCACGGCGTGCAGCACGGATTCGATCTCGGCCGGATAGATGTTGACGCCGCCCGAAATCACCATGTCGCGCTTGCGGTCGCAGATGAAGACGTAGCCCTCCTCGTCGATGTAGCCGACATCGCCGGAGGTGATGAAACCGTCGCGGTCGATCTCGGCGCGCTTCTCCGGCTTGTTGTGGTAGGTGAAATCGGCCATCTCGGCCATGCGCGAGTAGATCTCACCGATCTCGCCGACGCCCAGCACGCGGCCGTCATCGCCGATGAAGCGCAGCTCCGCACCGGGCGAGATCTTGCCGACCGTGCCGGGCTTCTTCAGCGCGTCCTCGGAGGTTGCGAAGGTCACGGCGCTGGATTCGGTCGAGCCGTAGAACTCGTAGATCACCGGCCCCCACCATTCGATCATGGCGCGCTTGACGTCCGCTGGGCATGGCGCAGCGGCGTGGATGATGTGGCGGAGCGAGGAGACGTCGTACTTCCTGCGCACCGCCTCCGGCAGCTTCATCAGGCGAATGAACATGGTCGGCACCATGAAGATGGTGTCGATTTTATAGCGCTCGATCAGCTCCAGAAATTCCTCCGCCTCGAAGCGCGGCATCAAGACCAGCACGCCGCCGAGCTTGCCCGCACGGATGCCGAACGAGTTGGGCGCGGAGTGATAGAGCGGCCCCGGCAGGATCGCGCGGGCGCCGGGCTTGAGCCCGTAGATCATCGCGCGCATGCGCTCGCCGGCGGCCTGCTGATCCTGCGTCGGCGCATTGCGGCGCACGCCCTTGGGATGGCCTGTCGTGCCCGAAGTGTAGATCATGTTCATCGGCTGCGGCACGACCGGGCCGTCATAGGGCTGGAATTGCGCGAGCCAGGACTCGAGATCGATCGCGAAGTCCGGCGTCTTCAGGTGATCCGGATCGATCTTGTAGTTTTTGAGGATCTCCGGCGGCGTCGGCACGCTGAGCACGGTGACGCCTTTTGGAATCGCGTCGCGCAAGGCGTGCAGCATGTCGGCATGTCCGATCAGCACGGAGGTGCCGGTGTCACCAAGGATGTAGTTGATCTCCTCGGGCTTGAAGTGCCAGTTGATCGGCACGCCATAGGCACCCAGCCGCATCGCGGCATAGGCTGCCTCCAGGAAGGCGATGTCGTTGCGCATCAGCATGCAGACGCAATCGCCCTGCTTGACGCCGACCTTGGCAAGGCCGGATGCGATGCGGTCGGCACGGGCGGCGACTTCGGTGTGGGCACGGCGGCGCTCGCCGGAGACGATGCCGAGGAAGTTGGACGTTTCGCTCATTTTTGTTTTTTCTTTTTAGTTGGAGTTGACCCTCATGGTGAGGAGGCGCGGAGCGCCGTCTCGAACCATGAGAGCCCGTGGCCCATCCCTCGAGACGCCGCTGCGCGGCTCCTCGGGATGAGGACCTTGTTAGTCCGCATACTTCGCCGCGCGCTTCTCCAGATTCGAGCGCACCGCCTCGGTCTGGTTCGGGCTGCCGATCAGCTTCTGCTGCTCGACCGACTCCGCGAGCAGCGCCGGGCCCGGATCGACCGAGAGATTGTTCAGCAGTCGCTTCGCAGCACGGATCGCATCAGGGCTTTTTCCCGCGATCTCGCGTGCGACCTCGAGCGCCGCAGCGCGCGGATCATCGCAGATGCGCGTGGCGAGGCCGTAGGTCATTGCCTCCTGCGCGGAGAAGATGCGCCCCGTGTAGGTGAGATCGCGCAGGATGTCGTCGCGCACCAGCGAGGCCAGGATCGGCGTGCCCGCCATGTCAGGCACGAGGCCCCATTTGATCTCCATCACCGACATCCGCGCATCGGGGGATAGGAAGCGCATGTCGGCGCCGAGCGAGAGCTGGAAGCCGCCGCCGAAGGCAACGCCATGCACCGCAGCGATCACGGGAACCGGAAGCTGTCGCCATCCCCATACCGCTTGTTGCGGAAAGTTCGCCTGGCCGTGCGTGCGCTTGGTGAGATCGCGATTTTCGCCACCCGGAATTCCGTTGCCGCCCTTCTCCTTCATGGCGGCAAAACGCCCCATGTCGAGACCGGCGCAGAAGGCGCGGCCCTCGCCTGAGAGCACGACGACGCGCACGCCTTTTTCCTTCGAAAGCCGCTCGGTTGCCGCGACAAGGGCCTCGAACATGGCCTGATCGAGCGCATTCATCTTGTCCGCGCGCACCAGCCGCACGTCGGCGACGCCTTCCGAGATCGAAATCGAGACGCGCTCTTCCATGGATGAATTCTCCCCTGTTCTTGTTCGGTGCCGCTTTACAGAAAGCTGACGGCCAGATTTAGTCAATCGACCAATTAACTGACAATCCGTACGGGAGAAACAGCCATGTTCAAGGAAAATCTTCTGGCTGGGCGGCGCATTCTCGTGACCGGCGGCGGCACCGGGCTCGGCAAGTCGATGGCAGCGCGCTTCCTCCAGCTCGGCGCCGAGGTGCACATCTGCGGCCGGCGCAAGATCGTCTGCGACGAGACCGCGACCGAGCTGATGGATCAATATGGCGGCCGCGTCACCAGCCACGGCGTCGACATCCGCAACGCGCTCGCGGTCGACGAGATGATCGAGAATATCTTCCGCGACGGACCGCTGACCGATCTCATCAACAACGCCGCCGGCAATTTCATCTCGCGCAGCGAGGAGCTGTCGCCGCGCGGCTTCGATGCCGTCGCCAACATCGTCATGCACGGCACATTTTATGTGACGCATGCGGTCGGCAAGCGCTGGATCGCGTTGAAGCAGCCGGGCAACGTCGTCTCGATCACCGTGACCTGGGTACGCAACGGCTCGCCTTACGTGGTGCCGTCGGCGATGAGCAAGTCGGCGATCCACGCCATGACGATGTCGCTCGCCACCGAATGGGGCCGCTACGGCATCCGCCTCAACACGATTGCACCCGGCGAGATCCCGACCGAGGGCATGAGCAAGCGCATCAAGCCGGGCGATGAAGCCGGCGCGCGCACCAAGGCGATGAACCCGATGGGCCGCGTTGGCACCATGGAGGAATTGCAGAACCTCGCGGTATTTTTAATTTCCGGCGGCTGCGACTGGATCACCGGCGAGACCATCGCCATGGACGGCGCGCAGGCGCTCGCCATGGGCGGCAATTTCTACCAGCTCCGCGACTGGAGCGACGACGACTGGAAGACCGCGCGCGAAAGCATCATGGCGCAGAACGAGAAGGACCGGGCGAAGCGGGGGTAGCGTCCTCTCCCGTATTGTCTTTGCCCGCGGATGACGCCACACTCCGCGGCATAAGAACAAAACGCCACGGGAGAGACATGTCCACCACACAGCCATTGGCGAATCTCGCCGACATGGTGCGCGAGCGCGCGACGAGCCGCGGCAACGCCACCGCCTACGAGTTCGAGGGCCGCGTCACCAGCTTTGCCGAATTCGACGTCAAGACCAACAAGGTCGCAAACGCGCTTCTCGCGATGGGCGTCAAGAAGGGCGACCGCATCGGCTATCTCGGCAAGAACAGCGATCTCTATTTCGAACTGCTGATGGGCGCGATGAAGGCCGGCGTCGTGATGGCGCCGGTGAACTGGCGGCTCGCCGGGCCCGAGGTCGCCTTCATCGTCGCGGATTGCAAGGCGCCGGTGCTGTTCGTGGGGCCGGAGTTCATCACCCAGGTCCGCCAGATCAAGGATCAGCTGCCGGGCGTTCGTACCGTCATCACCACCGAAGGCGGCGCGCCGGAATGGCAGGATTTTGCCGCCTGGCGCGATGCGCAGAGCGACGATGATCCCAAGGTGCCGATCGACACGAAGGACATCGCGATCCAGCTCTACACGTCGGGCACCACCGGCAAGCCGAAGGGCGCGATGCTGTCGCATGCCAACTTCCTCAACCTCGTTCAAACCGGCAATGCCGAGGACAAGCCGGAGTGGAACCGCTGGTCGACCGATGACGTCTCGCTGGTCGCGATGCCGATCTTCCACATCGGCGGCTCCGGCTGGGGCGTGATGGGGCTCTATCACGGCGCCCGCGGCGTCATCGCGCGCGAGTTCGATCCGACCAAGGTGCTGGACTTCTTCGAGCAGTCGGGCATCACCAAACTGTTCATGGTGCCGGCAGCGATGCAGTTCGTGGTGCGGCAGCCGCGCGCGAAGACGGTCGATTTCTCCCGGCTGAAATACATGCTCTACGGCGCCTCCCCGATTCCGGCCGCGTTGCTGAAGGAATGCATCGAGATCTTCAAATGCGGCTTCGTGCAGATGTACGGCATGACCGAGACGACGGGCACCATCGTCGCGCTGCCGCCGGAGGACCACGTCGAGGGCCTCGAGCGGATGCGCTCGGCCGGCAAGGCGCTGCCGGGCGTCGAGATCGCGATTCTGGACGTGGACGGCAAGCCGCTGCCGCCGCGCGAGGTCGGCGAGATCGCGACGCGCTCGGGCTCGAACATGGCCGGTTACTGGAATCTGCCGGAGGCGACCGCCTCGACGCTGCGCGGCGACGGCTGGCTGCGCACGGGTGACGCCGGCTACATGGACGAGGACGGCTATCTCTACATCCACGACCGCATCAAGGACATGATCATCTCCGGCGGCGAGAACATCTATCCCGCCGAGGTCGAGAGCGCGCTGTGCGATCATCCTGACGTCGCGGAAGCCGCGGTCATCGGCATCCCCGACGACAAATGGGGCGAGGCGGTGAAGGCCGTGGTGGTGATGAAGCCCGGCAAGCAAGCCACCGCCACCGACATCATCAACTTCACCCGCGAGCGCATCGCCGGCTACAAGACGCCGAAGAGCGTGGAGTTCCTGCCGGCGCTGCCGCGCAATCCGTCAGGCAAGATTTTGCGGCGGCAATTGCGCGAGCCGTATTGGGCGGGGAAGGATCGAAGGGTGAATTGATCGTCGTTACGAGCAATCCCGAGTCCCTCCAAGGCGACATCTCTGGATTGCTTCGCTTCGCTCGCAATGACGGCGTGGAGACAGAAGCGCGCCTCTCTCCACCGTCATTGCGAGGAGCGCTTGCGACGAAGCAATCCAGTCTGTCTCTGTGGAACAATTCTGGATTGCTTCGCTGCGCTCGCAATGACGCTTAATGCTTCCCCGGCCCCATATAGCCGAACAGGAACCCCGCCACCTTGCGCATCTGGATCTCCTCGCTGCCTTCGGTGATGCGGTAGCGGCGGTGGTGGCGGTAGATGTGCTCGAATGGCTTGTGGCGCGAATAGCCCATGCCGCCGTGGACCTGCATGGCGCGGTCGGCCGACTCACAACAAAGGCGGTTTGCCCAGTAGTTGCACATCGAGACGCGGTCGGAGAGCGTGCGCTCGATCTGCTCCTCGGTGAGCTGGTCCATCTCCCAGGCGGTCTTGCGGATCAACAGGCGCAGCATCTCGGCCTGCGTCGCAAGCTCGACCAGCGGAAACTGGATCGCCTGGTTCTCGGCGAGCGCCCGGCCGAACGGCTTGCGCTCGCGCGCATATTTCACGCTTTCGTTGATGCAGTAGACGGCCGCGCCGAGCGAGCTCGCGGCCTGGCGAATGCGGTTCTGGTGGACGAAGCATTGCGCCAGCGACAGGCCGCGGCCGACCTCGCCGAACTGCGCGTCCTCAGGCACGAACACGTCGGTGAAGCTGACGCGCGGATGGTCAGTCGGCATGTTGAAGGTCCACATGTACTCCTCGACCTTCACGCCGTGGCTCTTGGCCGGCACCAGGAAGCAGGTGATGCCGCGGGCATCGCCGTCATTGCCTGATGTGCGCGCGAACAGCGCGCAATGCGTGGCGACGTGCATGCCGGTCGTCCACATCTTCTCGCCGTTGATGATCCAGCCCTTGACGTTGTCGCGGGTCGCCGGCACCGCGCGCGTCTCCATGTGGGTGGCGTCCGAGCCGTGATGCGGTTCGGTGAGGCCAAAGGTGATGCGGTACTTGCCCTTGATGGAGCCGTCGATCATCGCCTTCTGGTCGTCGCGACCGTAGCGATCGAGCATGGTGACGACGGGGAAATTGCCGACGATCGAGTGCTCGTTCTGGAGGTCGTTGTGCAGGCCGAGACCCTTGGCGGCAAAATGCTCGCGGATCACGGCCATCCAGAGGTTGGAGCCGTCCTTGCCGCCATATTGCTTCGACACCGGAAAGCGTAAGTGCCCGGCAGCGTCGGCGAGATCCTTGGCCTTGCGCAGCAGCGCCTCCCACTCATGACGCGGCAGGCCGCCATTCTCGAAATCGGTGCGCGCCCATTCGCGGCGATGGTCGAAGAAGCGGATGTTGTCGTCGGCCTCTTCCAGCGGCTTGATCTCGCGTTCGATGAAACGATCGAGTTCTCCGAGATAGGCGACGAGATCGGCAGGCAATGAGAAATCCACGGTTCTCTCCCGGATTGATTTTATCGTTTTGCGTTAAGGCGCTAGGCGCATTTTGCTTCGCACGATTAAGGTGAGAAGTGCGACGCCAAGTCAAGCAAGCTGAGGCGTGTGAGAGGCGCAAAGCGCATTGCGCAATTTGGTGGTGCTCGTGCGCGGGCACGCGGTAGTATGACGCCAATATTCCTTCACGAGAAAATGCGGGAGCGCGCGATGGATCTGAAATTCTCAAAGGCGGAACGCAAGGGGCCGATCACGATCGTCACGCTGTCGCGGCCCGAGGTCTACAACGCGCTGCACACCGACGCGCATTTCGAGCTGCAAAAGGTGTTTGACGATTTCTCCGCCGATCCCGAGCAATGGGTCGCGATCGTCACCGGCGCCGGCGACAAGGCGTTCTGCGCCGGCAACGATCTGAAGTGGCAGGCGGCCGGCGGCAAACGCGGCTGGGACAAGGGCGGCTTTGCCGGCCTCACCGCGCGCTTCGACTGCGACAAGCCGATCATCGCCGCGGTCAACGGCGTCGCCATGGGCGGCGGCTTCGAGATCGCGCTGGCCTGCGACCTGATCATCGCCTCGGAGAATGCCACCTTCGCCCTGCCCGAGCCGCGCGTCGGCCTCGCCGCGCTCGCCGGCGGCCTGCACCGCCTGCCGCGCCAGATCGGCCTGAAGCGCGCCATGGGCATGATCCTCACCGCGCGCCATGTCAGCGCCAAGGAGGGCCAGGAGCTCGGCTTCGTCAACGAGGTGGTGCCGCAGGGCGAAGCGCTCGCCGGCGCACTGCGCTGGGCTGAGATGATCACCAAGAACTCGCCGATGTCGATCCGCGCCTCGAAGCAGACCATCCAGAAGGGCCTCGCCGTGTCGCTGGAGCAGGCGATCGAGGAGCAGCGCGAGTACCCGGCGGTGAAGGCGATGGTGGCCTCGCAGGATTACATCGAGGGCCCGAAGGCGTTCTCGGAGAAGCGGCCACCGAAATGGGTGGGGAAGTAGGGGCTCTCCCGTCACGACGACGAGCGCCCCCAACATCACCGGTGTCATGCCCCGGCTTGACCGGGGCATCCAGTACGCCGGGGCTTCTCGGTTCTAGCCGCACTGCCTCTGGAATACTGGCCCGCCTTCGCGGGCGATGACAGCCCGTAGGATGGGCAGAGCGGAGCGAAACCCATCAATGGCAGAGCACGGCTTGAGATGATGGGTTTCGCTTCGCTCTACCCATCCTACGAATTGCGATCCTGCTCCCGCTTGTACGAGGCGTAATTCGGCTGATCGACCGCGAGCTTGTCCATTGTGGTTGCCCATAGATGCTTGGCTAGCCCCGGCGTCGCAAGATCGACCTCACCTTTCGCGATCCGCTCGGCGAGCGCGCGGTTGAGGTCGGTCACCGAGCCGTCCGTGCCGAGCAGCGCGCGCAGGCGCTCGACCTCCTTCGCATCGCTCCCCGCCTCCCGCGTCAGCTGCCGCGTGACGAGGTCGAGGATGTTGACGGCGACGCGCAGCTTGAAGGCCTGATGGCCGGAGATCAGCGGCGTGATGTCGTTGCGGAGGAAATCGGCGACCGCCTTGGTCAGCTCGATCGGTGTCGGTTCGTCTTGCATGCCTACCCTCCCCGCGGCGCGAGCAGCCGTAAGAGATCGATCTCGGTCTCGGACGCGCGACGGCCGATCATGGCGCGCTCCATCGAATGATCCGGTCCCTCGCGGAACCGCTGCATCATGCCGCCGCACATGATGCCCCAGCGCAGCGTGCCCATCACTTCCCAGAATTTGACCCGCGCGGGATCGCATTTGCGGCCTGCGGCCTCATAGCCGGCGAACAGGTCTTCGCGCGAGCCAAAGCCGCCGACGGGCTTGTCGATCTCGCCAAAGCGCCAAGAATTGACGCAGACCCAGCCGAGATCCTCCATGGGATCGCCGAGATGGGCGAGCTCCCAGTCCAGCACCGCGCGGACGCCGTCGGCGCCGATGATGAGATTGCCGTTGCGGAAATCGCCATGCACCAGCGTGGTCTCGGCCGACGGTCCGGGATCGTGGTCGCGCAGCCAGCGCAGCGCCAGCTCGAACACCGGCTTTGGCCAGTTCAGGCTGCGATAGTCGCGCTCGAACTCGGAGATTTCCCGGGTCGCAGAGCGGCTGCGCAGCTCGGGCAATTTGTCTTGCGGCAGCCTGTGCAGCCCCGCCAGCACACCGCCGATCTGACGCGCCAGATGCGGCCGCGCCGCTGCGAACTCGTCATCGCGAAGGATCTTGCGCGCGATGGTCTCGCCTTCCACGCGCTGCATGATGAAGCCGGTGCCGAGATCGTCGTCCGGCGTCAGCACATGCAGCACGCGCGGCGACGGCACACCGGCCTCGAAGGCGAGCTGCATCAGCTGCGCTTCGGCCGCGAGGCCCGCCGCGCGCGTCGGCGCGGCGCCATAGCCTTTCGGCGAACGGCGCAGGATCGCGCCGATCGGCCCATCGGGATGCACGATGTCGAAGCGCCAGGTCTCCTGGCTGGCACCACCCGACAGCCGCGCCGCGCCGGTGACACCGGTCGCACCGGGACACCAGCGCGCCACGCTGCGCGAAAGCTCCGCCTCGATCATTTGCCTTTGAACTGTGCCGGACGCTTCTCCAGGAAGGCGCCGACGCCCTCGCGGAAATCTTCCGTGTCGCCGGCGCGGAGCTGGCACTGGAATTCGAGATTGAGCTGCTCCTCGAAGGAATTCTCGGGGCTGTCCCAATAGAGCTTGCGGATCAGCGACAGCGCCACCGTCGGGCCGCTCGCCAGGTCGCGCGCGAGCTTCATCGCCTCCTCCATCAGCACGCCGTCGTCATGGACGCGGTTGACGAGGCCCCATTCCAGTGCCTTCTCGGCCGGCAGCCGCTCGCCCATCAGCGACAATTCGATCGAGCGCGCGCGGCCGACGAGGCGCGGCAGCAGCCAGGTCGAGCCGCAATCCGGCACGAGGCCGATGCGCCGGAAGGCCTGCAGGAAATAGGAGGAACGCGCGCACAGGATCATGTCGCCGAGCAGCGCGAAGCTCATGCCGGCGCCCGCCGCCGGCCCGTTCACCGCCGTGATGATCGGGCAGTGCAAATTGCGGATGCGGCGCAGGAAGGGATGAAAGCCGGTCTCCAGCGTCAGGCCGGCCTTGGTCTTCTTCGACTGGTTGTTGCGGCCCTGCAGATTCGCGCCGGTGCAGAACGCTCGCCCCGCGCCGGTCAGCACGATGCAGCGCACCTCGTCCTTCTTCTCCTCGATCGCGTCGAGCGCTTCGGAGAGCCCGCCCAGCATGTCCACGGAGACCGCGTTCATCACCTCCTGATGGTCGAGCCGGAGGATCGCGACCGAGCCATCGAAATCGAGCGTGACGTGTTTGAACTGCATCGTTTCCTCGTCAGTTGCCGGCCGCGTCAGTTTCGCAGGCCGGAATTCATTTTTGCCGGGGCGCATATTTGATTTTTGGCGCGGTCTTGTCCATGGTGACCAAAGCATACCCCACCGTCATATCGCACGATCTTGCGCGCACCGGCTGACGCGCGGCCTACCAAAAAGTCTCGCCAAGAACAGGAAACGCGCCATGAATCTCTTCGACCTCTCGGGCCGCGTCGCGGTGATCACCGGCGGCAATGGCGGTATCGGGCTCGGCATCGCGCAGGCGCTCGCCGGCCAGGGCTGCAACGTCTCGATCTGGGGCCGCAATGCTGACAAGAACAAGGCTGCTGCCGCGAGCATGGCAGGCCTTCCAGGCAAGGTCGACAGCCGCGTCTGCGACGTCACCGATCCGGCCTCGGTCAACGCCGCGATGAAAGCGACGCTCGACACCTTCGGCCGGGTCGACGGCTGCTTCGCCAATGCCGGCATCGGCGGCGGCGGCCGCAGGTCCTTCATCGAGCGCACCGAAGAGGAATGGCGTACGATGTTCGCGACCAATCTCGACGGCGTGTTCCACGCGTTCCAGGCCGCCGCAAAGCACATGACCGAACGCGCGAATGCCGGCGATCCCTTCGGCCGGCTGGTGGCGACCTCGAGCCTTGCCTCGATCTTCGGCACCGCGCGCAACGAGCATTATGCCGCGACCAAGGCCGCCATCAACGCGCTGGTGCGCGCGCTCGGCGTCGAGCTCGCCCGCCACGGCGTCACCGCCAATGCAATCCTGCCCGGCTGGATCAAGAGCGACATGACCGCCGGCATCATGGCCAACGAAAAATTCGTCGCCAACGTGATGCCGCGGATTCCGATGCGCCGCTTCGGCGAGGCCTCCGATTTCGGCGGCATCGCGGTGTATCTGATGAGCAAGGCCTCGTCCTATCACACCGCCGATACGTTCGTGATCGACGGCGGCTATACGGCGTTTTGATTCTGGGTTCGCAGCCCGGATGGAGCGCAGCGCAATCCGGGACCAGCCAAAGCAAGCAAGACCCGGATTTCGCTGCGCTCCGTCCGGGCTACAAACTCTGAGGGGGAAGGCAAATGTTCTCACACATCATGATCGGCACCAACGACCTCGACAAGGCCAAGACGTTCTACGACAGTCTGCTGAGCACGCTGGAGGTGCGGCCGGCCAAGGTCGATGGCCACCGCATTTTCTACTTCACCAAGACCGGCGTGTTCTCGGTGACCAAGCCGATCAACGGCGAGCCGGCGACCTGTGCGAACGGCGCCACCATCGGCTTTGCCGCCAATTCGCCCGAGCAGGTCGACAAGTGGCACGCCGCAGGCGTCGCCGCCGGCGGAACGCCGATCGAGAATCCGCCCGGCATCCGCGAGGGCGCGGGAAACAAGCTCTATCTCGCCTATCTGCGCGACCTCGACGGCAACAAGATCTGCGCGATGCATCGGATGCCGAACTGAGCTGACCGCACCACCACCGTCATGCCCCGGCTTGACCGGGGCATCCAGTACGCCGCGGCGTCTCGATGCAATCACTGCGGCCTCTGGAATACTGGATCGCCCGGTCTTCGCCGGGCGATGACAGCGGAGAGTGAGGCGCGCGGCTGTGACCTCCCTACTATCCATTCAAACAACATTTCAAACGCCCTCGCGAAATTCCATCGCGTGGCATGGCGCGCGTGAGAAAATACCCGCTCGCACTTTGGCGGCGCTGCGACTATTCTTGCGGCCAACACGATCTCAGTGAACCGGGAGGAACAATGACAAAGCACGCCTACATACCCCGCACCACCAACTACACCCTCAATCCCGGCGACGAGCTGAACGACCTGCGCATGTCGGACCAGGTCCGGCCGCTCTACGACCACGTCAAGAAGTTCATCCGCGACACCGTCGAGCCGATGTCGATCGAGTTCGCCAAGGCGGGCGAAGGCAAGGAAGACCGCTGGAGCTTTACGCCGAAGCAGCTCGAGGTGCTGGAGAAGGCCAAGAACAAGGCCAAGCAGGAAGGCCTCTGGAACTTCTTCCTGCCCGATGACGAGACCGGCCAGGGCCTGAAGAACCTCGACTACGCCTATATCGCAGCCGAGCTCGGCAAGAGCCCGCTGGCCTCCGAAACCATGAACTGCTCGGCGCCCGACACCGGCAACATGGAAGTGCTGGAGCGCGTCGGCACCAAGGAGCAGAAGGAGAAGTGGCTGAAGCCGCTGATGAACGGCGAGATCCGCTCGGCCTATGTCATGACCGAGCCGAACGTCGCCTCCTCCGACGCCAAGAACATCTCGACCACCGCAAAGCTCGTCGGCGACGAATGGGTCATCAACGGCGAGAAATACTACATCTCCGGCGTCGGCGATCCCCGCTGCAAGATCCTCATCGTGATGGTGAAGACCAATCCGGATGCGGCGCCGAGCAAGCAGCAGTCGCAGATCCTGGTGCCGCGCGACACGCCCGGCGTCGAGGTGCTCGGCCCGATGTACGTGTTCGGGCAGGACCACGCCCCGCGCGGCCACATGCACATGCGCTTCAACAATGTGCGGGTCCCGAAGGAGAACATGCTGCTCGGCGAGGGCCGCGGCTTCGAGATCTCGCAGCTCCGCCTCGGACCGGGGCGCATCCATCACTGCATGCGCACCATCGGCAAGGCCGAGAAGGCGCTCGACCTGATGGTGCAGCGTGGCCTCACCCGCGAGGCCTTCGGCAAGAAGATCGCCCATCTCGGCGGCAACATGCAGATCATCGCGCAGGCGCGCTGCGAGATCGAGGCGATGCGTCTGATGGTGCTCAAGGCCGCCAAGGCGATGGACGTGCTCGGCAACAAGGAAGCCCGCGTCTGGGTCTCCATGGTCAAGGCCATGGTGCCGGAGCGCGCCTGCAAGATCATCGACCAGTCGATCCAGATGCACGGCGCCACCGGCATCTCGCACTGGACCCCGCTCGCGGAGATGTACCAGGACGTCCGCCACCTGCGCTTCGCCGACGGTCCCGACGAGGTGCACTGGATGGTGGTGGGCCGCCACGAGCTGAGCATGGCGTAAACCGCTAGATGCCGTAGATTCCATGGGGCGGTGAGCGTGGCCTTTCCGGTAGGTTTGGGTTTCCACACTCGAACCCACGGAGGGTCAGATGCAAGCATCGACTGTAGGCACGCTCACCAGCGACCATAATGGCACA
>JAESFI010000200.1_pt1 | contig 14627 bp, 15 predicted proteins | sample 9269361 | NCBI WGS metagenome assembly JAESFI01 (sample SAMN14504119, study PRJNA617095) | algae metagenome | isolation source: Brasilonema angustatum HA4187-MV1 and co-occurring heterotrophs from moss... | place: USA: Manoa Valley, Honolulu, Hawaii | collected 2009-07-20 | reverse complement strand
CGCGATCCGATCGCCAGCGGCCTGCCGCGGTCGCAGCTGCGGCAGGCCATTCCTCTCGGAATGCACCGACAATATCTGATTGCGCTATTACAAGGGTGGGTTAGCCGAAGGCGTAACCCACCTCTTTGGTTTGCGCGGAAGCAGAAGTGGTGGGTTACGCCAGCGACTGCGCTTCGCGCAGCCGCCGTCTAACCCACCCTACGGCACCGCGCGTGCGGCGAAGCTTAACCCGCGAGATCCAGCTTCGACGCCACGGTCGAATCCGCATTGAGCCGGTAGATGATCGGCACGCCCGTGGCGAGCTCGCGCTTCAAAATGCCTTCGGGCGACAGCTTCTCCAGCACCATGATCAGCGCGCGCAGCGAATTGCCGTGGGCGGCGACCAGCGTGCGCTTGCCGTTGAGCACGCCGGGCAGGATCTCCTGCACATAATACGGCAGCGCGCGCGCGAGCGTGTCCTTCAGGCTTTCGCCGCCGGGGGGCGGCACGTCGTAGGAGCGGCGCCAGATCAGCACCTGGTCCTCGCCCCATTTCTTGCGGGCGTCGTCCTTGTTGAGGCCGGAGAGATCGCCGTAGTCGCGCTCGTTCAGCGCGAGGTTCTTCGAGGTCGGCAGGCCTTCCTGGCCGAGCTCGCCGAGGATGATGTCGAGCGTGTGCTGCGCGCGCGTCAGCACCGAGGTGTAGGCGACGTCGAACACGAGGCCCTGCGCCTTCAGCTTGCGGCCGGCTTCGGTCGCTTCCTTGACGCCGAGCTCGGTGAGATCAGGATCCTTCCAGCCCGTGAACAGGTTCTTCAGATTCCATTCGCTCTGGCCATGGCGCACGAGCACGAGGAGACGTTCACTCATCAACTGCTTTCCATCTCGTTTATGATATTGAGCATGACCTTGTCGGAAAACCGCTTCACATTTTTCCGGGTCATGCTCTGGTTCAGATGTCGGATAGGCCGAGCACGTCGGCCATGGAGTAGTGCCCCGGCTTCTTGCCGTGCGCCCACAGCGCCGCCTTCAGCGCACCATGGGCGAACAGCATGCGATCTTCGGCGAGATGCGACAGCGTCAGCCGCTCGAACGGGCCGAGGAAGGTCACGCTGTGCTCGCCGGCGACGGTGCCGCCACGCAAGGACGCAAAGCCGATCGCGCCCGGCTTGCGCGCGCCGGTGATACCGTCGCGGCCGCGTTCCGAATGATCGTCGAGCGAGATGCCGCGACCGGCGGCTGCCGCCTGGCCCAGCATCAGCGCGGTGCCGGAGGGCGCATCGATCTTCATGCGATGATGCGTCTCGACGATCTCGATATCAAAATTCTCGTCGAGCGCCTTTGCGACGCGCTTGACCACGGCGGCGAGCAGATTGACGCCCAGGCTCATATTGCCTGACTGCACCACGACCGCGCGGTTGGTGACACTCTTGATCACGGCATTGTCCGAGGCCGACAGGCCGGTGGTGCCGATGACATGGACGAGCCCACGCTCGGCGGCGATCGCGACATTGGCAATGGTCGCAGCCGGCACGGTGAAATCGAGGATGCCGTCGGCTTCCTTCGACATCGCCCAGAGATCGGCGGACAGCTGAATCCCGTTGGCGGGCAGGCCTGCGAGCACGCCGGCATCCTTGCCGAGCAGCTCCGAGCCCGGCGCCTCCAGGGCACCCGCCAAGACCGCGCCTTTGCTGTCGGCGATCGCCCGCGTCAGGGCGCGGCCCATCCGGCCGCCGGCTCCAGCAACAATCAAGCGCATGTCTGACATGGTGCGATCCTCTCAAGGGCCGTTGTAGCGGCGGGATGCAGTTCCGGCAACCGAGGGGATCAGGGACAGGCTCGCCCGCGGCCATCCTTCGAGACGCCCGCCCATGGCGGGTCCTCAGGATGAGGCCACGGTTCGCGGCGAGATATCAAACCCTCATGGTGAGGAGCCCGCCAAAGCGGGCGTCTCGAACCATGCAGGCCGTGCACTTTCGGCGTGCGTAGAGAAGATCGAGCCTCAACTGTCCGCGGGCTGCGGGCCGTCATAGCCCTCGATGATGATGAGGTCGGCGATCGAGTGCGGCTGGCGCACCTTGATGTTGGCCTGGTATTCCGGCGAGTTGTAGCAGGCGATCGCGGTCTCGTAGTCCGGGAATTCGATCACGACGTTGCGGGTGCGGCTGGCGCCTTCGACGGTGGTGAACTTGCCGGCGCGGACGGCGAAGCGGCCGCCCCATTTCTTGAAGATCGGGCCGTTGGCGACGGCGTAGGGCTTGTAGCCCTCGTCATTGCTCACATCGACGCGTCCGATCCAGTAGCCTTTTGCCATTGTTCTTCTCCCTGTTTGTTGGTTAGCCGAGTGCCTGCGCGATCTCGGCCTGGATTGCGTCTGCCGTTGCCTTGGGATCGGCAGCTTCCACCACCGGCCGCCCGACGACGAGATAATCCGCGCCCGCGACAATAGCGCGACCGGGCGTCATGATGCGCTTCTGATCGCCGGTCGCCGAACCCGCGGGCCGAATACCGGGCGTGACGAGCGTCATCTGGTGGCCGACGATCTTGCGAAGGCTGCCGACTTCTTCGGGCGAGGACACGAGGCCGTCCACGCCGAGCACCTGCGCCTGCTGTGCCCGCGCTTCGACCAGTTCCGACACGCCGAGCCGATAGCCCGCGGCGTGCAAATCGTCCTCGTTGTAGGAGGTCAGCACCGTGACGGCGAGAATCTTCAGGCTCGAATTGCCGCGGCCTTCGACGGCGCCTTTCATGGTCTGCGGATAGGCATGCACGGTGACGAAGGTCGCGCCCAGCTTGGCGACGCTCTCGGTGCCGCGCGCGACCGTGTTGCCGATGTCGTGCATCTTGAGATCGGCGAACACCTTCTTGCCCTTGTCCGCGAGCTTGCCGATCAGCGGCAGGCCGCCGGCATAAGCGAGCTGATAGCCGATCTTGTAGAACGAGACGCTGTCGCCGAGCTTCGCGATCATCGCCTCCGAGGCATCGACGCTCGGCAGATCGAGCGCAACGATCAGGCGGTCTTTCGGGGCGATTTCGGCTGGCGTCATGTCACCTCACATCATGCGTTGGGAAATGTCGATCAACTGCCGCACCAACTCCTTCAACGAAGCGATATCGCCCTCGTTCTTCAGCCTGTCCATATCGTCATAGGCCTGGTCGGCAAAGGCGAGGGTGAGCTGGCTGGCAATCACATTGGCGTGGCAGGAGGTCAGGATCAGCCTCAGCGCCTGCAGCGCGCGGGCGGCACCCAGGCGGCTCTGCGAGGCGCCGGCGAGCGCGAAGGCGCGATGGCGGAACACCTCTCCGCGCGCCTCGTGCGGATCCTGCACGCGGCTGACCCAGTCGATCGCGTTCTTCAGCAGCGGCGGCACCGAGGCGTTGTACTCAGGGGAGACGATCAGCACGCCATGATGCGTGCCGATCATGCGCTTGAGATTGATGGCGTGCTTCGGGATGCCTGATTTGGCCTGGAGATCGCCGTCATAGATCGGCAGCGGGAAATCAGCGAGCGAGATGCGGGTGACGTCGACACCGGCCTGGGCGAATTCATAGGCAGCGACCGCCGCCAGCTTCGCATTGTGCGAGCCGGTGCGCAGCGAGCCGGGAATGACCAGGATTTTCGGAGCTGACATCCAATCCAATACGTTCGGCGAAACGAGCCCGCCGCGCATGAGAGGAAGCCGGCGGAATTAGTCCTTGCGATACACCCAGACGCGGGCCGGCGGAAGGTTCATCCAGATCCGTTCCGAGGCCTCTGTGGACACGCCGGGCAGCGATTTCGGGATCGGCGGCACCACCGCATAGGTGAACTGGACGAAGGGCGCGCCGGGCGCGAGTGCCGTGAAGGCATCGCGGATCAGTCGCAGCCGCGTCAGCATCGGTTTTGTCACCAGCGGCAGGCCCGAGACGACGGCGCTGGCCGGCGCGCTCAGCACATTCCAGAGCGTGTCGCGCAGGCGGTAGGCATCGCCTTGCACCACCTTGGCTTGCGGATAGCGGTCGCGCAGCAGGGCGCAGAAGCCGGGATTGTATTCGACGAGGACGAGACGCTTCTGGTCGACACCGCGCTCGACCAGAGCCGAAGTGATGGCGCCGGTGCCGGGCCCGAGCTCGACCACCGGTGCGTCCGAATCGATGTCGACGTAATGGGCCATGGTCCGGGCCAGCAGCTTGCCCGACGGCATCACCGCGCCCATGTGCAGCGGCTTTTCGATCCACGATCTGAGAAAGCGCACCTCGTCATCAAGACGGGGCTTCTTCAACGCACGCGCGGACGACGGCAATGGCATGTCTGGACCGGACGGGACGAGACCGCGGGACCGCGGTGTGTCAGAAAATGGTCATAAAGAGGTATAGGCCGGAAGAGGTATGGTCAAGCCGAGTCAGCTCGCCCGATTACCGAAGAAGTCCTTGACCTTGGCGAAGAAACCCTCGGATTCCGGCTGGGTGTTGCCGGAGGAGAGCTTTTCGAACTCGGCCAGCAATTCCTGCTGTTTCTTGGTGAGGTTCTGCGGGGTCTCGACCACGACCTGGACATACATGTCGCCGGTCTGGCGCGACCGCAGCACCGGCATGCCTTTTGATGCAATGCGGAATCGGCGGTTGGACTGGGTCCCGGCCGGTACCTTCACCTTGGCCTTGCCCTTGTCGATGGTCGGCACCTCGAATTCGCCGCCGAGGGCGGCCGTCACCATCGAGATCGGCGCCCGGCAGTGCAGGTCGGCGCCGTCGCGCTGGAAGAACTGGTGCTGGGCCAGCGACAGGAAGATGTAGAGGTCGCCGGGCGGCCCGCCGCGGACCCCGGCCTCGCCTTCGCCGGCGAGCCTGATCCGGGTGCCGTCCTCGACGCCCTGGGGAATGTTGACCGACAGCGTCCGCTCGCGGGTGACGCGGCCCTGGCCCGAGCAGGACGGGCAGGCGTCCTCGATCATCTGGCCGCGGCCCTGGCAGCCGGGGCAGGTGCGCTCAAGGGTGAAGAAGCCCTGGGACTGCCGCACGCGGCCGGCGCCGCCGCAGCTCGAGCAGGTCTTCGGCTTGGTGCCGGCCTTGGCGCCGATACCCGAGCAGGCCTCGCAGGTGACCGAGACCGGAATCTCGATCTGCGCGGTCTTGCCGCCGAAGGCTTCCTCGAGGGTGATTTCCATGTTGTAGCGCAGGTCGGCGCCACGCTCGCGGCCGCCGCGGCCGCGCTGTCCGGCCATGCCGAACAGGTCCTCGAAAATGTCGGAGAAGGAGGAGGCGAAGCCAGCGCCGAAGCCGGCGCCGCCGCCGGGACCGCCCTGCTCGAAGGCCGCATGGCCGAAGCGGTCATAGGCGGCGCGCTTGTCCTTGTCCTTGAGGACCTCGTAGGCCTCGTTGATTTCCTTGAACTTGACCTCGCTGGTGTCGTCCCCGGGATTGCGGTCGGGGTGGAACTTCATTGCCAGCTTGCGGAAGGACGACTTCAGGACGGAATCGTCGGCAGAGCGTTCGACTTCGAGGGTTTCGTAATAGCAGCGCTTGGTGGACATGGCAGGCTCGGTCTATCCAATCGCGATTCAAGTCGGAGCGAAACAACGTCGCCACGCGACCATATAGGCAGCCTTCCGCTTCGCGGCAGAGGGCCGCACGGCAGCGTTCGGCATACGTGCAGGGAATTGATCGATCGTAGCGGGGATCGGTCCCGTACCCGACACGAAGGCCTCCCCCCTGAGGGGAGAGGCCGACTGTGCGTGTGGGGTCCAAGCCGTCCGCATCGTGACCCTCTCGGGGCTCAGGCGGACTTCTTGTTGTTCTTGTCGTCGTCGACCTCGGTGAACTCCGCGTCGACGACGTCGTCCTTGGCCGCGTCCTTCTTGGCGTCGGCCTCGGCCTGCTGCTTGTACATGGCCTCGCCGAGCTTCATCGAAGCCTGCGCCAGCGTCTGGGTCTTGGCCTTGATCGCCTCGGCATCGTCGCCCTTCAGTGCTTCCTTGAGGTCGCCGACGGCATCCTCGATGGCACGGCGCTCGGTCTCGCCGACCTTCGAACCGTGCTCGGCCAGGGCCTTCTCGGTCGAATGCACCAGACCATCCGCCTCGTTCTTGGCGGTGACGGCCTCGCGGCGCTTCTTGTCCGCCTCGGCATTGGCCTCGGCGTCCTTGACCATCTTCTCGATGTCGGCTTCCGACAGACCACCGGAGGCCTGGATGCGGATCTGCTGCTCCTTGCCCGTGGCCTTGTCCTTGGCCGAGACGTTGACGATGCCGTTGGCATCGATGTCGAACGTCACCTCGATCTGCGGCATGCCGCGCGGGGCCGGCGGAATGCCCATCAGGTCGAACTGACCGAGCATCTTGTTGTCGGCCGCCATTTCACGCTCGCCCTGGAAGACGCGGATGGTGACCGCGTTCTGGCTGTCCTCGGCGGTCGAGAACACCTGGCTCTTCTTGGTCGGGATCGTGGTGTTGCGGTCGATGATGCGGGTGAACACGCCGCCCAGCGTCTCGATGCCCAGCGACAGCGGGGTCACGTCGAGCAGCAGCACGTCCTTGACGTCGCCCTGGAGCACGCCGGCCTGGATCGCAGCGCCGATCGCCACGACTTCGTCCGGGTTGACGCCCTTGTGCGGCTCCTTGCCGAACAGCTGCTTCACGACTTCCTGGACCTTCGGCATGCGCGACATGCCGCCGACCAGAACCACTTCGCCGATCTCACCGGCGGTGACGCCGGCGTCCTTCAGCGCCTTGCGGCAGGGCTCGACGGTCTTCTGGACGAGGTCGTCGACCAGCGCCTCGAACTTGGCGCGGGTGAGCTTCATCGTCAGATGCTTCGGGCCGGTCTGGTCCGCGGTGATGAAGGGCAGGTTGATCTCGGTCTGCGTCGTCGACGACAGCTCGATCTTGGCCTTTTCAGCGGCTTCCTTCAGGCGCTGCAACGCGAGCTTGTCGTTGCGCAGGTTGATGCCCTGCTCCTTCTGGAACTCGTCGGCGAGGTAGCCAACGAGGCGCATGTCGAAATCCTCGCCGCCGAGGAAGGTGTCGCCGTTGGTCGACTTCACCTCGAACACGCCGTCGCCGATTTCGAGAATGGAGATATCGAACGTGCCGCCGCCGAGATCGTACACGGCGATCGTGCCGGTCTTGGTCTTGTCGAGGCCATAGGCCAGCGCAGCCGCGGTCGGCTCGTTGATGATGCGCAGCACTTCAAGGCCCGCGATCTTGCCGGCGTCCTTGGTGGCCTGGCGCTGGGCGTCGTTGAAGTAGGCGGGAACGGTGATGACCGCCTGGTCGACCTTCTGGCCGAGATGGGCTTCCGCGGTCTCCTTCATCTTCTGCAGGATGAAAGCGGAGACCTGCGAGGGCGAGTAGGTCTGGCCGTCGGCCTCGACCCAGGCATCGCCGTTGGAAGCCTTCACGATCTTGTACGGAACGAGCTTCTTGTCCTTCTCGACCATCGGGTCGTCGTAGCGGCGGCCGATGAGGCGCTTCACTGCGAAGAACGTACGCTCCGGATTGGTAACGGCCTGGCGCTTGGCAGGCTGGCCGACGAGGCGCTCACCGTCATCCGTGACGGCGACGATCGAAGGCGTCGTGCGCATGCCTTCGGAATTCTCGATGACTTTGGCGTTCTTGCCATCCATCACGGCGACGCACGAATTCGTGGTGCCGAGGTCGATCCCAATGACCTTTCCCATGGTCCTGATATCCTTGTTTTTGCGGCAGGTTGGCTGGGCCCAGAAGGCACCCGAACCGAAACCCCCTAAGATCAAACATCCGCGATATTGCGATGATTGAGGCTCATATAGGAGGGGGGGAGGGGGCCGCAAGGACCGAAACTACGTTTCAGCCGTGAAAACATTGGGTTTTGGCAGATCATATCCGGGCTCAACCGCCCTTGCGGGTGAGGAATTATTAACAGGTTCAGGCTTCAGCAAGCCCCCGCCGCCGTGATCCACCCCCGCCCTGTTACCGGCGCCCCAAACCCGCTAAAAGGCGGACCGCCGGACAGTCGCCCCAGGACTGATTCAGACTGCTTCGCGCGACAAAGCGGCCCGGTCGCCGACCATCGAACGGCCTCAATGTGAACCAATCAGAGTGGCCCATGAAGCTGATCCGCCCCCTCGCCGCGCTCGCCCTTCTCGTCGCCTCCGCGCTTCCGGCCCTGGCCGCCGACGCCATCTACCCGCCCGGGCTTCGCCTCGGCATGGTGCCGCTGGTCGGGCTGAGCACCGCCAAGACCTTTCCGGGCTTCGAGAGCGAAGACGGCAACGTCAAGGTGCTGATCACGGAGCTGCCGCCGGCGGCCTATGGCGAGGTCGTGAGCGCCTTCAATGCCAATCCGGCGGGCGCCAACGGCGTCAAGCAGGACAAGATCGAGACGCCCGCAGGCCTTGCCTATTTCACCACCGAGAGCGGCAAGGCCGGCGAGACCCCGGTGAAGCGCTATTCGATGATCGTGCCGGGCGCCGGCTTCTCCGGCTATGTCGCGGTGCAGATTCCGGAGAATGCGACCAAGATCTACACCGACGAGGCGGTGCGGCAGATGTTTGCCAGCACCACCACCCGCAAGCAGGTCTCGGCCGAAGAACAGATCGGGCTGATGCCGTTCAAGATCACCGATCTCGCCGACTTCAAGGACATCCGCACGCTGGCGCCGGGCTCGAGCATCATCCTGGCCGACGGCAACGAGAGCTCGGGCTATGAATCGAAGCCCTTCATGATCCTCGGCCTGATCGGCGCCACCCCGCAGCAGGCCGACGACCGCGCCCGCTTCGCCCAGGAGGCGGCGCTGCAGATCCCCGGCGTGCGCGAATCCCGCGTCACCATGTCGGAGCCGATCCGCATCAACGGCCAGCAGGGTTTTGAGACCCGGATCGACGGTGTCAGCGGCAAGGACAAGACCCCGGTGACCGTGGTGCAGTGGATCCGCTTCTCCAGCGGCGGCGCCTCGCTCCGCATCATCGCCAGCGCCCCGCGCGACCAATGGTCCGCCGCCTTCACCCGCTTCCGCGCCGTGCGCGACGGCATCCAGCCGAAGGGCTAGCAGCCCAGGAGGAGCTCAAGGGCAGCCCAAGCGCTCACCAGAGCCGGCTGCATTTTCGGGCTTCTGTTCGTATACGAACGGAACTAGGCTTCGCCTCCGTTGGATCATCTTGGAGGAGGCGAACGATGCTCGATCGACGACAAATCCTCGCGGCGCTTGGGACGACGGCGCTGGCGACCCTCGTGCCAACCGCGCTGTTTGCGGCGACATCGATCAAGCCGGACGATGCTTCCGCGCTGCTCGTGATCGACGTACAGAATTGCTTCCTGCCGGGCGGCAGCCTCGCCGTGAAGGAAGGCGAGCAGGTCGTGCCCGTCATCAACAAGATCTCGAAAGCGTTCTCGAACGTGGTGATGACGCAGGACTGGCACACGCCCGGCCACGTCTCGTTCGCGTCGGTGCATTCCGGCAAGAAGCCGTTCGAGACCGTCGACCTGCCCTATGGCAAGCAGGTGCTGTGGCCCGACCATTGCGTGCAGGGCACCGACGGCGCGGCGCTGTCGAAGGACCTTGCGATCCCGCACGCCGAACTCGTCATTCGCAAGGGTTTTCACAAGGACGTCGACAGCTACTCGGCCTTCCTCGAAGCCGACGGCAAGACCTCGACGGGCCTCGCCGGGTACCTGAAGGGGCGCAAGATCAAGCGTGTCTTCGTCGTGGGCCTGGCGACGGATTTCTGCGTCGCCTGGACCGCGCTCGATGCGCGCAAGGCGGGCTTCGAGGTCTATGTCGTCGAAGACGCCTGCCGCGGCATCGACACGCAGGGTTCGCTGGCCAAAGCCTGGGCCGATATGGCCAAGGCCGGCGTGAAGCGGATCCAGTCTGCGGATATCGCGGTGAGCGCGTAGGACGGCGCGTCTACCAGACCCTCATGGTGAGGAGGCGCGTCAGCGCCGTCTCGAACCATGCAGGCCGAGCTGCAGCAGCGGGGCCTTCATCCTTCGAGACGCGCGCGAGCGCGCTCCTCAGGATGAGGATCGCACTGCTCAGTTCGCTTCGTTGCTGTTCGCGGCGGCCGCGGCCTTTGCGCCGCCCTTGGACACGCCGACCAGCGCCGGGCGCAGCACGCGCTCGCCGATGAGGTAGCCGGCCTGCATGACCTGCACGACGGTGCCCGACGGCACCGACGCATCGGGAACTTCGAACATCGCCTGCTGGAAGTTCGGGTCGAACTTCTGGCCCAGCGGATCGAACTTCTTCACGCCGTGCTTTTCCAGCGCGTTGAGCAGCGAGCGCTCGGTGAGCTCGACGCCCTCGATCAGCGACTTCAGGCCGGCATCGGCAGCAGCCCGCGCCTCGGCCGGAACGGCATCGAGGGCACGCTGCAGATTGTCGGCGATGTCGAGCACGTCGCGGGCAAAGCCGGTGACGCCATAGAGCTTGGAGTCAGCGACCTCCTTGGCGGTGCGCTTGCGCAGGTTCTCCATCTCGGCCAGCGTCCGCAGCATGCGATCGCGCGCCTCGGCGGCTTCCTTCTGCAGCAGCTCGACCGAACCCGGCTCGGGATCGTCGGGCATGATGTAGGGTTTCGACACCACGGGCTCGCCGGTCGGCGCGGTCGTGTCTTCGGGTTGCCGGTCTCGATCGGTCATCGGCTCTTATCTCGAACTCGTTTCCAAGGATTGTCGGTAAAGGATTGTTGGCCCGGATATCGTGCCTAAGCGCGCGAAAATCAAGCGCCCGTGATCGCTGTAAACGCCGGTCAGCCCCCCAAAAGGCGGCTGACGATGCGGGCGGCGTAGTCCACGGTCGGGATCACGCGGGCATAATTGAGCCGCGTCGGCCCGATCACGCCCAAAACGCCGACGATGTGGCCGGCGGCATCCCGATAGGGCGAGATGATCGTGGAGGAGCCGGACAGGGAAAACAGTTTGTTCTCGGAACCGATAAAGATGCGCACGCCTTCGGCGGTCTCGGCGCGGCCGAGCAGGTCGATGACGCCGCGCTTGGTCTCGAGATCGTCGAACAACAGGCGAACACGCTCCAGGTCCTCCAGCGCGTGCAGATCCTCGAGCAGATTGGCGTGGCCGCGCACGATGAGCTGGCGGTCCTCGGTCTCGCCGCCGGACCAGCTCGCGATCCCCGCCGAGATCACCTTCTGCGTCAGCTGATCGAGCTCGGCGCGGGCCTCGGCCAACGCGGTTTCGAGCTCGAGCCGCGCCTCGGCGAGCGTCCGGCCACGGATGCGCGCATTGAGGAAATTGCCGGCCTCGGTGATCGCCGAGGATGGAACTCCGGGCGGCAGCGTCAGCACGCGGTTTTCGACCTGGCCGTCCTCGCCGACGAGGATCACCAGCGCCTTCTCCGGTTCCAGCCGGACGAATTCGATGTGTTTCAGCCGCGCATTGGATTTCGGCGTCAGCACCACGGCTGCGGCGCGGGTCAGGCCCGACAGCCGCGTCAGTGCCTGGTCCAGGGCCGCCTCGACCGATTGCGCGTGGCCGACGGTGGCGAGCTGGCTCTGGATCGACTGCCGCTCGGCCTCGGTGAGGTCGCCGACCTGCATCAGGGCATCGACGAAGAAGCGCAGGCCGAGTTCCGTCGGCAGACGGCCGGCAGAGGTGTGCGGGGCGTAGATCAGGCCGAGCTGTTCCAGATCGGCCATGACGTTGCGGACCGAGGCCGGCGACAGCGGCATCGCGATCAGCCGCGAGATATTGCGCGAGCCGACAGGCTCACCGGTCGCGAGATAGCTTTCGACAATTTGACGAAAGATGTCGCGGGAACGCTCGTTGAGCTGGGCGAGGCCTGCGCGCGGCGCGATCAGATGGATCGGATCGTGATGGGCCACAGACGGTAACTCCTCTCAGATGCTCATAATTTGTCCATCCCCGAGGGTTCTGACAAGCGTGGCTTTTGCGGACCTGAAATCGGGGCAAGAATCGGGGCAAGAATCAGGGGGTGAATAAGCCCTTGATCTTCCCCCTTGCCGCCCACCTTCACCCCACCTACAAGCACCGCGAACAGCCCTTTTCCGAGAGTTTTGGAGGATTTCCCATGCGGCCAAGCCGCCGTGCGCCCGACGAATTGCGCCCCGTGACGCTTGAGCGTGGCGTGGTGAAATATGCGGAAGGCTCCTGCCTCGTGAAATTCGGCGACACCCATGTGCTGGTCACCGCCACGCTGGAAGACCGCCTGCCGCCGTGGCTGAAGGGCCAGGGCCGCGGCTGGGTCACCGCCGAATACGGCATGCTGCCGCGCGCGACCTCCGAACGGACCCGCCGCGAAGCTGCCGCCGGCAAGCAAAGCGGCCGCACTGTCGAGATCCAGCGCCTGATCGGCCGCTCGTTGCGCACCATCGTCGATCTCGAAGCGCTCGGCGAGCGCCAGATCACGGTCGATTGCGACGTGCTCCAGGCCGACGGCGGCACCCGCACCGCCTCGATCACCGGCGCCTGGGTCGCGCTCGCCGATTGCATCAACTGGATGAAGGCGCGCAACATGATCAAGGCCAACGTGATGCGCGACAACGTCGCTGCGATCTCCTGCGGCATCTACAACGGCACGCCGGTGCTCGACCTCGACTATGCTGAGGACTCCGAAGCCGAGACCGACGCCAATTTCGTCATGACCGGCGACGGCCGCATCATCGAGGTGCAGGGCACCGCGGAACGCGAGCCGTTCACGCAGGACGAGTTCCTGAAGCTGATCGGCCTGGCGCAAAAGGGCATCGCGCGTCTGGTGGACTTGCAGAAACTGGCCGTGGCGTAGTCAATAGACCCATGCATCGCCGAATCACCGGAAAGCTCGTCATCGCGACCCACAATCCCGGCAAGCTCGCCGAGATGAAGGAGCTGCTCGCGCCTCACGGCATCGAGGCGGTGTCGGCCGGTGAGCTCGGCCTGGGCGAGCCGGATGAGACCGGCAACGATTTCCGCAGCAATGCCGCGATCAAGGCGATCGCAGCGGCAAAGGCGACCAAATTGCCTTCGTTCGCCGATGATTCCGGCATCGTCGTCGACGCGCTCGACGGCGCGCCCGGTATTTTCTCTGCGCGCTGGGCCGGACCGAGCAAGGATTTTGGCGCGGCGATGGCGCAGATCGAACGCCTGCTGCAGGAGCGCGGCGCCACCGCGCCGGACAAGCGCACCGCGCATTTCGTCTCCGCGCTGTGCGTTGCCTGGCCCGATGATCATCTCGAAGAGGTCGAGGCGCGCGTCGACGGCACGCTGGTCTGGCCGCCGCGCGGCACCGCCGGCTTCGGCTACGATCCGATGTTTTTGCCCAATGGTTACGACCGCACCTTCGGCGAGATGACCAGCATCGAGAAACACGGCCTGCCACCGCTCGGCCTCGGCCTGTCGCATCGCGCCCGCGCCTTCGTGAAACTGGCGGAGATCTGCCTTGAGCCGCGCTAAGGAAGCTTTCGGCGTTTACGTGCACTGGCCGTTCTGCCTATCGAAGTGCCCCTATTGCGACTTCAACAGCCATGTCCGCCATGCCGCGATCGACGAGGCACGCTTCGCGTCGGCCTTCGCGCGCGAGATCGCCACGACCGCCGAGCGCGCGCCAGGGCGCGAAGTCACCTCGATCTTCCTCGGCGGCGGCACGCCGTCATTGATGCAGCCATCGACCGTCGGCGCCGTGCTCGATGCCATCGGCAAGCACTGGACTGTCGCTGATGACGTCGAGGTCACGCTGGAGGCCAACCCCACCAGCGTCGAAGCCACGCGCTTTGCCGGCTATCGCGCCGCCGGCGTCAACCGCGTCTCGCTCGGCGTGCAGGCGCTCGACGACGCCTCGCTGAAAGCACTTGGCCGCATGCACAGCGCGCGCGAAGCGCTCGACGCCGTCGCCATCGCGCGCCGCTCGTTCGACCGTTACTCGTTCGATTTGATCTACGCCCGCCCCGACCAGACGCCGGCGATGTGGGCGGATGAGCTGCGTCTCGCGATCGGTGAAGCGGCCGAGCATCTGTCGCTCTATCAACTGACCATCGAGGAAGGCACGCCGTTCTTCGGCCTGCACCAGGCCGGCAAGTTGAAGACACCGGACGAAGCGATCGCGCGCGCGCTCTACGACGTGACTCAGGAGACCTGCGAGAAGCTCGGCCTGCCCGCTTACGAAATCTCCAACCACGCGCGGCGCGGCGCCGAGTGCCGGCACAACCTGGTCTACTGGCGCGGCGAGGAATATGCCGGCATTGGCCCCGGCGCACACGGCCGTCTCGACATCGACGGTATCAGGCATGCCACCGCCACCGAGAAGCGCCCCGAAGCCTGGCTGATGCGCGTCGAGACCAACGGCGACGGCGTCGTCACCGACGATTTGCTCAACAGCGAAGAGCGTGCCGACGAATTTTTGCTGATGGGATTGCGTTTGGCCGAGGGCATCGACCCCGAGCGCTACGAGGCTCTCTCCGGCCGCCCGCTCGATCCCGGCCGCATCGCGCTTTTGCGCGAGGAAGGCGCGATCACGGTGGATGCCACGGGCCGCCTGCGCGTAACCAGCAGCGGCTTCCCGGTGCTGGATGCCGTGGTCGCGGATCTCGCGGCGTAGCGAGATGCCGTAGCGAGCTATCGTAGATGGGGTAACGGGCCCCCCCCGGGGCCTTCCAGCGAAGCCGCGCTAGCTACGGCGCTGTTTGGTGGCGCGCGTCGCGCGGCTTGACTGGAAGGTTGGCGGTCGTCCCTCACATTGATGGTG
>JAESFI010000199.1_pt1 | contig 15625 bp, 15 predicted proteins | sample 9269361 | NCBI WGS metagenome assembly JAESFI01 (sample SAMN14504119, study PRJNA617095) | algae metagenome | isolation source: Brasilonema angustatum HA4187-MV1 and co-occurring heterotrophs from moss... | place: USA: Manoa Valley, Honolulu, Hawaii | collected 2009-07-20 | reverse complement strand
ATTCTAATTTATTGCTGGGATTCAATCAATTAATTAGTACAATGAATCACTTCAAACCCTGTTATGCTTCTGGATAATTTAACTTATTTACTACTTGCTTACTCCGGAAAGTGACAGAAGAGGGATATTCTTTCTCTTACTGCTTACCTCATAGCTCATTGGACTTATCTGGAAATTCACTTCCCATTACCACCTGATTGGGGTGAGGCTATACAAACTGCTAAGGAATCTATTTTTCCTCAAATAGTCGTGTCTCTTCTTTTACTTGATATTCAGCGATTGATTCCCCTTGCACGTAGTTGTGGTTTTGACATTAATTTTTCCAGGTGCAAAATGTGAGCGCCCAACGGGCGCGATTAACGCTCCCGCAAAATATGAAACAAGCACATTTTTATAAGATTTCTCAAAGCCTTACTGTATAACGGTTCTAAAATGTGCAAGTTAGGAGTTAAGACATTTATTTGTTGAGGTAGCAAAGGAGCAGGGTGCAAGGGAGAAACTGATCCTGTGTGAATCGGTTTCTCCCTTGCACCCTGCTTGCCTTGCTCCAACTTTCTCGCCGCGCAAAGCGCTAACACGAGCAAATTTCTTATCTGAACCGTATTGGGGCATTGCCTACAAATATCTAAAGCACTCATCTCATTTGCTTTTGGGCAATGCCCACCCTACGGGTGTTTATAAATAAAAGCAGTACTGTTAATTTACAGCTATTTTCTGTAAAGTGGGCATTGTTTAGTGTAGAGAAGTTGTATGCACTTTAAGTACAGCCGTGTATTGCATGCAGCCGAGAAGCACTATAAGTCGAAAAAGTGATGGGTTTTGAAGATGACATTTTTATTAGCTACGCCCACATTGATAACCAGCCGCTGAGTCAAGGGCAGGAAGGATGGATTTCTGATTTTCATCGCGCGTTGGAAATCCGTTTGGCACAACTACGGGGAGAAAAACCTAAGATTTGGCGAGATGAAAAACTGCAAGGCAATGATTACTTTGGCGATACGATTGTAGAACGATTTTCCAAGGTGGTGTTGCTGCTTTCTGTACTATCACCCAGGTATGTAAAGTCAGAGTGGTGTATCAAGGAATTGCAGAAATTTTGTGAGGCTGCTGCGATGACTGGTGGCGTTCGTCTTGCGGAGAAATCACGGATTTTTAAAGTCATCAAAACCCCAATTGCTCGAAATGAACACCCCCCGGAAGTCCAAGAACTTCTGGGGTATGAGTTTTATCAGTGGGATCACTCTGGTAGACCGATTGAATTTAGTAAGATATTTGGTCTTGAAGCTGAACGCAATTATTGGACGAAAATCAACGATTTGGCTTATGACATTAAACAAATGCTAGATAGTTTTTCCAGTCATGAACACAACGGTGCTGTTGAATCAACTCCTGTTGCATCTACTGGAACCACTATTTATTTAGCAGAAACGACTTTTGATCTTGTTGAAGAACGAAACAAAGTTAAGCGAGAAGCGTAGCTTTGAGTCCCGACGGCAAGACAATTGCTTCGGCAAGTAGGGACAAGACGGTACGGTTGTGGAATTTGCAAGGGCAATTGCTCAAAACCTTGAGTGGTCATAGCGAAGCGGTCTGGGGCGTAGCTTTGAGTCCTGACGGCAAAACCATCGCTTCTGCAAGTTCGGACAAGACGGTACGGTTGTGGTCGCAATGGAATTTGAATCTCGACGATTTACTGGTGCGCGGTTGTGATTGGGTGCGTGATTATTTGCAGACGAACCCGAATGTGAGTGAGAGCGATCGGCACCTGTGTGATGGGATTGGAAGTCAATAAGATATCACATGGAATGCGTTTGTTGATTTCTGGTAATGTTACAAATGCATACATCCAGTTACTCGGAATATACAGGCTGTTAGTCGAAAAATGGCTAGAAACAATCGAAAGCTGATAGATAGACTCTGCTTAATTATGATAATGTGTACCCAAAGGTCAAATGCTCGTACTTGCTCATTTATCTAAAAAAAACGAGAGAGAGCAAACTCAAATGGAGCAATCTAATTTCATAACCGTTTTAGGGTTAACAGCAGGAGTACTCACTACGATCGCCTATTTGCCCCAACTGATCAAAACCTGGAAGTCAAAATCAGCTCACGACCTTTCTTGGAGTATGCTGGTTGTTCTGTGTACAGGTATTATTTTATGGTTGGTGTATGGCGCTTATATTCACGATATTCCCATCATTGCCGCCAACATTGTCACCTTTTTGTTTGCCGGAATGATTTTGGTGCTGAAAATTAAGTACAAGTAAATTAAATCAAACACTCGTTCTTCTGATACACTTCAAGTGCTTTTCTCGTCCACAATTGTCGCATAACCTCACCCCGGTTTTGTCTTGCGCCAAAACCGCCCCTCTCCTTACTAAGGAGAGGGGACGTTAAGCGTAGCTTTACGGGGGTGAGGTTAAATCAACGTGGAATCTATGCTTTTCTCGTCCACAATTGTCGCATAACCTCACCCCGGTTTTGTCTTGCGCCAAAACCTCCCCTCTCCTTACTAAGGAGAGGGGACGTGATAGCGGAGCGTGGCGTTAGCCATAGCGTAGCTTTACGGGGGTGAGGTCAAATCAACATGGAATCTACACAAGTGCGATCGCGAAGCTGGCGATTGGAAATCGCGGCTATACAAACAAAGTCCGCCTGCGCGGACTAACAAAAAATTGAGCATTTGAACCCACGCAGGTGGGTTTTGCCTGTGTAGCCAAGCCAGTGCGTTGGGCGGCTTTGCCGACTTGAAGCATCTGGCGCGCGACTTCTAGTCGCCTGGTGCTTTTCTTATCACTCAATCTTGCCATTTTCCAATAATCCCCTAGTCGCATTCACAACAACCTGCGCTGCCCCCGCAAAAAACTCGCGATCAATAGTTGCTGGAACATCGCTGGGTTTGTGATAATGAGGAGTCCGTAGATTTGCGGTATCAGTAACCAAAACTGCTCCCACTCCTTGATACCAAAATGGAGCGTGGTCGCTGCGTAGAGTATCAGGTGTCAGCAAGCCTTTGAGGGGTACTGGCAGTGTGAGCACGGCTGGCAAACCTGTTTCCCCCGTAGTTGCCTTATTAAAGGAGATTGCAGGAAGCATCTGTGAATTTTGAAAAGCACTCAGCAGTGGTAAATGTTCTGTATCACCTACCACGGCTAAAAAATCACCCTTATCACTGGGTGGAGTCACGGGTATTCCCCTTGGGTATTTTTGACAGCCAGAAGTGTGACAAGCAAAACCCACCATATCCATAATAATCACGCCTTGCAAGTTTTCCAGATGTTTCTTGTTTGTCACAAAAGCTTTACTTCCTAAAAGTCCTGCTTCTTCTTTGTCAAAAAAAGCGAGTTGCAACGTTCTGGGGGTGGGACGCGAACCAAAAAGTCGAGCAATTTCCAGAGTCACAGCAACACCACTGGCGTTGTCATCAGCACCAGGAGAGAAATAAACAGTGTCGTAATGAGCGCCTACCAAAATTGCTTTTGCATTTTTGTCAGTTCCTGGTTTTTCCGCGAAAATATTAACCCCATCTGCAAATTTTTCTAACTTGGGTTTCCAGCCCATTCTTTTGAGTTCAGCTGTGATGTAGGCGCGAGTGCGCGATCGCTCTGGTGGAGTATTTCGTGTAAAATTTAACCTGAGAATATGGGCAAACAACTTATCACTAGAAACTTGTAAGGAAGCAGAAATGGGGGGATGCAAAGACGCAGAAGAATTGTCTATCTGTGTATCTTTTTGTGTTGGTGTTTGTGTATCTTGATTTGCAGTGACAGGATTGTTAACTCTAATACTATAAATAACTGACTCCCGATCCTGTTTAAGAAACACGTTAGTAACTACTATGACAACCACTGTCACTAGTAGCACAAGCAACAGCCAAAACCGTTTTTTCATATATCTCATAAAAAAGGTTAGGGGGAGAGTAGTCGCTCCTGAGATAGGATAGCGCAAACACTAAGTTTGACATCGTGTCTTTTGACAGAAGAACTCACTTCATGTAAAGTTCCTCATGAAACTTTTCAATTTTCAGTTATGTTCAAAAAAATTTTTCTAGCATCTACTGCATTAATTTGCCTAACGGTACTGGGAAACAGTTTAACAATTGCCAGAGGTGACACTCCAAATAGTAATGGTACAAATCCTCACAAGACAATGGAAATTTCTCCAGATCAACCTGTACCCTCAGTTGACTTAGTTGTGCATCAAGATACCAAGAAAGGATGGAATTTGGAGGTAAAAGTGACTAACTTTCGCTTTGCACCAGAAAACGTTAATACAACAGCTAAACCTGGAGAAGGTCACGCTCATCTTTCTGTAAATGGACAAAAGCTTACCAGGTTGTATGGTAACTGGTACTATTTAGAAAAATTGCCGCCTGGTAAAAACCGCATTACTGTTAGTTTAAATACGAACACTCATGAAGCTTTGATTTTTAACGGAAAATTGATTCAAGACACTGAAATTATAGATATTCCTGGAAAAAGTATGCAGAAATATTAGGAATAATTAAGTGATAAAAGTATCAGTAAAATAAAAAATATAGTGTTTGTTCGCACAAGTAGATAAGCGTAATTAATTCGTAGATAGCAGTAGTGCGAGCGTCTCGCTCGCGGGCTGTCCGGCCCGCACTACATCTTATATTTAATTAAACCCACTTACTTATAGCAGTCGCCAGGTAGATTAGGACACGAACTAATGAGAAAACACGGTCACCAAGAGAGTTTCAAGTCTGTTAAGCGTTCCCTGTTCCCTGCTATATCTTCTTTAATTTCATTTTTTATTTTTTATAACTGCTTAATAACTGATGATAAATTTATTACTCATCCTAGCTCTTGGATTCCTAGGAAGTTTTGGACATTGCGTTGGCATGTGTGGTCCCTTGGCAGTTGCGTTTTCCCTATCTCATAAGCAGGAAACTCCCCGTTGGCGACAGCAATTGCAGTTTCACACATTACTAAACTTGGGACGGATGTTGAGCTATGTTCTCGTTGGTGCGGGGATTGGGGCGCTTGGTTCGGTATTGCTTGCCAGTGGACAAATGGCAGGAATTGGTAGCCAAGTACGCCATTGGATAGCGATTATTACTGGCATTTTGCTGATTTGGTTTGGTATTGGACAAATAAAACCTGACTTTTTGCCTCGAATTCCATTGCTGCACCCTCTTGTACAAGGTCGTTTACAAAACTACCTCAGTCAAGGAATGATTAAGCTTTCTCTACAAACCAAATGGTGGACACCAGCGCTTTTGGGTATGACTTGGGGTTTAATGCCTTGTGGTTTTCTGTACACTGCTCAAATTAAAGCTGCGGAAACTGGCAATTGGTGGATGGGTGCAGCAACAATGCTGGCATTTGGGATCGGAACTTTGCCTACAATGTTAGGTGTGGGTGTGTCTACATCGTTGGTTAGTAAAGACAGGCGCAGTCAATTGTTTCGCATGGGTGGTTGGGTAACTCTCACAATTGGTGTGCTAACCCTGTTGCGGACTGGCGACACAATGGTAGATTACACCGGACATGGAGCGTTATTTTGTTTAATTTTAGCGCTTGTTGCTCGTCCCATCAGCAACTTGTGGGCAGCACCTTTGCGTTATCGTCGTGCGTTGGGAGTTGGTGCTTTTGTGTTGTCTTTGGCTCACACTGTCCACATGATGGAACATTCACTGCAATGGAATTTTGCAGCCTTTTTGTTCTTGCTACCAGATTATCAGGTGGGCATGGCTTTGGGTGCTGTAGCACTGGCGCTGATGACTCCCCCTGCCCTCACCAGTTTTGACCGTTTGCAGAAGTCTTTAGGCAAGCGCTGGCGAGCAATTCATTTGTTAAGCGTGCCAGCTTTACTATTAAGTGCGATTCATGCTGTGATAATTGGCTCCCACTATTTGGGTTCTTCTCAAGTTACCTGGGAGAATAAATTAGCGGCAGTGCTTCTGGGAATTGTCACCTTGGTTGTGTTGCTAGTGCGTTGGCGCTTTTTCTGGTCAATGTTGTCTTTACAGAAATTTTATGTTCCCTCAAAAAAGTCCTAGGAAAAGATGTGATCCCTCCAACCCCCGACAGGGGTTGAGCGCAGCAAAGAGGAGTCTAAAAAAGCAAGTATTATTACTCTTTGTCTTAGTTTTATTTTTAACTCTAGCTTCCCCAGCCATTGCCCACAAGGTCAAGACTGAAGGAGATGTTGGCGCGACCTTACACGTAGAACCAAATGATAACCCCCGCGCCGGAGAGCCAGCAAAAACCTGGTTTGCTCTGACTCGCAAAGGTGGAAAAGTTATTCCTTTAGCAGAGTGTAATTGTCAATTAGCTGTTTACGCTGAACCTCACTCACCTAGTGAACCACCACTCATTGAACCGTCCTTACAAGCTGTTTCAGTAGAACGGTTTCAAGGCATACCTGGCACAGAAATAACTTTTCCTAGACCAGGAGCGTATCAGCTACAACTGAGTGGTAAACCTAAAGATGGAAAGAGTTTCCAGCCATTTGAGCTAAAGTTTCCAGTTACCGTGGCAGTTGGTTCAGCAACAAATAATAATGTACTAGAATCACAAACTGTGCGGAATGTCAATCAAAATGTCACCGAAGAGCGAACTCAGGGAGTGCCATTTTGGGCGATCGCCCTCTCACTTCTTTTAGCAGTTGGCGTCTTCTTCGGGGTACTGCGCATGGTGAAAAGGAAAGAAGGCGAGTAAGGGAGTGTGGGAGTGTGGGAGTGTGGGAGTGAAGGAGTGTGAGAGTGAGAAAGTGTGAGAGTGAGGGAGTGTGGAAAAATATTCTTCCCTCTTTCCCTCTTTCCCTCTCTCCTCTACTGATGACGTCTCTGGTGCCACTGCCAAGCGTGAGTGATAATCTCCTCAATAGAAGAGTATTGTGGATGCCAGCCTAGGATTTTTCGGGCTTTCTCGCTAGTGCCAATGAGTGCTGGTGGATCACCGGGACGGCGATCGCACTGCACGACTTTGATATCTTTTTGTGTCACTTGTTTTGCAGCTTCAATAACTTCTTTAACTGAGAAGCCGTTACCATTTCCTAAATTAAAAACTTCGCTATCGCCGCCTTTCAATAAATATTCCAATCCCAAAACGTGGGCGTCTGCTAAGTCGCTGACATGAATATAATCTCGAATGCACGTTCCATCTGGCGTGGGATAATCAGTGCCGAAAACCGAGATAGATTCGCGCTTACCTAAGGCAGTTTGCAAGACAAGGGGAATCAAATGGGTTTCTGGGTTATGGTCTTCTCCTAGTAAGCCATTGGGAGCGGCACCTGCGGCGTTAAAATAGCGGAACCGTACTGATTTAAAATCATAAGCAACATCAAAATCAGAAAGAATCCGTTCTACCATCAGCTTGGTAGCACCATAAGGGTTAATTGGATTCTGCGGATGGTCTTCGGGAATTGGTATAACTTCAGGTACCCCGTATGTTGCACAAGTAGAAGAAAATACAAATTTCTTAACAGACGCTGCGAGCATGGCTTCTAACAGAGTTAGGGTGCCGAGAACGTTGTTGCGGTAATACTTTGCAGGATCGCTTACGGATTCTCCTACATAGGCATAAGCCGAAAAGTGCATCACGGCGGCGATCGCTCGTGTATTGAACAAATCATCCAACAGGGGGCGATCGCCAGTATCTCCCACTACAAGTTCTACCTGTAAAACTTTTTCAACCAAATCCCGGTGTCCGTAAACGAGATTATCGAGTATTATCACGTCAAAACCTGCTTGCTTAAGGGCAAGCACTGTATGGGAGCCGATATATCCAGCACCCCCGGTCACCAAAATAGTGGGTTTTCCAGGCGACATAGTTTTTCCTTTTGACTTGATTGATTTGATGACTACTAAAATTAATTTAATTTACAGGAGGTAGGTTGCTAATCTGGAAAATTACTGATAGTAGACGCAGTTGTAAAAAATTGCTCTAAAATCACTACGATGGTTCTCGTGGTGTGAGGCTGTGAGGTATTTGAAGTCAGATAACAGTACGATTACAATTTGACGGTAGAATAACCCCACTGCCCAAAACCTATAAAACCGACCGCAAAAAAGGATTTGAGAGTTAATTGATTTATGTTTGTACTGTTAAGTCGGGTATTACTGTGGTTACTTGTTGGCACTATCATATACAGCTTGTTCCAGAGATTTTATCCCTCAGGGACTTTTGTTGGGAGATTAATCTTAGTCATTCTGTTGCTTGTCGTACTGCTGTCGTTCATTAACCCTAATGAACCAGCTGTTGCTTCATTATGGGGGGTAGTGTCGTTTCCGCTCAAACCTCTGGGAGCATCTATCTTGCTGATGATATTTGCAGCACAGAGGATGAAAAGCGGAGGCACACTGGACAAACCAGGAGGATACTTACTCGGCTGGGCGCTGACAATTTTGTTGTTAGCAAGTACACCAGCTGTCGCTTACTTCCTAGTTCGGTCACCGGTCGCAATGGTGGGGCAACCATACTTAGCCAATCAGGAAATTATCCAAAATGTGCGGCTAGCTTCGTCTATGGTACCAGCAACACCAACATCTGAGACACTTGTCGCATTAGGACAAGATACTACCGTAACCAGCGATGGTATTACCTATGCCTCAAGAATGTCTGACATCAGAACAACACCATATCTGTTGCAAACTCCACAAGCTATTAGAACAAGGGGGTTGAGGTTAGAAGATTTTGTACCCAATGCGGAAACACTGCAAATAACAACACGAGTCTGGGAAAGTTATCTTAATCAGATATACACTTTCCTACGTGGTCGTTAAGTGTAGATTGAGAAAATGAGTACTCATAAGGTCAGTCTCGTGGCTGACCTTATTCTTTTGAGAAACGACAAAGTTTACGCTCATTGGCGCCAAAAAATGCAACGTTAATGATTAAAGAGGCAGGCAGTAGGGAGCAGGCAGCAGGCAGCAGGCAGCAGGGAGAAAACTGATCCACGACGTGAATGAATTAAATTCTCCTTTTCTCCCTGCCTCTTAGCGTAGCCTGCTCGTCGAACGCACTGGCTCCCCTTATTCCCTTACACCCCTAATTTTATGAATGTGCCAGAAAGTACTGGGACTTTAAAGTAAAATGAAGATGTTGCGTAATTCCTTGAATGGCAAATTCACGACGACTATCTAAGCTTTTTGCATACCTACGCCCTCATTGGCGGGACGCAACATTTGGCATTATTGCCTTGTTGATAGTGAATGGTTTGGGTGTTTATATCCCTCTGTTGATTCGCTCTGCTGTTGACCGACTCTCAGTAGAATTCAACTTTAATCAAATCAAATATGTTGTTATACAAATTGTATTATTCACTTCAGCCATGTGGTTCATCCGGGTCGCTTCTCGGATTTGGCTGTTTGGCGTCGGGCGTCAGGTAGAATTTGACCTGAAACAACGGATTTTTGAACACTTATTGAAACTGGAACCGTCGTATTTTGCCATCAATAGCGCAGGCGATTTGATTAGTCGGGCGACAAGCGATGTGGACAATATCCGGCGGCTGTTGGGTTTTGCAGTCCTGAGTTTGGTAAATACCTTATTTGCCTACGTTTTCACCTTACCAGTGATGCTGGGTCTGAGTGTAGATCTGACATTAGCCTCACTAGCAGTCTATCCTTTCATGTTTCTCTTAGTATATTTGTTTAGTGATCGCTTACGCAGACAACAGTCCGCAGTACAGGAGAGGATCTCTGACATCAGTGCACTGATTCAAGAGGATGTCAGTGGTATGACTTTAATAAAAATTTACTCTCAGGAAGAAAACGAGCGTCGTGCCTTTGCCAATCGAAATCGGGATCTACTGGAGGCTAATCTCAAATTGGCAAAAAGTCGAAACACGCTGTTTCCACTGATTGGTGGACTAGCCACGGTGAGTTCTTTTATCATTATCTGGTTAGGCTCCACAAGGATTGCCAATGGAAGCCTGGCTGTTGGTGATTTTATCGCACTACTTTTGTACGTAGAGCGTCTTGTGTTTCCGACGGCTTTGTTAGGATTCACTATCACCTCTTACCAACGAGGTGAGGTGAGTATTGACCGCATTGAGACAATTCTGACTGTCACACCCAAAATAAAAGATACACAAGATACGATTCACTTACCACTACATCAAGTCAAAGGAAAACTCACAGCAAGAAACCTGAGTTACACTTACCCTGGTTCCACCACTTCCGCACTGTGTGACATTAATTTCACCATAGCTCCTAGTGAGACTGTAGCAATTGTAGGCGCTATTGGTTCGGGGAAATCGACTTTGGCAAATGCTGTGCCAAGATTGTTGGATATTGAGCCGGGACAGTTGTTTTTGGATGGAGTGGACATTACCAAAATTGCCTTGGCTGATTTAAGAAGTGCGATCGCTTATGTCCCTCAAGATAGCTTTCTCTTCAGTACAACAATTAAAAATAATATTCGCTACGGCGATCCTGTCAGCGAACAACAACAAGTGGAATACACTGCCAAGATGGCGCAAATTCACCCAGAAATCACTAATTTTCCCCAACAATATGAAACCATAGTTGGGGAACGTGGCATTACTCTTTCTGGTGGTCAACGCCAACGTACTGCTTTGGCTAGGGCAATGCTAGTTAATGCCCCAGTGTTAATTTTAGATGATGCTCTTTCCAGTGTGGATAATCAAACTGCGACAGCCATCTTGAAAAATCTTTCTGGTGGTGCGCAACGAAAAACAGTCATTTTCATCACTCATCAACTTTCTGCTGCTGCTACTGCTGACCGTATTTTCGTCATGGACAAGGGGAAAATCGTTCAAAAGGGCACGCACACAGAACTTTTGGAGCAGCCTGGAATGTATAAAACTTTATGGAGTCAGCATCAGATAGAAGAATTATTGCATTAGACTTGTTGCGCTTAACGCTTAACGCTTAACAGGAAAATCGTGTTTTTTATATATTGCGGGAGCGATACGCCAACAGCGCGTCTATTGCTTTGCGCGATACGCGTAGCGTCAAGCCTCCAGCTTATCGCCGCGAGTTAGGCGCTGAGATCTTGCACCTGATTGAAAAACCGAGTTTCTTGAGAATACCTACTCATAGAAACCTTAATTTTCCGTTCACAAACCTGGTTTTTTAGGTTTTGTTGAGAATGAGCCAAGATGTCAGCGCCCAAGGGGCGCGATTACACGCCCGCAACGAATGAAAGAAACACCATCTCCTTTGTTCCCTGTTAAGCGTGTTTCTTGAAAGTAAAAGAATCTCGCCAGATGTTTCACGAAGCGAAACACCGCATATTTAATATTTTTGCAATAAGTTTCATAAAATCGACTCTTTAGGAGGATGTAGTTTATCTGAGTTTTGTAAAACCTAGTGAACGCACTTGCTGGGTGCAAATTTTAAGACATATATATGAAATATCTACATTTTTAACGACTTTTCATCTTACATAAGATATGTTTATTTTGCTTTAACTAAAATTTATAAAAAATCATGATCCCAAGAGTCTTGATGAAGATTCAGTGAATCTACGGTTAAACTTCGTTTGGTTCTGGTGAGCTAGGTTTATATTCTAATTACGCTAAATAACCATATTTTATTCGCTAAATATAATTGGCATCAGAATGTATCAGATATCCTGCACAACAACTGTTGATGGTGCAACGGTGGATACTTGGGAATCGCAACTAACTGCTCATCCATCAGTGAATTCTAGGTTGAAACGATTTTTAGACATTGTGGGAAGCTTAGTAGGACTACTAATTTTATCGATTTTGTTTGTACCAATAGCAATAGCAATTAGAATTGATAGTCCTGGTTCAATTTTCTTCACACAAGAACGTTACGGACTATACGGGCGCTCATTCCGTATCCGGAAATTCCGCTCTATGGTTTCAAATGCCGAGAAGTTAAAATCTTTGGTGCACAATGAAGCTGATGGATTAATTTTTAAAAATAAAAATGATTTCCGAGTCACAAGAATAGGTCGCTTTTTAAGAAGTACAAGTCTAGACGAGCTCCCACAGTTTTGGAACGTTCTAGTAGGGGAAATGAGTTTAGTTGGGACACGTCCACCAACAAAGGATGAAGTGTCTCACTATAATCAACGTCACTGGCAACGCCTAAATGTTAAACCAGGTTTGACAGGCGAATGGCAAGTTAACGGTCGTTCTCAGATAAAAGATTTTGAGCAAGTTGTGGACTTAGATTTGCAGTATCAAAACAAATGGTATCCAATGTACGACTTATTACTGATTGTGAAGACATTCTTCATGATCGTTGGTCGAGTGGGAGCTTTTTAAGGAAGTTATTAAACCTTCAATTTGGTGATAGCTATTTTGCCAGAAAAACACACATCAACATCACTGCCAGGAGTGCGATCGCGCTTACCATATTCACCCTCGTAATAAAAATCATTCCCCTCAATCCGGTAGTTGATGGGTAATGGTTTGGTACAGGGTTGGCAAAACACAACTTCTGGATCTGGTTCTCCTGGAAGCAGATGAGGTAAATTTACGTTCCAAAAAGTCCCCGGTTCTAGGGGACGATTGAGTAAGTCAGCTAAAACAGAACTCGTCCAACGTGCTACCACATCCCAATCAACATTCAGCTTCTTTTTAAGATAGCGAGAAACTGCAATACCAGGAATGCCATGCATAGCTGCTTCCCTGACAGCGGCGACAGTCCCGGAAATGTAGGCATCCACGCCCATATTACCTCCAGCATTGATTCCGGATAATACAAATTGGACATTTGTGCAAATATGTGTTATTGCAATTCTGGTGCAATCAGCCGGAGTTCCTGCAATAGCATACTCGTTTTCAGAGCGACGATGGACATGAATTGGTTGAGTGGTGGTGACTTGATGTCCACAACCAGAAAGATGATCTCTGGGAGCGGCTATTATAACTTCTTTACCATTTACAGCTTTCAGGAGCGCTTGAATACCTGGAGCGTCGATCCCGTCATCGTTGGTGAGAATCAAAGTCATAGATTGTCTACTTAGGACTTGTACAAATATAAGCAACAAGACCGATTTTGAAGCAAATTTGCTTTAAAAGCAATTGCTCAACCAGCAACAGTGTGCGTTCTTCTCAAAACAAATTTCAATACATAAGGTAAGTTGCTAGTTACTATAGAAAATATATTTTAAGTACAAGATATAATAAAGTATTGAAAAATACTCTATTATATCTTGTATTTATACTGAAGTGTTGTTTAAAAACTAGCAACTTTGTTTACATGCATAGAGGTAGCTGTAGATAGGTGGTAAAGTCAATGTATATTATGTAACTCGTGAAAAAACTGCAAAATTATCCAAATCATTACTTATACTATAGTTATAAAAATAACGTATAGTATAAGTATTGAATGACTTAATATACACTCAAAAGAGATGAAATAAAGATTTAAAAAAAATCATGATTCTTGTTTAGATCTTTATAATTAATTCTCAAAGATTTTCTTACTGTTGTAAATACGTGCTTTGTCAACCAACTGCTTAGTAGATTGACAATTGGATTGTTTAAGAAATATTAATTAAATTGATAAATTCAGAAATTGGTTCTTGCTCATGGAAGTATTAAAATCTGGAACATCTGCACAACAAAGACTGCGTCTTCATTTTTTAGACGGTTTACGTGGATTGGCATCTCTATATGTGGTTCTTGTCCACATAAATCGATATATGGGAGAACAAGTACCTGTATTTTTGCAAATTATAGGCAGAACTTTTAGATATGGAAATTTTGCTGTAGCGATTTTCATTGTGCTTTCGGGCTTTGTTTTGATGCTACCGGTAGCCCGTTCGCAAAAGGGTTATCTTTCTGGAGGTTTGTGGGATTATATCCAACGGCGATCGCGTAGAATCTTACCTCCTTACTATGCTGCTCTGTTTTTTAGTTTGCTAACAGCAGTCATCATATTAGGATTTATTCACTTTTTTAATTTCAAGTGGCATGAATCTCCGGAATATGGAGAATTTCATGTTTTCTTTTCCCCTCTTGACGTAATAACACACTTGCTACTCATTCACAACTTCACTCGTGACACACTGGCTTCTATTAATACACCTATGTGGACAGTTGCAACTGAGTGGCAAATATACTTTTTATTCCCACTATTATTGTTACCTATATGGCGGCGTTTCGGCTTATTTCCCGCTGTTATCAGTGCTTTTTTAATTAGCGTAGCACCGTTATATCTTTTTAATGGATTTTTGGAAGCAGCTCATCCTTGGTTTCTCGGCTTATTTGCTTTAGGTATGGCAGCAGCAGATATTCTTTTTTCCGAAAAACCAAAGTTAATTGCGATCAGAAACTCGTTGCCTTGGAACGTGCTTGCGATTGTATTCATTGTTCTTGCCCTGATAGCCGGAGCGCAAACACTGGGAGTTGTTGCCATGATAACCGGATCGCAAAAAATGGGATTTAATTCTTGGATTAGTGATAGTTTTTGTGGTTTGGCAACAGCTTGTCTACTAGTTTACTGTACCAACTCAGTTATAAAAGGCAAAAATACACCTCTCGTTCTGCGGTTATTTGAGAGTCGTTGGGCAATTGCACTCTCAACATTTTCTTACAGTTTATATCTCACTCACGGAGTCGTAGTAACAGTGGTGGGTAATGTCCTTCTTAATCTTCACATGTCGCCAACTGAGTTTATCGTAATATTTTATCTGGTGGCTTTACCACTGTCTTTACTCATTGGTTACTTGTTTTACTTAGCTTTTGAGAGACCATTTATGTCTAATTTTTTGAAAAAGCGCAAGGTAAAAGATGCAGTCAATTAATTCCAGTAAAGAGTCAAAGAAGAAGCGGAGGGGAAGCGAACAGGGAGCAAGGGAGAAAGTATCTTACTAATAACTAATCTCTCAAGAAACGCAGGGAACAGAGAACAGGGAACGCTTAACAGGGAAATGGTGTTTCTTTCATTCGTTGGGGGCGTGTAGTCGCGTCCCTTGGGCGCTCAGATCTTGCATGTATCCGTCTTATAAAAGTGTAAATTGACCAGTATCAGGTGAAATACTAAGACTTACGCACCGTAACGCAATTCCGTGAAGCTCGTTGGGGGAATTCTCCCCTGACGAGCTTCACGTCCGCAAGTTATTAGTGGCATACCAACTATCCATTAATACTGTATAAAAAGGCAATAGCTTATGATACACAATACCTTGAAGCATATCTTCCACATGGTCTAGCTTGCTTTTCCCATCCCCTTGCGGATCATAAATCAGGTAGTCAATTACCCAAAATTGACCGATTTCTGGATTAACATAAGCACAGTTAACTAAACCTATCCCTTTTGATCAATCTTGTTTCCTTTTACCCTTTTCCTTGGAATTATGACGCAGGATGAGTTATTGGTACTGATAGATCGCGCGATGGCTGAGGGTTGGCGAGAGTTAGACTTGTCGGGACAGAAGTTGACTGAGTTACCTAGAGAAATTGGTAAGTTGAAGCAGCTTGAGTCTTTAATTTTGGGAAAGAAGGTTGGAAGTTATGAATTCGTAGGAAACCGCTTTCTCAAAAAGGTTTCAGGCAACAATTTAAAAACGCTTCCACTAGAACAATACCTTTGCCAATTTACGAGGCTGGAACGGTACTAGAAGCATTGTGAATACGACCGAGAGAAGAAAGCTTGGCAAAAATCTGGGCTAATAAAATAGGCTCAGGTTTTTGTGGAAGCATTTTT
>JAESFI010000198.1_pt1 | contig 15787 bp, 11 predicted proteins | sample 9269361 | NCBI WGS metagenome assembly JAESFI01 (sample SAMN14504119, study PRJNA617095) | algae metagenome | isolation source: Brasilonema angustatum HA4187-MV1 and co-occurring heterotrophs from moss... | place: USA: Manoa Valley, Honolulu, Hawaii | collected 2009-07-20 | reverse complement strand
ATTGCGGATCAAACTGATCGATTTGCTCTAGAAAACCACCTTGTATAAGTTGCGACTGCGATGAAGTGGGGTCAGGCAGAAAGCAGGAATGTAGATGCTGGCGATTGGAGGGAATGGGGGCGATCGCATCAACCTTGTTGCAGAGTAGATGCCAAAAAGCTTCAGGATTAATTGCACCTGGAAAACGGCATCCAATACCTATTACTGCAATAGATTCAATATCCATTTTCAGTCAAGCTAAAAATCTCGGTATGTTCGTTATATGGACTGCGAAAGCTCATCGAACTTGATTGTTGAATTAATATATACACAACATCTTATCGCGGTTTTCGACTAAGTGCAAGACACTAAAGAGTAAAATCCATCACATTTGCTTCAATAAATCCACGCCCCTGTACGTAGATCCTTATGTACCTCCTCTGGATGAGAAATAGTCTTTAAGCTGTGTAACAGCTGGGTACTATACGTCTGATTTGATGTATTATTTGTTTTTTGATTCTATCAGCCACATAACAAGGATACAAGGACAGATAAGACAGTTAAGCAGACAGTTAAGACAGTTAAGCAGACAGTTAAGAAAAATTAAGTAAAAAACCTAATTTAGACGTAATTTGTTATATCTCTTTTGAAGGATTTTTAGAAAAAATAAAATATTCAAAATAGTAGATGATTTTTGCGTTTGTTTTTGCAGTTCACTTAACTGCTCCCAACCCCGCTAAATATCCCGTTGTCCAAGCACTTTGAAAATTAAAGCCGCCAGTGACACCATCAATATCTAAAATTTCTCCAGCGAAGTAAAGCCCTGGAACTAATCGACTTTCCATTGTTTTAAAATTGACTTGTTTAAGGTTGACACCGCCACAGGTGACAAATTCTTCCTTAAAAACTCCTTTACCATTAATTTGGTATTGTCCTTGAGTCAGTTCTTGCACCAACTGGTTGAGTGTTTTGTTTGATAATTCTGCCCAACGGTCTTCTGGTGTGATACCTGCACGCGAGATAATGTATTGCCAGAGGCGGTGGGGTAAGTCTACGCCGCGATGTAAGGCGATCGCCTTTTTTGCCACTTCATTTTTAACTACTAGTAATTTCTGCCGGACTTCTTCTGGCTGGAGGTGGGATAGCCAATTAATATGTAAAGTGGCTTGGTAGTTGTTTGAGTGCAGCACTCTCGCACCCCACGCAGAAAGTTTTAGCACAGCTGGACCACTAAAACCCCAATGGGTGATCAGCAATGGTCCTGTTTGTTCGAGTTGGGGAAATCCTGGTATGCTTAAGCGCAATCGTACAGGGTTAACACTCACACCAGCCAACTTCAAAACAAATTCATCTTTGATATTGAAGGTAAATAAAGAGGGGACTGGTGGTTCAATTGTATGTCCAAACTTCTGGGCTATTTTGTAACCGACAGGGTTGCTACCTGTGGCTAAGAGTAGGCGATCGCACTCCAAAATCTCTCCCGACTTTAAAGAAATTTCAAAGTTAGGAGTGCTGAGTTGTTTGACAGCAACAATCAGTGTTTCTGTACGTATGTTTACCCCAGCTGCTTTTGCTGTATTTATCAGACAGTTGACTACAGTTTCAGAAGTATTAGTGAGGGGAAACATTCTGCCATCAGGTTCGGTTTTGAGTGGTACTCCGTGAGTAGCAAACCAAGCGACTGTATCCTTAGCTTGAAAGCGCGTGAATGCACCTAGCAAAGCTTTCCCGCCTCTGGGATAATTTTGTACTAATCCTGACGGATCAAAACAAGCTTGAGTGACATTGCAGCGTCCGCCACCAGAAATGCGGACTTTTGCCAGGACTTCGCGACTGGCTTCGAGTATTGTCACTTGCGCGTTGGGATGTGCTTCGGCTGCTGCGATTGCACCAAAAAAACCAGCCGCGCCACCACCTACAACTATGACCCGTAGCGGTTTCACTTTTTCGTTTCTCCTCTCATCCCTTGGCGTCTTTGGTGGTTCATTCAAAATAGCACTGTCATAGCTTGGCTTAGCTCAACTTACCTTATAGTAATGGTACACATCTTTGATCTAGAAAAACTAAAACAAGTCAATGCCCAGTAAGGTACAAACATCAGTACAGTCACATCACCGCAGGTTATGGATTTGGCTTATCGTTATTCCTGGGTTATATTTGCTGCTAGCTTATGTTGTCCTACCTGCACTATGGCGTCATTACGAACACAACTCAAAACTAGAGCATTCTCCTAAAACCACGCAAACAGCCGAAGGTATACCGGGCGACCCAATCAATGTTGGATTGGTTGGTACAAAAGTTGAAGTGGTTCAGGCAATGCTGGCAGCAGGCTGGTATCCGGCAGATCCAATTACCTTTAACTCCAGCCTTGGCATTGCCAAAAGTGTGTTGCTGAAGCGTCCCTATCCTAATGCTCCTGTTAGCAATTTATACTTTTTGGGACGCAAGCAGGATCTTGCATTTGAGCTACCCGTAGGTAACAGCGCCAAGGAACGTCATCACGTTCGCTTGTGGCAGACTAACAATTTAAGCGCTGATGGCAGACCTCTGTGGCTTGGTAGTGCAACATTTGATATCAGTGTTGAACTCAGCCGTTTCACAGGACAAATTACCCATCATATTGACTCGAATATTGATGCAGAGCGAAACAACTTTATCCAAAGCCTTGAGAAAGCACATCTTGTTACCAACTTGTATCAGGTGACAGGAGTAGGAGCAACTTTGTTTGGTCGTAATGGCGGCGGCGACTGGTATAACACCGATGGAGAGTTAACAGTCGGCGTACTTTCGGTCAATAACACCGTTCAAGCAACAACCCCAACCCAGTTACCCAATCCGGCTCCTGTTGAGATTAAGAATCGAGCTTGGTCATGGTTGCGGCATTTCTTTACTCGTAAGTAGTAATTGACACTATTAGCGAAGTATGAATTGCCCAGTTTGAGACATAGGACTCCTCGGCAGATTTTTGCGAAGCTAGGTACACTTTTATCAGTTATCAGTTACCAGTTACCAGTTATCAGTTATCAGTTATCAGCTATCAGCTATCAGTTATCACTGTTCACTGTTTACTGTTCCCTGTTAAGGGTTCCCACGTATGTTTAAAAATTTGTATCGAAATTATTTTTTGTCAGTCAATTGGAATTACTCTGGTAGAAATCCTCTACAAATCGGAATCGAAAATTATGTTAGGCATACTTTGGGGTATTGTCGTTCTACTGTTTGCTTTTTGGGTATTGGGTCTTGTACTTCACATTGCAGGAAATCTGATTCATATCGCGTTAGTTTTAGCTATTACTCTTGCAATCTATAATTTTTTAAAAGCCCGTGATGTCTAGGTATAGCGGTTTTGCAAATAAAATCTGAATTTTTTACATAATTCTGTAATACTCCATACCTACTTTTGGTAAAGTAATCTAGACCCTCTAAAAATTCTAGAATAACCAAAAGCGTGGACTCATGAAAGTTATTCATGGTACGTGGATACCAAACGCAGTGGCTGAGTTTATTCAGCCAGGGTCTTTTTATTTATGGGTAGAAACCCCTGAAGTCAAAAAACGTCGTCACAAAAATCAACACATTCACCCTGGACATCTAGCACAGGACGAATTGGTAGGCTTTTTAGTCCAAGAGTTAGGCATCAAAGAACCAGCAGCTACCTTAAACGAACGTATATCTGCTAAATATTTTGCTCTACCAACTGCGAATAATCAGCCCATTCCCTCACCAGAATTAATTAAGTATCTAGAAATAGACCTTCCTGAAGAATATGAAGGGTTTCAATACTGGCAGGTAGACTGCTATGAGGCTGTCGCGTCAGTTAAAACTGGTTCTTATCGAGTCTCAAAAGCTATCAATGTTATCAAACTCCTCAACGAAATCCACTTTTTAGCATTATACAGTTCGGGCGAAATTCAACTTGGTTCAGATATCCTGTTTTGGTATCACTATACTCAAGCCTTTAAGCAATTAATTCTTAAAGACCAATATATTCCAGCACTGAAATACCGGGAGTTAGAAGCTACCGTTACTAAGACTAGTAAAAAAGGTAAAACAAAAACTCCACAAACACAACCATTTGAAATCTATACAAATTGGGAAATTATTTCTGAACAATATGAATCCAATTTGAAAAAATACATTGAATATATGCCACTCATTTGTGTGGCGGGTTCGGTAACAGCAACTGATCCAATAGAGTTCTTTGATAGAGAAAAGCTTTTACGCCACTTCAGTGAGTCTCTTGTTAACGATATAGTCACCCATACACCCTCAACAGCTGCTTTTGACAAACAAATTGCTGATTCCCTGATTCACCATTGCTTACGTCCAAACAATGACAACCCACAAACAACGCATGCAGCTTTAGAACAATATCAGCAATGGTTGACATGGAAAACCAAAATCGCCCATACCCAAAGTGACTCCGCGTTTCATCTCTGCTTTCAGTTGCATTCTCCTGCTTCAGACGCAATAGACAATTGGCAGATTCAATTCCTTGTAGCTAGCAAACAAGATCGCTCTTTGAAACTAGCACTAGCTGACTACTGGACAATGAGTCAAAAGACCAAAACTGGGATATACAAGCAATTTGGTAAGGGTTTTGAAACAGATTTGCTGCTTAATCTCGGCTACGCAGCGCGGATGTATCCTCAATTATGGCAGGGACTGGAAACACAACACCCCACGGGATTGCAACTCAGTCTAGAAGAGGCTTTTGACTTCCTCAAAGAAAGTGCCTGGGTGCTGGAAGATGCTGGTTTCAAGATTATTGTACCAGCTTGGTATACTCCCGCCGGTCGTCGTCGGGCAAAAATTCGCCTCAAGGCGTCTGCAAGCAAACTATCCGCAACGAAAAGCCAGACAAAAAGGTATTTCAGCCTTGACTCGTTAGTGGAGTATCAGTATGAACTGGCTATTGGTGACAAAGCCGTTACTCCGCAAGAGTGGCAACAACTTATTAATTCTAAGGCTCCACTGGTACATTTTCGCGGTCAGTGGATGGAACTAGACCGAGAGAAAATGCAGCAGTTCTTAGAATTTTGGCACTCACACGCTGATGAAAAATCAGAAATGACGATGCTAGAGTTCCTGCAACGTAATGCTGAAGTGGGTGAAGAGTGGGAATTTGAATATGACCAATTTTTGTCAGAGACAATGGCGAAGTTGCAAGACAAAAGTCGGTTGGAACCCATTTCTGAACTGCCACAATTGCAAGGAAATCTGCGCGAGTACCAAAAGCGCGGCGTCTCATGGTTGCAATACTTGGAAAGATTGGGATTGAATGGCTGTCTAGCAGACGATATGGGCTTGGGCAAGTCGGTGCAGGTTATTGCTAGACTGGTGCAGGAGAGAGATGGGGAAGTAGGGAGCAGGGAGCAGGGAGCAGGGAGCAGGGAGCAGGGAGCAGGGAGCAGGGAGCAGGGAGCAGAGAGCAGGGGAGAAAATACCCCCTCATCCTCATTCTCTTTAATGCCTACACTATTAATTGCCCCGACTTCAGTTGTGGGAAACTGGCAGAAAGAAATTGCTAAGTTTGCACCTCATCTGAAAACAATGGTGCATCACGGTAGTAACCGTATTCAGCAGGAAGCAGATTTTAAAGCAGCTAGTCTACAACATGATGTCGTGATTACCTCCTTTACTCTGGCTCGCAAAGATGAAAAGCTACTAAGTAGTATGAAGTGGCAGCGGGTGGTAGTGGATGAAGCGCAAAACATTAAAAACCCCAAAACTGCACAGACTAAGGCAATTTTAAAATTATCAGCCAAACACCGATTGGCATTGACAGGAACTCCTGTAGAAAATCGCTTGCTCGATTTGTGGTCAATTTTTAACTTTCTGAATCCTGGTTACTTGGGGAAAGAGGCACAGTTTCGTAAGTCTTTTGAGATTCCAATTCAAAAAGAGAATGACAAAATAAAATCAACTACCCTGAAGAAGTTAGTTGAACCATTAATTCTACGGCGTGTCAAGACGGATCAATCTATCATCAATGATCTACCAGATAAAGTAGAACAAAAACTATACACGAATTTGACAAAGGAACAAGCATCACTCTACGAAGTGGTTGTGAAAGATGTAGAGGAAAAACTGAAGACAGCAGATGGGATTCAACGCAAAGGATTAATCCTCTCTACATTGATGAAATTAAAGCAGATTTGTAATCATCCAGCACAGTTTTTACAAGATGGAAGTGACTTTTTACCTGAACGTTCTCATAAATTGAGTCGTTTAGCCGAGATGGTGGAGGAAGCTTTATCAGAAGGAGAAAGTCTCCTCATTTTTAGTCAATTTACTGAAATTTGCGAAAATGTAGAAAAATATCTCAAACAGACTTTGCACTGCAACACATACTATTTACACGGAGGTACTAGCCGTCAAAGACGAGAGAACATGATTGCAGAATTTCAAGAACCAGAAACCGAATCATCTGTTTTTATACTTTCTCTCAAAGCTGGTGGCGTTGGTATTACTCTTACAAAAGCTAACCATGTTTTCCACTTTGATCGTTGGTGGAATCCAGCAGTAGAGAATCAAGCAACTGACCGCGCTTTTCGTATTGGTCAAAAGAAGAATGTTTTTGTCCATAAATTTGTTGCCATTGGTACTTTAGAAGAGAGAATAGACCAAATGATTGAAGATAAGAAAAAACTTTCTGCTGCTGTTGTTGGTGCTGATGAATCGTGGTTGACAGAATTGGACAATAATGCATTCAAGGAACTCATTACACTGAATAGAAGCGCAATTTTGGAGTAATTTATGGAGTGAAAGATGAATAAATTTAGTCGAACTTGGTGGGGCGATCGATTTATTAAAGCATTGGAAGCTTTTACCGATGACGCCAGACTACAACGCGGACGTTCCTATGCTCGTGGTGGTAAAGTATTGAGTTTTGATATTGAGCAAAATTACATCACGGCTAGAGTCAAAGGGTCAGTTAATCCCTATTTTGGAGTTTACAAAGAACCAACATACAATATTTCAATTGAAATTACTCCCATTGCTAAAGCACGTTGGAATAAAATTATTCATGAACTTTCATCTGAAGCAAGTGTCGTTTCCCGACTGCTGCTTAATGAAGTTCCAGAAAATATTGAAGAAACTTTTTCAGAATTAGGAGTATATCTATTACCTCACAGTAGAAAGGACTTCAAAACTTCATGTTCTTGTCCAGATTATGCTAATCCCTGCAAGCATATTGCTGGGGTATACTATCTTGTTGCTTCCGAATTGGATCAGAATCCATTTTTGCTATTTGAACTGCGCGGATTATCAAAAGCAGAACTTCAGGCAAAACTAGCTGAGTCACCTTTAGGTAAAGCACTTTCTGACGGACTTTATGCCAAAGAAGTTAAGATAGAAGCCTCGACTTCTTTATACACAAAGCTTTATAAACAGCAAATTGACCAAAAACCAAGCGCTAGGGAATTTTGGTTAGGAATAAAGCGATTACCTCAAACAATCGAAGTTGCAACTCCCAGCGCCGTCTCTGCAATTTTGATTAAGAAACAAGGTGATTTCCCCGCTTTTTGGCAAAAGGATAATTCTTTTATTGAAGCAATGGAAGAATTATATCTGCGAGTGAAAACGAAGAATCAGAATTTGATGTGAGGTGATCTGCATCTGTTTGATAAATTTATGATACTAGGCTTAACACCTCACTACAAAATTTCAGTACGCTCATATTTAACAGATGTGATATCACCTGGATAGAAGATCTTATGTTATGTTGACTTGCTCGCACCCCCATGGAGTTAATTTAGCCACTCTTGTAAAAAAATGTATTTAGATTCAACCTTTCTGTATTTGTAACTGCTAGAATTTTTACGCTCACAATTGCACAAGACAATATAAATCTGTGTATATAAAGCAATCCCTCAAAACTTCTGTCTCTATTACCTTTTGATTGGCTTTGCACACATCAAATGAAAAGTCAATATCTATACTTTTGCACTTAGCAGAAGTTTGATAACTATTTACTGTTGACTGTTGACATATTTACTCAGGTTGCAAAAGGAAGTCGTTACAATGTTAAGAGACATAGCTTATTCTTTGATTTCGGCAGGCTATAAAATACCCAAATCTGTAGAAGAAAAAATAGGTCGATTTTATTACCAAATTTACTTAGCGGCTCTTTTGAAGAAATTAAGAATTAATTGTGTTCTTGATGTGGGAGCTAATATCGGTTACTTTGCAGAAAACATCAGGAAACTAGGCTATAAAGGACATATTTTTAGTTTTGAGCCACATCCAGAAATATTTCCCACTCTTCAAAAGAACTTTAAAGACGATACCCTTTGGAGAGGATATGATTTGGGACTTGGAAGTGAGGATACTTTGGCTACCTTTAATTTGAACACCTATTCAGAACTGAGTTCATTTCTAGTGCCTAATGCTAGTATGCCAAAAACTGTTAATTCCTGTGAAGTCAAGATCAAGCGTTTAGACTCTGTTTTGGATGATATTCTCACTTTAGTACCTCAGCCGCGTATCTTTCTAAAAATGGATACTCAAGGATATGACATTGAAGTTGTTAAGGGTGCAAGTAAATGCATAGATAAAGTTCTGTGTTTGCAATCTGAAATATCTGTACGGGCTAATTACATTAACATACCTTCATATTTGGATGCCTTAAGGTATTATGAATCCCTAGGTTTTGAGCTTGCTGATTTATTTGCTGCCTTTCGTAATTCCGAAGGTTATGTTACTGAATATGATTGTTTGATGGTGCGTTCTAAAACATTGGATGTTGCTGAAATTCATTAATCTGTTGGGATACATCACACAAAATAGGAATGAAATAACGTAGACGCGCTAGACAAGCGAAGCGAGGCTTCCAGAGGAAACGCACCTTAAAGTGGCACAATTAAGATTGACTTTAAAATTATAAATGAGCCAATCTATTGTGCTACTATTACGCAATGTCTGAACTTATTAAAAACTTCTCCATTACATAATTAGTGAAAGTTTCCCCCCGACGAGTCACTTGTTGTTCTTTGACAACTGAGAATCTCATATGCTGGAAAAATGGCTTTGCTGTAATACTCGCTTCAGTAAACAGGCGATCCAACCCTAATTCCAATGCTTTTGCCTCAATTGCCTGATAAATTTGACTCCCTACTCCGCGACGCTGATAGTTTTTGTGGCAGTAAAAGCAATTAATATGACCATTGGGTTCTAGCTCCCCAAAACCAACAATTATTCCCTCTTCATCTGCAACATAGGTAAATATTTTTAAACAAACTTCTGACCAATTTCTAAAGTAAATATTATCTGGTGCCCAAGCTTTAACTTGATTGTTTGAGTAATCGCGGATGTTGACTTCACGTACTGTTTCGTGGTATAGCTGTGCTATTTGCTCAGTGTCTTGTGTACGAAACAACCGTATTTCCATTAAGATCACTGTGTAATGTATTCTAAATCTGACACCGTTTTAGTGGTTGTCCATTGACAAGATGACTTTCAACCAGTTCAAGCTTATAAAGCCTCTGTTGATATATTAAAGCAGTTTTCACCTAAATGAACCACACCGTTTGTAAGGGTGCAAACAAGATCGCCCCTACGACTGTAGTCTATTTACCTGAAAATGGCTATAAAGCAACGGCTCCTGCTTCACAATAGTCTTAGGACTTACGCACGAGTTACTAATGAACTTGACTGTGAGATTGCGCGCCAGACGTCGTAACGAGTGCAACTACGTTATTTTTGCATAAGTCCTGAGTCTAAACAACCAGAACGACGAATTTCTACCTGATTTTCTAGCTACCGAGTTGGTATTAAGGTTATCTGTATCGAACCATCGCCTATTTTTGCAACAGAGCTACTTTCACCTTCTAAGATAAGTTCTTCACCATAGGCAGTCTTCTTGTTAAGAATGGCAGCAATTTCTTGACAGCAAGCTTGTAGTCGTTGAGCTTCTGCAGCAGTCACATTTGTGGCTATCTGGTTAATTAATTCGCTTGAACCAGCTTTGTGTGAATCTGTCTGCCAAAGTGGGATACTCTTGCTTTGATTTGTCCTTCTCCATAGTTGCGGGGTTGTGTTATGGAGCCGGAGAAACTGGCGGCTGAAATGGCGTCTATCAAAATAGCCTACTGCTTCAGCAATCCGCTCTACTGACTGGTCAGTTTCAACAAGCAAACGGCGAGCCTCTGCCATCCGACGCTCGATAATCCAATTGAGCACGGTCTTTCCAGTCTCTCGCCGTACAAGGTCAGTCAGATATGCAGGAGAGCGACCGACTGCCTCAGCTACCTCCCGAAGACTAATATATTGTTTATAATTATTTTCAATAAACTGAAAGACACTGTTCAGTAGGGGTTGGGACTGAAGCAATAACTTCTCAAACCTTGACACTATTGACGTGTCAATATCTATGTTAACGTTATAGGAGTTGATGTCACTAAGTAAGTAATTGGAGTCCATAACATTACCCTCATTCATTTGCTTAAATAGACTGCACTCTCCTATCAGATGCACCTGAGTTTGAGTAGAACGCAGACATTTTTGAGATCGAACAATTCTAAATTCTCTTTTTGGTCTAGCTTCATCAATTGCGGTTTTCAGTTTTTCCTCTGTTCCCTATAATTGTGGTTGTAAAAGTTTAGGGCGAATGTTGTTCCTTAGAAAATAGCTATATTTGCTTTCTGTTAACGCCTGATCCAATGCAGCAACTCATCGGAAGCATAAACATCGCGATAAAAATTAAGTTGCTCGGATTTGAAGTAGCATGCACCTCTGTGCCCACGTCGAAGAAAGGTTTGGTTTCCCTTGGCGATTATTTCCTTTGTTATATCGTCAGTACAATTCCACTCACTGTAAACAACTTCACCATTGAACATAACAATTGGCCAAGCCATTGTTACGCCAGGTTGAGCGAGGATTGCCCACCAATGGACTTCTCTATTTACCGCTACGGTTTTGCTATAAAAAGGTCCGTCAGCACAGAAATAGACAAGACTATTGGCATACTCACCAGCTAAAAGATCACCCCGTCCTTGTCGCAGCGCTTCACAGTGGCTTGGCCACCATTCCCTGTTTTCCTGTTCTATTTGCGCTAAGCTATATTCTGAAGTTATTTCCGGCAGTTTTTGTTCATATAGAGAAATATATTTTTCCCCGTTACTCAGCAGTCCTACTCTTAGTTCATCGGAAATTAGCCTTGGCTTAGAATAATCTGCAGATAGATTATTGTAGTAATTGGTTCGCTTCGTCATCTTGAGCCTCTACGAAAGTCTTAGCAAAATGCTTTAGTGCTGTCATAGCACTCCATTAAGCTTGAATCGCCACAAGCTCCGCTCGATATCCGTAACAGGTGAGAGGTTATGAATGGCGGGCGGTGACAAGCCTGTTTCCAAATAAAACCAGTTGTTAGACTGACAAGTGAGTTTTCGCCAATCTCCGAGGATACATCAGTAAGGACAGGCAAAATTTCTAAGAAATTTTCAATTTTTACCAAGAGATGCTATGATGAGATATACGCTAAACATAACTAGTGGTTACAAAACAAATGAAATTTCTGCTAGCTGTGATGTTCATGCTGGAAAAACTTGGGGAATAAAGATATTGTTGTCCTAAATGTGGATACAAAGCATACGAAGCTAGTGAGAAAGTCCCCGTGCATTAGCTGAGGTAAAGAGCGCGGCAACAGAGTAGATAGCACACAGAGCAGATCCTTGTCCACGTTGGTTTAGCACAATTGTATGTTTCTAAGTAAGGTTTTAGCAAGTTAAGATAGAAAACTTAAGGGAAAAAGTTTAAGTTTTTTTGTTGTATGTTACGTAAAGTTGCAATTGAAGAGATTTTCAGCCAATAGCAAATTTCGATCTAGGATTGGCTAACTTTGACAAATTTATCTCGATGCAAGGGGTTCTAGCGCTTGAACAAAGCTCCACCCCCTTTGAGAATTTGCAGGCGAAAAATAGCTATAAGCCCTACGTCAATTAGCGATGCATAGTCTGTTTTCACTGACTATGTGGACTACTACGTCAAAGTTTTCAGCATTTGAGTAAAATGTCAACATACAAAATACTTAACTTTATGTTAAGTTACTTATCGTGAGTTGTTTAACTTTTGTATAGCAAGCAAACTCAATAACGTCAGACATCAATCTATCAACTAAATTCAGCAAGGAAAGCAATCCAAGCTTAACTGACCTTCAGATTTTTAGATAACGCTTAGTAGATATAATCAAAATTTTGTCAATGTGTCAATGATAACAAATTAGACTGTTTGTTAACCTCTGTGCATCTACTTAAGCTTTATGAGCACTAAATCTTTTTCAAAAAAAAAGAAAACGGCTAAAAAGTTACACTTAAATACCAATAGCGAATTTAGCCCAATTCAGACTACGCATATTAATCAGACATCCAGATGTAGCATTTTTTCTCCATCTGAGTCTTCTTTGATCCCCTCACCTATTGCAGATATTTCGCTAAACCCACAGTTGGACATCGTGTCTCTCGAAGCAAGTCAGCAACTTGCACCTATCTCGGTGGCTGAGACGGTGGTCAAGATGTTGGAAGATATGGGAGTGGAATATGCGTTTGGTCTTTCGGGGGGTGCGATCGCACCCTTGTGGCATGCACTGCAACACAGTAACCTACGCGTACTGCACTTTCGTCATGAAGCGGGAGCAGCTTTTGCAGCCACTGAGGCGTACTTTGCAAGTGGTCGTCCTGTCGTCGTGTTTACTACAGCAGGCCCGGGGATCACGAACGCGTTAACCGGGTTATTCGCTGCACGCTGGGAGGGTGCTAAAGTAATTTTCCTGTCGGCTTCCACCTCGACATCGCAACGCGGACGGTGGGCACTCCAAGAAACTAGCACTTACACCATGCCCAACGCTGGAATTTTTACCTCGGGAGATCTGTTTCATTACGCAACCACTCTCGAATGCAGTGATGAACTGCCAGAGGTTAATCGACGGCTGGCGAAAGGCTTAGCCCGACCGGATGGCTTTGTCGCACACTTGAGTATCCCCACTAACATCCAAACAAGTTCAGTCGAGACATCGTTGCCACGAGTGAGTCTCTCTGTTGCTTGCGCAGGCGCAAGTGAGGAAACCATCTCAGAATGTGCGCGGTTCTTATCGGAAGGACCATTTGCCATCTGGGTTGGCTTTGGTGCAGGAGGTGCAGCAGCAGAGATTCGCCAGCTTGCAGAGAGAACGGGGGCTGCAGTGATGTGTTCACCACGCGGCAAAGGTATTTTTCCGGAGGATCATTCTCAGTTCGTAGGCGTTACGGGCTTTGCTGGGCATGAGTCGGTTTTGAGATATATGCAAGAGTATCGTCCTTTGCGGACGCTGGTACTTGGAACACGTCTTGGTGAATTTACCTCGTTTTGGAACGGTGCAATGATCCCCAAGCGGGGTTTTGTGCATGTTGACATAGACCCGGAAGTGCCAGGAACCGCGTATCCATCTGCTGAGACGTTTGCCATTCAGTCCGACGTGGGAGTGTTTGTGAAGTGGCTGTTGAAGCACTTTCCGAAGCGTCAAAGTCGATCAAAGGCTCTATCGTTTCCAAGACCTAAGCGTAATGTAATCAATCCCAGCGCGAGTGATCCGGTGCGACCCGAGGTACTTATGAATGTGATGCAACGAATAATCGTTGAGGGGAGCGATACGGTAGTGATGGCTGAGGGGGGGAACTCATTTGCTTGGGCAATTAACCTACTGCGATTTACCAAACCGGGTCGTTTCCGGATCAGCACTGGCTTCTCGTCTATGGGTCATTTCGTCACAGGTGTTGTGGGTGCTGCACTGGCACGCAAAGGTAAGGCTGTTGCCATTGTCGGGGATGGTGCCATGCTTATGAACAACGAGGTAAGCACAGCTGTCAACTACCAAATTCCTGCCGTTTGGATTGTGCTTAATGATGGAGGCTACAATATGTGCGACCAGGGAGTGGCAATGTTAGGGTTCAAGGGGATGGATGCAAAAATTCCACAGGCGGATTTTGTCAGAATTGCTTGTGGTATGGGATCTGACGGTATCCGCGTTGAAAGGGAGTCTGACATCCAGGCAGCATTAGAGAAAGCGATGGCTGCGACGGGTCCCTTCGTTGTTGACGTAGTCATCGACCCAACCCGGCTTGCGCCAATACGAGGTCGTATCGAGAGTCTGATTTCGCAAGGTGCTACGAATTACTAAGAGGAGATTTATCATGGTGCATCACCCAGTAGGTATTCGCTCGCTCGCACTGAGCTTTCCAAGCATCATACGTACAAATGATTACTACAGAGAAAAATACCCAGAGCTCGTTGCTCAGTCCGAGCAAAAAAGCTTAGCAAAGCTATTTTCACTTGCTGACTCCACTCCCAGCAATGAGTTTGACTTGGAGATGATGCCCTATTTGTCAGATCCGTTCCGTGGTACTGTCCAGCGACGGATTCTTGCTCCAGGAGAGTCGTCACTGATGTTGGAAGAACGCGCAGCTCGTGATGCTCTCGATGCAGCAAAACTTACTCCTAATGATGTCGATCTGATGATCGTCGCTTCTGTCTGGCCTGAACAACTTGGATTTGGCAATGCTGCTTTCCTTGCTCAGAAACTGGATCTGCGGGGTGCAGCATGGAATCTTGATGGAGCGTGGGGGAGTACTCCAGTAGCCCTACAAACTGCCTGTGCCCTGGTGCGAGCAGGAGAGTACCGCAATGTATTGGTTGTTATCTCATGCACGTACTCTCGCTTTGTCGATGAGGACGATACTGTTTCGTGGTTTCTTGGCGATGGTGCTGGAGCTTTTGTGGTTAGTTCAGTTGAATCTAACCAGGGAATTCTCAGTACAAAGACAGTTCATACTAGTGTTTTAAATGATATTGTTTGCTTGAATATGACGGAGGACAAGCAAGGCAATCCACAGATTCGCATGCAGCTCTCCAAGCATGCAAAAAAGGTATTCAGCGAAACAGCCGCAGGGCTTCTGCGTACCTGTTGCGAGGGCGCTGCTGCTGCTGCGGGTGTAAGTATCGAGCAAATCGACTTTTTTCTTTTCAATACACCCACTGCTTGGTTTGCAAGCTTTGCTACGCGCGTACTGAGCATTGACCCAGAGTGCACACTCAACCTTTATCCCCAGTACGCAAACATTGGACCGGTTCTTACCGTAGCTAATCTGTACCACGCTGCACAATTGGGCAAAATTCGTGAAAACGACTTGGTTCTCGTCTATGGTTTTGGTGCAGCAGGGGTCGCTTCTGCAAACGTGATGCGCTGGGGTAATGTAGCACTGGGTCTTGATCCACATCTCAATGAATCTGACTTGGCAGTGAAAAGTTTCTCAGACAGGAGTCTGGCTTATTGTTAAGAATATCTTCCAAGATGGAAGGCATATCCAGCAAGTGACTATGCAAAAACAAATTCTCGCAACAGGATTTTTCCTGTTGTCTTTCATGTTTCCGCTTACAGCATTTTTCAGGTAATTAAACCACAATTTGCCGTAAGCTAGACAGTAGAGTGATTGTTTGATTCGATGCCAATATCTTATTCAAGAGATTTACGTTGTCGTGTGATAACAGCGTGTGTTGCCAAAGAAGGTTCCCAACGCCAGTTAGCTCAAAGATTTAAGGTCAGCCTATCATTTGTGCGAAATTTGCTGCGTCATTACCGGACAAATGGACAAATCGAAGCTAAACGACGTGGGGGATACCTCAAACCTCTAATTCAGGATGAACACCTAATAACCCAAGTTGCGGGTTATCAACCTGTGGGTGCTTTGCACTTGAATAGTCGTGCGATCGTTCACAACGAAGTGTGCGGTTGCGCGTCGCGCAACCGCCACTTAAATGAACTCAAAAACACAAA
>JAESFI010000197.1_pt1 | contig 16254 bp, 15 predicted proteins | sample 9269361 | NCBI WGS metagenome assembly JAESFI01 (sample SAMN14504119, study PRJNA617095) | algae metagenome | isolation source: Brasilonema angustatum HA4187-MV1 and co-occurring heterotrophs from moss... | place: USA: Manoa Valley, Honolulu, Hawaii | collected 2009-07-20 | reverse complement strand
GCTGCCACGACTATATCCACATGGGCAAGGGGAAACCCTAGAACATCGGGAGCCGGATGCACAGAAATGGGCACGTCCGGATCTAACACAGAGGGACGGCGGATAATACCGCCTCTCGACTCTACCTTAATGCTTAATAACTCTTTTCCTTCACTCCTCACTCCCACACTCTTCTAGCTACCTGGTTCCTGAGGAGTCTGAGCTGTATGTAACGATTGAACTAATTTACCGAGAGCGTACTCTAATTGAGCGCCTGGATCAGTCGCAACCCATCCTTCGGGTGTCAGCTGGCGCACCTCAAAGTGCAAGTGGGGGCCTGTGGACAAACCAGTGCTACCAACTCGTCCAAGAACGGTTCCCTTTTGCACCCATTGACCGGGCTGAACAAAGATTTCTGACATATGACCGTAAAGAGTTTGTTGGGCGTTGCTGTGGTTAAGTATCACTGTCATACCGTAGCCGCCTAACCAATCAGCACTCTCTACTTTACCAGGGTAGGCTGCCAAAATAGGTGTTCCCATCGCTGCGCCTATGTCTGTACCAGCGTGGAAACTGCGATCGCCTGTAATGGGATGAGTTCGCCAACCAAACAAAGAAGTAATTGCAGAAGGGATAGAAAGGGGATACATCAATCCCGGACCACTTGCGAGTTTACCACCATAGACTTCACCGTAGTTTACTTGCGGCAATACTGCTGCTAGTGGAATGTCGTAAGTGACATTACTGGGGCGAGGAGCAATATTTTCTGCAGTCATTGGTGCGGGTAAGGTACCACCTAGTGGTGCGATCGGTACAGAACTCACTGTTGTCGGGGAGGAAAAGTCGGGGATAAACCGATTTGGGTGATATGTATCCTTACTCACACTTCTATAAGCTGTTTGAGAACTGCGATGCCTTACAGGAGTCACCGCACGAGAAACGCTCCTATGAGTGGGACGTTCCAGAGAGTTTTGTTCTCCTGTTTCAACATGCTTGACGGGCCCAACAGTTGCTAGTGTGGCAGGTTTACTTTTTCTAATCCAACTTGCTTTCTTTCGGGGTAATTCAGTATTGGACTGTTGTGTAACTACTACAGAATTCGGTGCCTGATACCTATTGGTAGCACCAACGTTGTATTCGCCTGGATCGATATAAGCGTTGTTGTAATCTTTTGGGGTGGAGTCATCACTAGAGGAGGCGGTGGGTTGCAAAAGTTCCCTCCAGTGTGCAAGGTGGCGTCGAACAGGTGAGTTGTTCTCTTGGGAAACCTGTTGTTGAGGTTGTTGCTTGCTCAGACTTATGTTGAATTGTGGAATATCTACAGATGGTCTTCTCTCTAACCTTGCTCTCCAGTTTGTCACACTTTCGCTACGTACAGAAACTTCCGCACGGGGTTTGAATTTTCTGATAGCAACCCCTGTTGGTGAATCTTGTGCATGACGTTTGTAATTCCGCAGAGCCACAGCAGGACTTGGTCTTTTTGCCTGAGAGAGTCTTTGTCTGAGTTTAAGTCGGCGTTGAGAAAATTCGTCGGATTGTGATTTCGTCCCTTCTACTGCGGGGCTACTATCTTTGTGTTCAAAAGTTTCTCTTTTGACTGTATTAGCCGATGATGCTGGTTGAGAGTTTTCAGCAGTGGGAACAATATTATCGATAGCTGATTCAGTTTGAGCAAACACCAAGCCACCATTACTTAGCATAGTAATGCTGCCAAGCCAAGCGAGACTTTGTGCTGGGAGCGTAGACGCAAAGCGTCTTGTTGACAGGCATTGCTGCCACAATTGATGCAAACGGTTCTCGGCAGAGTTATTGCGCTGCGTCATTGTTTTTTTGATGTTTTGTGTATTGTAGAGCATGAACTACCTATACTCGCGTAAGGTGTGAGTATAGGCTTCGAGTCTCATTCGCTGTTGCTGTGTTGGGTATACTCATGAGTGAGTATTCGGAACAAAATCTGATCTAATTATGGTTAGTAGACTGAATGAAACAAGAATCCCATCGCCCTTTTAGGCGTGGGAGTGTCAATTGGTTAATCATATGAATGACAGTAACCCAAACTGATTGTACCGGGCTGAAGGTAAATTTCTGATCTTTTTACTGATTTCAGTTCGGATGTTTCCATACGAACCCGAAGCTCCCCAGTATTTGTCACGCCAATGATAGTACCTACAGTGTTGTTAACATAGACTTTCTCACCTATGTTCATCAGCAACTCTAGATAACGATATATTAGTATATTGATTCCTTCTTGCAATAAGCACTGTATACCAGATTCTATTCCAATTAAAACTGCAGAAATAAGCGTTTCCAAACATGAGACGAATTTGGTCTGCTGATTTGCTTGCCACATTTGGAGATTAATTCCGGTTTCTGGTACAGGGTTTGCCCAATTTAACCCTACACCAATCACTGCTTGGGTTATGACTCCCTTGTGTACTTTGGTTTCTGTCAAAATACCGCCAAGCTTTCGGCTGACTAATATTAAATCATTCGGCCATTTAATATCAACAGGAACGCCGCAGTTTCGCAATTGTTGAGCAATTCCCCAAGCAGTAGCCAGGGTAAGTTGGTAGCTGTTGGTAGCATATAGTTTGGGGAGGCAAAAAGCAGTCGTATTTTCTGCGGCTTTATCACCGTTTGCAATCGCCACTGAAAGATATAATCCCCCAGCTGATGATATCCACTGACGACCCCATTGTCCTCTTCCTGCTGTCTGCTCAGTCGCAATGACAACACATCCTGGTTCAGCGCCTTGGGCGAGTAAGTTCCAAAGGATTTGGTTAGTTGAAGAAACAGTTTCAAAAAGATGTAGCGAAAATTGTAAATAAGGACTTTTGCGCCCTACTTGTAGAGCAGTTTCCAACTTTTGTTGATCCAATGCCATAGCAGCTCACCTAAATTTTCTAGTGCTAGGATAAATTGGCGGTTATTGATGTTTGTTTTTAGGTTTGGTTAAAGATGCACGCTTGGCACTGGCGCACTTGGTTCGGGTTACCCTATCTAACCTGTAGTCTATTGGAACCCTGGCATCATGGCTTTTTTACGACTCAGTTTTCACCTAGTTATCCGTCAGAACTCACAAAGGTGCTGCATCCAGAAGCATCAGCTTATCGCTTAAAGCAGGTACATGGCAATACCGTCCTGACTCCAAAAGAAATTGTCGCTCTGTTAGCTGAAGGTGGTGACAAGGTCGATGGAGAAGGTGATGACGCCCTTGTATCAGGAGATGGGTTAATATCCAATCAGCCTCTGCAAGCAGTATGGGTGGCTACGGCTGACTGCACGCCTGTACTAATTGCTGATGAGAAAACAGGACAAGTAGCAGCAGTTCATGCGGGTTGGCGTGGCACTGCGCTCAAGATAGTACCGCAAGCGATCGCCCGAATGCAAGCACAAGGTACCAGACTTCAAGATTTGCGAATAGCGATGGGACCAGCGATCGCAGGTGAAGTTTATCAAGTCTCAGAACAAGTTGCTGCTGAAGTTGGAGCAACGATTATACCACATAACGACGAAAAAACAATTGTAGCTGCATTGTACAAGCTACCAAATTCACCTTTACTCAGCGATCCAAATCCAGAACGGGTACGGTTAGATGTGCGGCGAGTAAATACTTTACAGCTTGAACAGTTGGGGATTAGTCCGGAACAGATGGCGATCGCCCCTTATTGTACTTATCAAACTCCAGAGTATTTCTTTTCTTACCGTCGGGAAAAACAGAAAAAAGTGCAGTGGTCTGGTATTGTTAGCGTTACTCCTACTTAATATCTACAATACTTGTTCCGCCACAATATCTATCAAATCATCATAAGATGATGTTTTAACAAAGTAGGAGCAAGCGCCTAACTTAGCGGCTTGAACTAGATCATCTGGATCGTCGGAGACACTTATAACCATAACTGGTAAATGTCTGAGTTTGGGATGCTGCTTAACCCATTCAAGTAAGTCAAAACCAGACATATAGGGCAGACTGATATTTGTCATTATCATCACTGGTAGTGGATAACACTCTCTGTCAGCGTAAGGCTGTTTACCCGACAAGTAGTTTAGAGCTTCTTGCCCATTTTCAACAACTTGAAAAGATAGTGGTAAATTAGCAAATTCAAATGAGGTTAAGATCAGAGATTGTGCATCTGGCTCATCTTCGACTAACAAAATGGTTTTACAGGCTTCACCCATGAGCAAAATAGCAACATAAATACAATACTCCTTGATCCGGAGAGTAACTAATTTTGTTTATCCCTACCTTCGTCTGTGAGAATGAGTTCATATTAATTTTTTATGTGCTCAAGGATACTTTGTAGCGACAGTCACACAAAAACTTAATAATCATATCTATCAATAGGTGGTTATATATTTGTTAACATTAACTAAATATTATTAAGAGTTTAAAAACCTCCACGTCATATCAATTCCTCTGTTATTTCTTCCATTTACACAGGGGAATTTTTTTATTTGTATTTTCTTTGTGATAAACAAGATAAAAATTGCAAGTACGTCTATCTAATACTATTTCATAAAATGCCTTATACAAATGATGTGGCTGTTTATATACTCAAGTATAGCAGTCCTATTTGAGTTGTAAATTGTCCCATGAGGGCGCTTAACGCTTAACGCTTAACGCTTAACAGGGAAAAAGCAATACAGGTATACTGAGTTTTTTAAGCGCAAAGCGCAGGCTGCGCCAACAAAAATCAAATAGGAGTCTTATATTAAAAATGAGGTACCCACCGCTATAAGGCTTTTGCATTATGGCAGTGGGTGAAGACGAAATAGTTAAGATAAGGCTGTTGACGAGTTCAGAGTGTTTTTAGAAAGCAGTTTACTACGCTTAGTTGCCAATACAACCGCACTGACAGACAAAATTGCAAGCACACTTGCTCCTTCTGGTACCGTAGCAACTCGAACAACTTTAGCATCAACCTGTACTATTCCACCCAAGCCACCAGCTAAGCTAGGGTTGCCTAGTATACCAGCAAACTCTGGAGAAAACAGCAATTTAACACCACTTAGGGTTAAATCTTTGCCATCAAATACCAGTTTTTCTGGAGTGCTCAAATCAAATAAAACTGTATTTAGAGACACTGTATCTTTTAGAAAAAGACCACTGGCATTGTTGGTGGCGCGTGTCGGATCGAAACCAACAGAAAAGTTACCAATAGTAACTTGGTTATTGAAGGTAACAGTACCAGTGTGTTCGATTGTACCTGAAAGTGGAGTCAAACCATTCGCGTCGCTGAACGTGAAGTTTGTGGCTGGGCTAATGTTGAAGCCAACCAAAAAATTACTATTAATTGGTTGGACTGTATTATCCGTGCCTGTCAAGTCTAGCCCGATACTGCTGAGATAACTCAGGTCATGATAGACACTGGTGACTCCAGACTGCACCTGATAAGTTGCAGCCTCTGCCCGTACCGGTGCAATTGATACAAAAGCGGCTATTGTGCCCGCAAGAATAGCCGGAACCTGGGAAAAACGCATAGAAACTCCTCTGATTATTGTATAAGCTAAAACATAGTTTAACTCGTATAGGTTGACGGTGGGAGGATGTCAATTGAAAATTTTTAATCGAGGGAATGACCACATTTTGCATTTAATACTGACTATTTTTTTTACATTTAATATTTCAGTAATGGCTACAATTGCAGTTGCTCCATCTGCCTGTGCTGAATTATTTAATAGTCCTGTTGATCAATTGCCTGTCTCAGAACGGGTAAAATTGAGGAATGGTCAGGTTTTAGTCACTGGGGAGAAAGGAAAATACACAGCTAAAGTTTTGCTGACAGCTTCGCCAGATATTGCTTGGGAAGTACTGACTGATTATGACCATTTTTCTAAATTTTTGCCTCATACTGTGTCGGCTAAAGTGATTAGTGTGAATGGTAATCAGAAAGTGGTGGAACAGGTAGATACGCGTCAGGTATTTTTAATGAATGTCCAATCACGTATCCGTTCAGCTACTACTGAAACTCCAAAAAGTCGCATAGATTTCCGTCAAATTGATGGAGATTTGCAAAGCTTGGAAGGATACTGGAAAATTGAACCTGTGGCTCCCTATTCTGGTGCAAAGGCGAATCAAGTTTTAATTACCCAGGTGGTGGACGCTCAACCAAAATCGGGAACCCCAAAGAAAATCTTCTACAATCTTTTTAAAGATTCACTGGGTGAGATTATGATTGCGATTAGAAAAGAAGTCGATAGGCGAACTCCTAATCGTAAAACCTTATAAGGATTGGGGTTTTCGCACGGAGTTTAGATAAAAATATTGTGAAGTCTCTGATATCTCATACTCGTAATGAGTACATTTTAATATAAACATACTCATTACGAGTACGTTTTAACTGGACTACCATTCTCACGGTAGTCTTTGAGAGAAGAGTGGAGAGGCAACACAATGGATTTATCAAACTCAAATACCGCAAAGAACCTATCTGAAGCCTTTGCTGGGGAATCAATGGCGAATCGTAAGTATCTGTTTTTTGCAGAAGTGACTCGCCAGTTGGGGATGACTGAAGTGTCTAAGCTGTTTCGCGAAACAGCAAATCAAGAGACAGAACATGCTTTTGCTCATTTTCGGTTAATGCATCCAGAGCTAGTGGTGGATGATGTCGCTTCGTTAACTGATGAGCAAAAGAAAGCAATCGCCGCTCGTTGTCTAGAGTTAGCGATTGAAGGAGAAACTTATGAGTACACTACCATGTACCCAGAGTTTACAGAGGCAGCACGTACAGATAGAGATGATAAGGCTGTTGTAGAGTTTGAAGCACAACAAGCAGAGTCTGGCGAACACGCCCAAATTTTCCGCAAAGCTGCACACAACTTTGGATTGCTCACACCCATTGAACATCATCATGCCAATCAGTATGCAGAAGCACGAGCAGCTTTAGAGGGAATTACTCCTGCACCGAAATCAGCAAGCGGTAACCCTGCAACCCAAAAATGGATTTGCCGTCAATGTTCAATGATTTATGATCCGGTTGTTGGTGATCCTGATTTAGGAATTCCTCCTGGAACAGCATTTGAGGCAATTCCTGAAGATTGGTACTGTCCGATTTGTAACGCTTCTAAGAAAACGTTTGTTCCATATCAGGAAGCTGTTGCAGCATAGGTATTCATCGTCAGCCAACTCGCGTTGAAAAATTCACTACCGACTTACCCTAAATTGTTTAAGGGTTGTTTTCTGTTGGTACATTAGAAAAACAGACTTCAAAAGATGCCCATATGAGCCAGACTACGACTAACCAGGTACGCTGGACAACTGCTGATTTAGAGCTGTTCCCAGATAACGGCAAGCGCTACGAAATTGTAGACGGAGAGTTATTTGTAACACATGCACCACACTGGAGACATCAAGAAGCTGCTGATAATATTTGTACAGAGTTGAAACTGTGGTCTCGTCAATCTGGTTTGGGAGAAGCTGTCACAGCAGCTGGTATTATCTTCACTGATGCTGATAACGTCATTCCTGATGTGGTGTGGATTAGTAATGAGCGGGTTGCATTGGTGATAGATGATGCAGGACACCTCACCGCTGCACCAGAGTTAGTGGTTGAGGTACTTTCTCCTGGCGAGAACAGTGAACGACGCGATAAACAAGTGAAGCTGAAGCTTTACGCCACTCAAGGTGTCCAAGAATACTGGATTGTTGATTGGCAGTTGCAGCAAATTCAGGTTTATCGACGGCAGCAAGCTACACTGGTGTTGGTAGCAACGTTAGTTATCAGTGACGAACTGAGTTCACCAGTTTTACCAGGGTTCAGTTGTCCTATTTCCCGAATCTTTAGTTAAACAAAAGCATTAATCATCAATTAACGCTTGGCTTAACACTTCACGGTGAATCAGCGCTCTATCGACTAAATAGTGAATTTTTTCTGCTGACAATGGATCGCCATTGGCGTAATGCTCCATCCATGTTGTGCTAACAACATTAGGATCATCTGGCAAATTTGCCAAATCCCATCCCGGCATATCTAAATCTTCCATCAATCGATTCACCTTGGGATCGTAACTCAGAGCAAAGCAGCGACAACCTTCACTTGCTGCCATAATCAAGCTATGTAGACGCATGCCGATCGCCATTTCCACACCGCGAAACACTCCTTTTAAAAGTTCCGGTTCTTCCAAGCACATAATTTTGCTAACATCTCTGAGTTGCGGTTGAATCGCTTGGGCGATCTCTAAATCTTCACTTTTTTGAAAAGGCAATAGTAATATAAAAGTTTGTGTAGCTTTTTGAAAATCAATTAGTGCACGAGTTAGGTTAGCAAGGCGTGTTTGGGTTAACTGGGGGTGATTTCGTAAAGTCACCGCAACTCTGGGAGCAGGTAAATCCCAAAGTCCAGGAACTGGTTTACTTTCTAGCGCCCAAACTGGATCGGGAGCTAAGATAAAAGGAATTTGCCAGTCAGTGAGTAATGCAGCAGAAGCGCGATCGCGCACACTCACTTTTGTACAACTACCAAAATTTTGCCGTGCTAACCAACGCGTGACAGGACGTTTCAACGGACCAATTCCTTGTCCCCAAGCGATGGTTTTTAAGCCCATTTTTTGAGCTAATGTCATGATTGCCCCATAATAAAATGGGCTAACGGCACTGGTTGTATCTTGAATTAAGCTACCACCACCCCAAATAAAGGCATCGCTGGAGCGCAAAGCTTGTAGTACGGTGAAAGGTGCCATGCGATCGCACGCTTCCACACCATAGCGACTGTTAGTTTCCTCTGGATTGCCAGAGAGAACCACAGGTGTGACTGATGGTGGTAGCATCTGTAGAAGCGTTGCTAACAAAGCTTCGTCACCACCATTTCCCTTACCGTAATATCCAGACAGTAGTACCCGCATCTTTCCCTTTTGACTTTTGACTTTTATGAACGCTCTTTCGATTCCGACTTGGATTATTCACGTATCTAGTGTTATTGAGTGGATTGCCGCTATTTGGTTAATTTGGAAATACGGTGAAGTCACTGGTAACCGTACTTGGTGGGGATTGTCTTTTGCTATGTTACCTGCTTTAGTCAGCGCCATGTGTGCTTGCACTTGGCACTATTTTGATAACCCAGAATCTCTAGAATGGTTGGTAACACTGCAAGCTAGTATGACTTTATTGGGTAATTTTACCCTTTGGGCAGCTGCGGTGTGGATTTGGCGTTCCACCAAGTCTGTCGAAACTGCAAATAATCCCATCTCCACCAAAACTATAGAATCAAAGCAATGATTTCAAAAGAAACCCTGTTTGCCCTTTCCCTGTTTCCCTACTTGGGTTTCTTGTGGTTTCTTAGCCGCAGTCCACAAATGCCTCGTTTAGCGCTGTATGGTTTCTACGGTACTCTTGTCTTTGTCGCCGTCACCATTCCAGCGGGAATTTATGCTCAAGTGCATTATGGAAAGGCTTTGGCAAATGTTGATTGGCTGCACGGAAGCGCAGAATTTTTCTTGACACTTGCTAATATCTTGGTTGTGTTGGGTTTTCGCCAAGCTATTATTCAGAAGCAGCAGGCGATAACTTCTAATTCTCCCAAGCAAGGTTTATCATCCTCCACTTTTTCTCAGGAGTGAAATTACCAAATCATCTTTTCATGAAATCTGAAAAGAACTGTAAGCGAAATTTTTTTAAAAACCTGGAAAAAATCATTCATGTCATTGCAAATATCTTTAGCAATTAAGTTTTTGTGCCGTTCTCTGTTGTGTATATCAGGCTGTGCAATATTTTTAGCTTTTGATAGTCTTTTTAGTTCATCTTCTAGTTTTGCTGCTGAAAAATTTGTGATCCGGTATGGATTTTTTGAGCAGTCGCTTCCTGTGGAAGATTTACGTAAGTATGCGGAAACTCAACAGGTTTCTTCCGATCTCAAATCTTTCCTGAGTTACCTAAATCCTAAACAGCAACAGATGTTACAACAGGCTCTTCAGGTAAAAATGTCTCTTGATATTGTGGCTGTAGATAAGCTACTAGACACACAACTTGGCAAAAGACTTTTAGCTGTGGTTTCCAAGGGCATTGCACGTCGTGATCAAGCGGGAATACAAGCATTAAGAGCTGCTGTTATCCTGGGAACAAATTCAAAAGAAGGTCTGGGAATAATCAGCTTTCTACAAGCTTATCCCAGTGAAAAACTAGTCGTGGATGTGCCTGCGGCTTTAGAAATTCTGAATAAATCAAATTTTTCTTCAGGTTCACCTAATGTACCACCAAAAGATAATCTCAGTTCTACACCTATATGGCAAATAGAAACTCAGTATCAGATACTAGCAAGCCAAGGTAAGCAATTCTCTGGCTGCTTATTTGGAGATTCTGTTTCTGCTGAACTTGGGAATTCTCTTGGTGAGGGAACTTTTAATTTTGCCTTAAATGGGTTGAGTGCAATTTCATTAGTTGAGCAACTGAAACTTTTAGCTCCTGCTAATGTGAAGTGCCAAAAAACTATTATTGCTATTGGTGGAAATGATGCTTGGTATGGACTTAGCAATGAGTTATTTACCGAAAAACTCAAAGAAGCTATTTCCTTAGTCAGAGCAATGGGAACTAAAGAAATTTTTCTGATTCCTGCTTTCTACTCAACAGTTGCTGCTAGTAAAGATCCGAGTGTCTCAGCCCCACTGGCGAAAGTAGAAGAAATCAATACTGTGATGAATCAAGTTGCAACAACAGAAAATGTGCCAGTTGAATCATCCGGTGTACAACCTTTATATGAAAATAATGTTCTAAAAGACAATTTAACGAGTGATGGCGACCATCTCAATGCTGAAGGTATAAAAATTTATCGAAAAGCGTTGTTAGAAATTTTAACGACTGGTTCGCCGAACAAAAATTGACTTGGGGAAGTTACGCATTCAGTCGTTACACCATCTCTTACCAGATGTACTTAGGGATGTAAATAGACATCACACAATTCTCAAGCACCAGGGCAGTTGATTATACACAACTGCTGCCGAATGATTTGATTTTATCGAAAGCCCGTGACGAGGATTGAACTCGTGACCTCACCCTTACCAAGGGTGTGCTCTACCACTGAGCCACACGGGCAATGTTTAGTTTTGAGGAGTGAGTATTAACAACTCACATATCTGTTAGCTTTTTGGTTACTCAATACTCAGCAGACGATACTGAGATTTGAGATGGGCCGAGCTAGATTCGAACTAGCGTAGGCGTTAGCCAGCGGATTTACAGTCCGCCTCCTTTAGCCACTCGGACATCGACCCATGTTGTCCACGACTTCTAATGTTATCACAATACTTTTAAATTGCAAGCTGTTTTTGAAAAAAGTCACAGGGCACAGGTGACAGGTCATTTACAAACTTAAACCATCCCATACCCCACAACTTGTACCCTAGCTTACGAGTTCACCTGTTTCTTGCAGTGAGTGTAAGCGGTGGTAAATTCCTTTGTGGCGCAAGAGTTCGTCGTGGTTACCGATTTCCACGATTTTGCCTTGATCCAGAACCACAATTTTATCTGCTTCCCGTATTGTGCTCAGACGGTGGGCAATGATGATTGTAGTACGAGTTCCGAGAATTGAGCGCATTGCTAGCTGAATGGAACGCTCTGACTCGTAGTCTAAGCTGGAAGTCGCTTCGTCAAATATCAGGACGTCTGGTTCTACGACTAATGCCCTAGCTATTCCTAAGCGTTGTCTTTGTCCACCAGATAACCTCACACCCCTCTGACCTACTACTGTGTAATAGCCTTGAGGTAGGTGTTGTATGACTTCATCTAATCTGGAGATTCTACAGGCTTCTTTTACCTGCTCAAAAGTGGCATCAGGCTTGCCGTATCTGAGGTTATCCAGCAAGGTTCCGTTGAAAACATCGACTTCTTGGTGAACTATAGCTAGTCTTCGTCTATAGCTTCCTACATCAAGGCTGCGAATATCTTGACCATCAATCAGAATTTGACCTTGTTGAGGTTCAAAGTACCGCAAAAGCAGCTTCACTAAGGTAGACTTACCAGAACCAGAACGACCCACTAACGCCACTGTTTGATATGGCTCTATCAACAGATTGATATCTTGCAAAACTGGACGTTGGGATTGATATCCAAAATCGACGTGTAAAAACTCGACTTTCCCTGTAAATTTGTAGGGATTATCTGATGTGTTTCGCTCTTCTAATAGCCTAAGTCCATCGACTCTCATAGGGAGTTTGAGGAACTCGTGAAACCGCAGCATTGAAGAATAGCGACGGGCAAAAATCTCAGCTAGGAAGGTAATAGGGTCCAATTCAGAATAAGCCATGCTGGAAAGAGTTAAAGTCATAACAAAATGACCTAGGGAAATTTGACCTTTGACTGTCTCAACCAACGTCAAACCTAGTAGTGTAAACACACAAAACTGAGTCATAGTTTTTTGCCAGGTATTGAGGTTGACATAACCTTTGTGGACACGAGCTTCAGTCACCTTCAGTTCACGAATCAAGCGTCGTTTTTGCCGTTCTAGTTCTTTTGCTTCAGTAGCAAATGCTTTGACTGTTTTTATATTGGTGATAATTTCGGAAGTCCGGCTTTCGGTATTTTCCATGTATTTATCTAGCCGGTTTTCGTACCAAATTAATTGCTGCAGTTTTCTTAAGCTATAGCCTAGGATAATGACAAAGGAAATGAGAAAAATAACCGCGACTCGCCAGTCAACAAACCAGATGAACACAAAAATTCCCAATACGAGGAACAGCTTAGGAATTAACTGTCCAGCAATTTCAGGATAAGTCCAGGTGTGGTTGAAAAGACCTTTTGCAACTCGTCCGGCTATGCGTCCGGGGTTATTTTCGTCATAGAATTCTAGGGGGAGAGTGAGAATTTTCTCAATCGCTTTTTGGTTTTGGTCGCGACGTGCTTTTAAAATTATATCCCAGTGAAACCAACTGGTTAGCCAAGGCTGAGTTGGTGCTTTCAACACGGTGACAATAAAAACTAAACTCAGTAATACACCTAACTCAAAAGATTTATTAACTGGGTTATTGGTTAGACTTGAGATTGTGGCGATCGCTCTTTGAAGTGGTTTGTCCAATGGTTGATCAGACAAAACGTTTAAAATTTGCCCAATCCCATAAGGAACAACCAAATCAAGAATCTCGTAAATGCTGCTTGCTGCAATACTAAAAATACTTAGCCACCAATAGGGACGGAAATAGTTGAGAATATCTCGAAAATTTGCCATGATGCACACTGCCCTTGGAGCGCTAACCTATAACTCCTGGGAATTTATACTACAAATATGTTACAAAAAAGTCAATAGTTAAGAAAGGTAAATCATCCTTTTGGAGGAATTGGGCGCGGTATGGAAAGAAAACTAGTGACTATTGCCGAAAAATTCCAAGTGATAGCGATAAAGTGCAACTGGTCGAGAAAGAGCGGCAAAGTAATTTGGATCTTGAGGCGACAAATAAATAGCAGTGACTTGATCTGCCTCTATGGTAGGATTTAACTGGTTCAGTTTGCGATATGCAGTGGTAGATTCCACAGTATTGAAATAAGGACGCCCACCGCCTTTAAACAATTGTTGAAATAATTCTGTTGTGATGAATTTACCATCTGGTGTTGTTTCCGTAGCACGTGCTGTAACAATAGAAACAAGCTGACGCTCACCACGTAAAAACGTAATCTGACGATTAGGAGAATTTGGATCGACTTTGACTGATAACACCGTGTTGCCTAAATATGACCGTGCCAAATTCAAGCCATTAAAAGCTCTATCTGCGACGACTGCTGATTTGTTACTTGTTCGGGGGATGATTTTCAATCCAGAATGAGGCGTTGTTTCCTGAATAAATCGCACGTCAAAACTGATAGGTTTGTTGAGATATTCACGATTACCCTCAAATCCTGGTGTGACGATATCAGGTGCTAAAGGTGCGACTAAATCTATCAGCGTACTTTTCACCTGCCAAGAACCCATCATCCAGTTAGGATAAACCAAATCTCCTATAGCAGGTCGCACGGAAGTTAATTTTTCCCATTCGGGAAAATGTGCCAAACGTTCAGATAACTCTCCGGCTTGAGCTTCTGCATAAAATAGCAGGAATACAAAAATCAAACAAAAACTCCAAATCACATTCATAACATACATCATGAGAAGATTTTGCCAATATATAGCAGAATAGAGGCGTCAGTCGTCAGGAGTTCGGAGTCAAAAGGGATTCGTGTCTGCCTTTTAGACCTCAATAGTGTACTTCTTTTATTTGGAATGTGCTGTATGAATATTTAATTGAGTTATAACTTATTCAATCAAAAATTGAACTGCTATTTGTTCATAAAAGTTAACTCCGAGATCCAGAAATTCAATATGTAGCCCAATTTATTTGTTATTATAAAATCGGAATAACAATTCTATTTGAGTTGTCACACTTCATTGTGGTCGTAATTTGCCAAGAGTCATTTGTGACTGCAATTGACTCTTGAAACTCCATCTTTTTGCAGGTATATCTCTCCTAATTTATTTGATAAAAGCAAGTGTAAAATAGAGAGCATCGAAGAGTGGAAATTGATTTCATCTTGTAGTGCGAACCGGACAGCCCGCTACTGCTACAAGTAGGGAGCAAGATGCTCCCACTACTCGTCTTTTTTCAAAACTGGGATGCTCCCTATCAAACATAGTGGCTAAAAAAATATCAGGATGTTTTGTTTGTATAATTTGACTCTTTTATAGTTCTTGCACGGATGAGCATATCTAGTTCTTTTACAGATTTTTCCTTGGCTGAATTGTTTCAACTGATTGATCAAGGGCGAAAATCGGGCTGTCTAACGGTTTGTACTTTACCAGACATTCATATCCCAGGTTCTAAATCCCATTACTACTACATTTGGTTTCGGCTAGGCTGTGTTGTTGCTGCAGCTAATCACTTAAATGGTCAAGGTTTATCTTACAAGATGACACAACGGGGCTGGGTAAACCAGCAAATTATTGAACAAGTTTGGACCCAAACAGCAGCAGCACTACCCCTGGGATCACTATTAAAAACTCAAGGAATATTAAGTACTGAACAGCTAAATTCATTATTCGCCAGCCAATTACACCAAGTTCGAGAGCTTTTTGAAATCCAAAAGGGAGTCTTTAAACTAGATACTAGGGCTGGTTTACCTTTGCAGGAGATGACAGGACTCAGCTTGAGAACACTAGAAGTGGCTCTTATGGCTGTCAGAGGCTTGAAAAACTGGAACATGCTCGCGGAGCTACTTCCAGATGTCAGTTCTGGAATTAGAAGTAAGACTGATGACAAACCCCAGATACACTTGAATACATTAGAGTGGCAAGTGTGGGAATTGGCTGATGGTAGTGTTTCTTTAAGTGCGATCGCATCTCAAATCAACCAAACAATAACCATAGTTCAGCAAGCTGCTTTCCGGCTCATGCTTGTGGGTTTGGTAGAAGAAGTTTCCATAGCAGAGTCTATACTGAATCAAACAAATGATCCGATGAATTCTAACTCGGACAATTCCTCTGTTTTTGGATTAAAAAAATCTAAACATTCACAAACACTCAAGGTAAGTAGTTCGTTTTTACAAAATCTGGTTGGTTTTTTAAAGAGCTAAGTTTCACAAGTTGCTTTGACACTTTGTAAAGTTGGGCGTATTGAATTTGTAGGAAATTTCAATCCCTAATAGGGAGAAAGAGAAATTTCAACTTTCCGTCAGAAGATATAGGTACAGCAGGTACAACGTTTCAATTTCTAATAGGGAGAAAGAGAAATTTCAACAGAGTTTATCGAAGCGCTCTTTCTGTGGAATCTTGTTTCAATCCCTAATAGGGAGAAAGAGAAATTTCAACCATTGCAAGAGCGGTACGTTGAGAGAGATTTTGTGTTTCAATCCCTAATAGGGAGAAAGAGAAATTTCAACTAATGGCATTCAAGTACCTATCAAGTATACATACGTGTTTCAATCCCTAATAGGGAGAAAGAGAAATTTCAACCTTGCTTATTTGATCCAAGGCTTCACTGACAGAAGTTTCAATCCCTAATAGGGAGAAAGAGAAATTTCAACAGTGGGCTTCCGTGGATGGAAAAGGCATCAGAAACTCTGCGTTTCAATCCCTAATAGGGAGAAAGAGAAATTTCAACAAAATGTCGCGAATTCATCAGAATTGATGCTAGCGTTTCAATCCCTAATAGGGAGAAAGAGAAATTTCAACGATCAAGCTTGGGGTGAGTATAAGAAAATGTAGTGCGATTCGTTGTGAGTAAATCACGGTAACCAGTCCGTAAATAACCTCACCAACCGAAGACAGCAGATTACTGTCGCAAAAAGGTTGAACTTCGGATGATATGAAGGTGAAAGCCCTTCTCTCC
>JAESFI010000196.1_pt1 | contig 16961 bp, 16 predicted proteins | sample 9269361 | NCBI WGS metagenome assembly JAESFI01 (sample SAMN14504119, study PRJNA617095) | algae metagenome | isolation source: Brasilonema angustatum HA4187-MV1 and co-occurring heterotrophs from moss... | place: USA: Manoa Valley, Honolulu, Hawaii | collected 2009-07-20 | reverse complement strand
CAGCCAGATCAATCGAGGCTTTGGACAACGCTATCGCCCTCGCCATGGCCGCCTTCACCGCCCAAGAGTGCCTGAACTTCTTCGCCGCGGCCGGTTATGATCGCGTCTGATCAGAATCTGCTCTAGCGAAAACCTATCGCTGAGAAAGCCGCTACGCAGTATCAGTTCGGTAGCACGTGTTTTACCCGCGCTTGTCGGCATTTGGATAAGCCCGGACGTGCCACTCAAAACACCTGCCTCGCAGATGCGTCGCTGCGAGGGCCAGAGCTCCCGAGGAAAACTTGGTCTGCTCAGATAGGGCAACCAGCTCCCAATCGGTAGACCGGATGCCCCTGGCAAAATCGTCGCGGCTGCGGCTGCGATCTTCCGGCGGAGAATAGCTGCCGAAATATCCGCGTAGAGAAGTTCGCGGCCGTCACCCGTTTCGTAGGCGTCAGCGCGAATGGCGCTGGCAGCTTCAATCACTCCCTCCGATACCCCAGTCCCAGCAAGATAGCCGGATAGTTGTGCGAGGACATTATTGGCTGCATCAGCGTAGGGACAGTCCAGCATGTCCGAGTAGTCGCCCCGAAGTAGCTTGTATACTAGCAGCGCTAGGCCCGATCCGAGATGTAGCGGTGGTTCGGTGGCCTGATTAGCGAGGACCTTTGAGCTGCCCGGATTGTCCGCGAGGTAAAAGCAAGCCGATGCAAGGATCGGAAATTCGCCCTCGGCAAAATTTTCAAGGCGGCTCTGAAGATAAGCATCGAAATAAGTTCCCGCGAACGCGATTGCCTCCGGAGGAGTTTCTTCCCGCCTAGCATCCGTCGACATGTCGGCGATGGCTGCCGCCGCGTCGCCGAGCAAGCCGACAGCGAGAGAAAACAATATGTCCGGCGGATGCGTGAGTTGGATATGATGCTCAAGCGGAACGTCATATTCGTACATCTTCGCCTTGGAGCGCGTAATCGCGAGAATGTAGCGTGAAGTGCGTTCAGGCCTCATTGGCAGCTCGGTCATAGAGAGCGTGAACGAGCGGCATCAGGCCGGCTCCAGTCACGACGATCAGCTTCAGATTTGGCGCGTTGAAATGCATCGCCGATTTAACAGCGCTTGTCATTTGTGGATCAAACGTCGTGGTATCGTGCACGGCCGCAGCACCGCTTACGCGCTTGAAAGGCTTGTCAGGCTCATTCTGAAACCTCGCGACTTTAGCAGCTTCCCCGTCCTCGCCGCGTTCAAAGAAGCGCTGCTTTAGCGCATTTAGCGACGTAGCCTCGCGGAACTTGTCCTTGTGTGAATCGTCGATCGCGTCCTGCAAACGGCTCTTGGGCTTCCCGGACGCCGCGGCCTTCGCCTCAAATACGAGCAGCTCGTCCTTCGGATTTTCAGCGCCATCTTGGATGAACTTGAATCCAATCACATCGCAACCCTTAGAGGATTCATTGCGATTAAACTTGCTGTCGTATCGAAATCTCCTGGGGCACCAGTAGCCAAGCTTGTACTCGAGGTAGTCGGCGATAATGATTTCAGCAAAGTCGCCGGCGCGGACGCTGGGTCCTGGCTTTTCCTTCACGTCTGGGAATTTGGTAGTAGTCAGATATTGAGAGTTACTGAGGCCTGTCCCAGCAACCAGCTTCTTGAGCATTTCGTCGTCGCAGTAGTGTTCTCTAAAGTGCTTTGCCCATGCAGAAAGCACCTTCGGCTCGTCACCATGCCGCAGTTCCCACAACTCGACTGTGTGTCCGTCTGCCGTCTTGAGGGTCTTGCTCGTGTTCACGAGCCAATTCAGGTGAGCGGGCGCGGCCATCTTGTCTACACGTCAAAAACAGGCCGAACAGATACTCTATCACAAGATGTAGGGGTCAGCTTCATTTCCCGTCGATCCACCCGAGTGGCATTTTGTACAAAAATGCTGACATAATCGTGACTTATACGATTCGGCCGTCCCCTTGAAAGTAAGAAGCCCTTCGTTAGCAATATACTCCCTGCTGACGCACAACAGCTTTCACGCGAAGCTGGCCCCCCGGCTACGGTGATAAGTGCGCTCGATTGAACAGAAGTCGCGATCGCCGTGCCGCGAAACGACCCTGCAATCAATTCTCGCCCAGCGAATGCTTCGAAGCCTTAGCACGGCCCCCAAAACAAAAATGGCCCGCTTCAAGCGGGCCATTTTCGTATCGGATCCGGTAAAATCCGAATTTGGTTGCGGGGATAGGATTTGAACCTATGACCTTCAGGTTATGAGCCTGACGAGCTACCGGGCTGCTCCACCCCGCGTTAAACCGTTGCGCGCCTTCGTGAAAATGCCGGGGACGGTGGATCAGGGCCGACGCTGTTCGCGTGGCTTGCTTCTCCCGTCCCGAAGGCTTCCCTGGAAGGCAATCCCGGGGCAAAGCCCATCGGGTGCGAGGGGTATGTACCAACCCGGACTGCCTTTGGAAAGGGCTGCGGGTCCTTTTTTTCGACTTTATGACAGGCGGATTCCCGTCGATTTGCCGCAGACTTGCCAGAAGTTCCACAAAGCGCCAGCTTGCGGCAACAAACAGAGGCGGAACGCCGTTTTGGGGAGGAACGCCATGGACCGCGCCTTGGACCACGCCCCGGACCGATCCCCGACGAGCGCCCCGATTCGGGCCCTCCAAGAGGCCTTCCAGACCACAGTTGCGCGGTCGCGGGCGGAGCCGGCGGCAACGCTGGCCGAGCGGCTCGACCGGCTGGCGCGCCTGCGCGCCGTCGTCGCCGACAATGAAGAGCGCTTCCGGCAGGCGATCTCGGCCGATTTCGGCCACCGCTCGGCGGTCGAGACCACGATCGCCGAGGCCATGATGGTCTATGGCGAGATCCGCCATGCGACCAAGCACCTGAAGGCCTGGATGGCGCCGCAGCGCATCGCCACCGCGCTGCAATTCCTGCCGGCGCGCAACCGGCTGATCCCGCAGCCGCTCGGCGTGGTCGGCATCATCGCGCCCTGGAATTATCCGCTCCAGCTCACGCTGGCGCCCGCGATCGGTGCGCTCGCCGCCGGCAACCGCGTGATCATCAAGCCGAGCGAGCTGTCGCCGCACTTTTCCGCGCTGCTGAAGGAGACGGTGGCCGCAAGGTTCGAGGCGACCGAGCTGCTCGTCACCGGCATCGAGGACGACGCCGCGAAGGCCTTCGCGCATTTGCCGTTCGACCATCTCGTGTTCACCGGCTCGACGCGGGTCGGCCGGCTGGTCGCGGAGGCCGCTGGGCGTAACCTCACGCCTGTGACGCTCGAGCTCGGCGGCAAGTCGCCGGCGATCATCGACGCCTCGGCCGATCTCGAGGAGGCCGCCGAGCGCATCGCCTACGGAAAACTGCTCAATGCCGGGCAGACCTGCATCGCACCGGACTACGTGCTGGTGCCGGAAAATTCCGTGCAGTCCTTCGCCGAGAAGGTGCGCGCGCAGATGCGGCGCATGTTCGGCACCGATCCTTCAAATAAGGACTACACTTCCGTGATCTCCGACCGCCATTACGCGCGGCTGGAGAGCCTCGTGGCGGACGCCGCGAGAAGCGGCGCAAAGATCCTGCAACCGGCGAAGGCGGACGATCCCAACTGGAAGGCGCACCGCAAATTCCCGCCGACGCTGATCGTCGGGGCGACCGAGGCGATGGCGGCGATGCAGGAGGAGATTTTTGGGCCGGTGCTGCCGATCCTCGGCTATCGCGATCCCACCGAAGCGATCGCGTTCGTCAACCGCCGCGACCGGCCGCTCGCGCTGTACTGGTTTGGCAAGGACCGCGCGGCGCGCGACGAGGTGCTGTCGCGCACCATCTCCGGCGGCGTCACCGTCAACGACTGCCTGTTCCATTTCGCGCAAGCCAACCAGCCGATGGGCGGCGTCGGCGCATCCGGCACCGGCGCCTATCACGGCGAATGGGGATTCAGGACGTTCAGCAAGCTGAAGCCGGTGTTCTATCGCTCCAAGTTCAACCGCCTCGCCGATCTCTATCCGCCCTATGGCGGCAAGATCGCGCGGCTGGAGAAGATGATGCGGTTCATGTCGTAGTCGCCACCAACATCGTCATTGCGAGGAGCGAAGCGACGAAGCAATCCAGACTGTCTCCGGGGAGGGTTTCTGGATTGCTTCCGCCTTCGCCAAAGGCTTCGGCGGACAAGTCGCTGCGCTCGCAATGACGAAAAATAACGAGAACAATGCCAAGGGGGAAACATCAGTGACTGACACATTCGATTTCGTCGTCGTGGGCGCGGGCTCCGGAGGCTGTGCGGTGGCAGGGCGGCTGTCGGAGGATGCGGCGACATCCGTGGCGCTGCTCGATGCGGGCGGGCCTTGCGACAATTGGGTGGTGACCACACCGGGCGCGCTGGTGCTGATGGTGGCCGGCAACGTCAACAACTGGGCCTTCAACACGGTGCCGCAGAAAGGGCTGAACGGCCGCATCGGCTATCAGCCGCGTGGCAAGGGGCTCGGCGGCTCCTCGGCGATCAACGCCATGGTCTATATCCGTGGCCATCGCTGGGACTATGACCATTGGGCCTCGCTCGGCAACACCGGCTGGGCCTATGCCGACGTGCTGCCCTATTTCAAGCGCGCGGAGAACAACGCCGATTTCGACGGCGAGTATCACGGCAAGAGCGGACCGCTCGCGGTCAACAAATTGCGCTCGGGCAATCCGGTGCAGCAGATCTTCCTGCAGGCGGCGCAGGAAGGCCAGTTCCGCATCCGCGAGGACTTCAACGTCGAGGACCATGAAGGGCTCGGCATCTACCAGGTAACGCAGAAGAACGGCGAACGGTGGAGTGCGGCGCGCGCCTATGTGCATCCGCACATGGGCAAGCGGGCAAACTTACGCATCGAGACCCAGGCGCATGCCACGAGAATTCTGTTCGAGGGGAAGCGCGCGGTCGGCGTCGAGTACCGGCAAGGCAAGGAGTTGAAGCAGCTGCGCGCACGGCGCGAGGTGATTTTGGCGGCGGGCGCGTTTCAGTCGCCGCAGCTCCTGATGCTGTCGGGCATTGGCGATGCGGCAGCACTCGGCGCGCACGGCATTGCCAGCGTGCACCACCTGCCGGGCGTCGGGCAGAATTTGCAGGACCATCCCGACTTCATCTTCGGCTACATGTCCGACAATCCGAACTTCGCCGGCCTCTCGCTCAAGGGCATGCCGCGGCTGATCCGCGCCATCCTGCAATATCGGCGGGAGCGCCGCGGGCCCCTCACCTCCAACTTCGCCGAATGCGGCGGCTTCCTCAAGACTCGACCGGAGCTCGACATCCCCGACATCCAGCTGCATTTCGGCATGGCCATGGTCGACGACCATGGCCGCAAACGCCATGGCGGCACCGGCTTCTCCTGCCATGTCTGCCTGCTCCGCCCGAAGAGCCGCGGCAGCGTCGCGCTCGCAAGCAACGATGCGATGCAGGCGCCGCTGATCGACCCGAATTTTCTGGGCGAGGAGGACGACCTCGAGACCATGGTCGCGGGCTTCAAGACCACGCGCCGCCTGATGGAGACGCCGGCGCTGCGCGCGCTGCAGACCAAGGACATGTTCACCGCCAATGTCCGCACCGACGACGACATCCGCGCGCTGCTGCGCGAGCGTGTCGACACGGTCTATCATCCCGTCGGCACCTGCCGGATGGGCACGGATGCGATGGCCGTGGTCGATCCGAAGCTGAAGGTGCATGGCGTCGAGGGGCTGCGCGTCGTTGATGCCTCGATCATGCCGACGCTGATCGGGGGAAACACCAACGCGCCGACGATCATGATCGGGGAGAAGGCGGCGGATATGATCAGGGGCGAGATGCGGCCGAACTAGCGAACGGGACTTTTCGAGCTGCAACCGGCCGGGATAGACTGTTCATGCAGCCTTTGTTCATGCAGCTTTGGAGACGCCGATGCGTGTGACTGCGCTGGAGCCTTGCCTGACATGACGCGCACTCGACGGGTCGGACTTGCGGCGGCGATCGCGCTGGCGCTCTTCATCGCCTATGAAGTGATATCGTCGTTCGTCGCCATCACCGACGATGCCTATGTGCAATCCGACCTGATCGCGCTCGCACCGGAGATCACGGGGCGCATCATTGCGGTGCATGTCACCGACAACCAGGACGTTGCCGCGGGCGACCCGCTCGCCAGCATCGATCCCGTCCCGTTCCAGTTGGCCCTCGACCAGCGGCGCGCCGATCTTGCCGAGGCCCGCGCGCAGATCGCAACCGATCAGCACCGGATTGCCGCGGCGCGGGATACGCTGACGGCAGCAAGCTCCGCCGCCGACTACGCGCGCGAGAACGAGAAGCGCCTGACGATGCTCGCCTCGGCCCAGGACGTGTCCCGCGTCGCGCTCGACCAGGCCGGCGATACGCTGCGCCGTGCCAATGCCGCGCGCGATGCCGCCCAGGAGGCGGTCGCCGCGGCCGAGACCACGCTGTCCATGCACCAGGCCACCGAGGCGCGCGCCACGTCGACTCTGGCGCTGGCCGAGTGGCAGCTTGCCCGCACGAAGCTGGTGGCGCCGACCGGTGGCACCGTCACCTCGCTGTCCTTGCGCGTCGGCGACACCGCGCAGGCCAACACACCGCTGATCGGCATCGTTGACGCAAGCGCGTGGCGCATCGTCGCCAATTTCAAGGAGAGCTACATCCGCGGCTTTGCCGTGGGCAGCACGGCCTGGGTATCGCTCGACTCGAGTCCCTGGCATCTGCACCGTGCCCGGGTGACCGGGATCGCCCGCGGCATCAGCCGCGATCCCGCGCCCAATCGGCTCCTGAACTATGTGGCGCCGACCACCGACTGGATCCGCCTCAAGCGCCGCTTTCCGGTCACGCTGACATTGGTCGATCCGCCACCGGACCTGAGGCTCTATATGGGCGCCGACGCCCGGGTGGTCGTGCTGCCATGAGCGGGGCCGCGGCAAGGGCGATCTCCGCGCTACGCCAGGAGCTGCTGGAAATCGATCTCGCCGGCTCTCGCAGCCATCGCTGCAGCCGGGTTGCACTCGCTGTCACGCTGGCCGTGGTCGTGGCGCTTGTTCTGCGGGTGGACGCACCATGGTGGGCCGCGATCAGCGCCTTCGTCTCGACCCAGGTGACAGCGCCCGCGTCCTTGCGTCGCGGCGCCCTGCGCATCGCCGGCACGGCAATCGGCGCGGCCGCAGGCCTGCTCCTCAGCCCATGGCTGATCGAGGACCAGGTCGCGCTCAGCCTCGCGCTGTTCATCGCAAGCAGCATCGGCGTACTCGGCCTGCAAGTCAGCCGCCACGGCTATGCCTGGCTGCTCGGCGCCGTCACCACCGACATGGTGCTGCTCGCGACGCTCGGCGATCCGACCTCTGCACTGTCGGTCGCCTGCAACCGGACCGCCGAGGTGACGATCGGCACGCTTGCCGCCATTCTGGTCTCGCACCTGCTGTCGCCACGCGACGATCGACCGTCGACGATCCCGCAAGCTCCCGGCTGGTCCGACCTGCTCGGTGCGCAATGGGCCTCGACCCAGCACGCCATGCACGCGGGGCTGGGCGTGATGCTGGTGCCGCTGGCCTGGAGCTGGCTGCAATTGCCGAGCTTCTCGCAAGCCGCGATCACGGTCGCAGCCGTCATGGCCGTGCCGGCGCTGTCCGCCGACGATGCCGCAAATCGCGAGAGCATCGCGGCGCGCGGCACGCATCGCATTCTGGGCTGCCTGATCGGGGGCCTCTCCGGCCTCGCAGTGCTGGTCGTCTCGTTCGAAAACTTCCTGCCCTGGCTTGCCGCGCTCGCCATCGGCGTCTGGATCGGCGCGCATGTGCAGGCCAGCACCCGCGCCATCGGCTATGTCGGTACGCAAGGCGCGGTCGTCTTCATCATGACGATGGTGCAGGGATCGGGCCCGCCGTCGAGCATCATCCCGGGCATCGAGCGCCTCGCCGGCATCACCGGCGGGTTGCTGATCGTCCAGATCGTGGCGGTGTTGCTGGCGCCATCCTCGCGGCCATCCTTCGAGACGCGCGCCTCAGAATGAGGATCATGCTTTAGTTCAGCAAGAACCCGCCATCTACCGTCACCACACTCCCCGTCATGTACCGCGACGCCTTCGACGCCAGCAGCAGGATCGCGCCGTCGAGATCGGACTCGGCGCCGACACGGCGCTGGGGGATACGTTTTGCCAGGCGCTCGCCGGCGGGCGTGGACCAGAACGCGTGGTTCATCTCGGTGTCGATATAGCCGGGCGCGAGCGCGTTGATGCGGATGTTTTGCCCGGCGAGCTCCAGCGCCATCGCCTTCGTCGCCTGCAGGATGCCGGCCTTGGAGATCGCGTAGGGCGACACCGCCTTCAGCACGCCGGTGCCGAGCACGGAGGCGATGTTGACGATGTTGCCTTCCTGCTTGCGCGCGATCATGCGCCGCGCGACTTCGGTCGCGAGGAAATAGGCGCCCTTCAAATTGGCACCGATCACGGCGTCCCAATCGGCCTCGGTCTGCTCGGTCGCGAGCTTCTCGATGGCGATGCCGGCATTGTTGATCAGCACCGTGACGGGGCCGAGTGCCGCTTCCGTCGCATCGACCGCCTTCGCGATCGATGCGGTGTCGGTGACGTCGAGCGCGACAGCGGCGGCGCGGCCGCCCTTGCCGCGGATCTCCTCCTCCAGGCTTTTCAACTTGTCCGTCTGCCGTGCCGCCAGCGCGACGGCCGCGCCATGGGCCGCCAGCACGCGGGCAAATTGTCGCCCCAGCCCCTGGCTCGCGCCGGTGACGAGGATGGTTTCTTGACTGACGTCGAACAGGTCTGACATGTGGCGTAACCCCTGAGCTTCGGAGCCACCAATACAGACGATTTTAGCGATCTGAAACCGGAATGATCGGTCCCGCGTTCATTCGTTCCATCGTTCCATCAGAGGTGGGCTCGCGCTCATGAACAGCTTTGATCTTGCCGTCTATGCCGCGCTCGCCATTGCGATCGGCTTCGGTTTCAGGACCGGCCTGCTCCAGAGCGCCATGACCATCCTCGCCTATCTGCTTGCCGCGCCCATCGCGGTCGCGCTGATGCCGCTGATCGCGCCGCAGATCGCAGGCAATCCGAATCCGCCGCTGCTGCAGAACTGGATCTGGTTCTTCGGCATCTTCCTCGTCGTCGGCATGCTGTTCGGATATATCGGGCGTCTTGCGTTGAGCGACACGGTTCGCGACGCCGGGATCGGCGACCGGCTCGGCGGTGCGGCGCTCGGCGCCATCCGGGTCGGGCTCGTCGCCACGACGCTGGTGCTGGTGTTCGACCAGATCGTGCCGGCCAATCGCCAGCCGCCGTTCCTGGCCGGCTCGCAGCTGCGGCCGCTGTTCTCGCTGGTCGGCCAGATGGGCTTCAAGACGCTGCCGCCGGAGGCCGCCGCCGCGATCGACCGCCTCAAGCAGGAGCGGCGCATCTGAAGCGCGATGGGATCGCGCTCATTTCGACTGTTTGGGCATGATCTTTCGGAAAACCGCTGCACACTTTTCGCTAACGCGCCCTTCGGGTCCGGATCATGCCCGCACATTTGCATCGCAGCGGGGACGCGCATGCATTTTGACGCGGGCCCCTCCCTTATCAGCGGCGTCACAGTTGGCTAGAGTGCGGCCCGTCCAAAACCTGCCTGACATTACGGGAGTGAAACAGTGGATCTTGGGATCAAAGGTCGCCGCGCCATCGTCTGCGCATCCAGCAAGGGCCTCGGCCGCGCTTGCGCCATCTCGCTGGCCGAAGCCGGCGTTGACGTCACGCTGACCGCGCGCGGCGCCGAAGCCCTGAAGAAGACGGCCGACGAGATCCGGAAGGCCTATCCGGGCGTGAGGGTCACCGAGATCGTCGGCGACATCACGACGCCCGCCGGCCGCGAGGCCGTGCTCAAGGCCTGCCCCGAGCCGGACATCCTCATCAACAATGCCGGCGGCCCGCCGCCCGGCGATTTCCGCAACTGGACCCGCGACGACTGGATCAAGGCGATCGACGCCAACATGCTGACACCGATCGAGCTGATCAAGGCGACCGTGGACGGCATGATGGCGCGCAAGTTCGGCCGCATCGTCAACATCACCTCGGCCGCAGTGAAGGCGCCGATCGACATTCTCGGCCTCTCCAACGGCGCGCGCGCCGGCCTCACCGGCTTCATCGCCGGCCTGTCGCGCAAGACCGTGATCAATAACGTCACCATCAATGGCCTGCTGCCGGGCCCGTTCGAGACCGATCGTCTGACCGGCACCGCGAAGGCCGAGGCCGACAAGCGCGGCACCACGCCCGAGCAGATCCTGGCCGAGCGCGCCAAGCTGAACCCCGCCGGCCGCTTCGGCCAGCCCGACGAGTTCGGCTATGCCTGCGCCTTCCTCTGCGGCGCCAAGGCCGGCTTCATCACCGGGCAGAACATCTTGCTCGATGGTGGCGCCTTCCCGGGAACGCTCTAGTGCCACCGATTTGAAGCTCCTGCGGTGTATGCCGCGAGTCCTTTCAGGAGCTTCAAATCGATAAGTGGCACTAGAACTTGTAATTTCTTTCTGGGGCCCGCTTTCCGAAGTTCGCGTTCGAGGTAGCAGCAATGGTTCACGAACTTCGGAAAGCGGGCCCCAGATGAGGGCGGTCTGGTACGAGCAAACGGGACCGGCGGCGGACGTTCTCACCTATGGTGAGATGGCGACGCCGGTCGCAGGCCCAGGCGAAGTTCGCATTCGCCTGGAAGCCTCCGGCGTCAACCCGGCCGATGTCGGCCGGCGCGGCGGCAGCTACCGCGCGATGGAGTATCCGCGGGTCATTCCAAACAGCGACGGCGCGGGCTTCGTCGACCAGATCGGCGACGGCGTGACCCGCTTAAGGGTCGGCGACCGCGTCTGGCTGTTCAACGGCCAGCGCAACGGCCGCGCTTTCGGCACCGCGGCCGAATATATCGCGCTGGCCGAACAATTGGTGACGCCGCTGCCGGACAATCTTTCCTTTGCGGAAGGCGCAACGCTCGGCATCCCCGCGATGACCGCATGGTGCAGTCTGTTTGCGGACGGGCCGATCGTCGGCAAAACCGTGCTCGTTACGGGCGGCGCCGGGGCGGTCGGCCACTACGCCGTGCAGCTTGCGAAATGGGGCGGTGCGCAGGTGATCGCCACCGTCAGCTCGGCGATGAAGAGCGAGCAGGCGCGGCGCGCGGGCGCCGATCTCGTCGTCAATTATAGAGACGACGACGTCGTCGCCAAGGCGATGGCGTTCACCGGCGGCCGCGGCGTCGATCACGTCGTCGACGTCGATTTCGGCGGCAACATCGCGACGACGCTCAAGCTGATGGCGGTGAATTCAACCATCGCGGTCTATGCCACAAACGGCAACCGCACCCCGGTGGTGCCGATGCGCGAGCTGATGGAGAAATGCATCAATCTGCGCGCGCTGGTGTTGTTCGCGCTGCCGCCCGCGCTGCTTGCAGCCGCGCAGGCCGACATCTCAAAATGGCTGGCGGCGGGGCCGCGGATCCACAATGTCGCGGCGCAGTTCGCGCTGTCGGATACCGCGCAGGCCCATCTCGCCGTCGAGAAGGGCGACAAGCTTGGTACCGTGATCGTCGACTGCGTGCGATGAGGACTAGGAGACCGGCGTCGTCCGCTCGTCGGTCCAGTCGATGCCGAGTTCGTCCATGCCGTCGGCGAGCAGATCGCCCAGCATCGGCTCGCCCAAGAGGTACTGCACCGCCTCGCGCCGGGGCGCCTTGTATTCGGCGCGGGCCTCGGCGGCGCGGGCGCGCAGATCGTCCCACTCCTCCACATCGCCGTCGCCGCGGCCGAGCCACATCAGCGTGACGAGGTCGAGCTGCTCGTCCTCGTTCAGCGCCCGGATGAAGCCGGCGAGCTCGGCTGCGACCGGATCGGACGAGGTGTCTTCCAGGACGTCGATCTCGTCATCGTCGGCTGCGTTGGAGCCGGAGTCCGGATCGGAGGCCCCTTCCTTGACATCGAATTCGCGGGCCTTCTCGATGATGAAGGCGACCTTGTCGGCGGAAATGGCAAGCTCTGGCATTGTTCTCTCCTCGGCGCGTCGTTGGGCTGGTTCCGGGTTCCTGCGATAACGCAACATCACGACAGATGATCCATTGCGTTCGACGGCGGAAGGCCGCATCTTTCGCGAAAGCAAGAAATGCCAGGGGCGCAGCGCATGCAATGGACCGTCGGCAAGGTCAGGATCACGAAGCTGGTCGAAATGGAGACGGTCGGCTCGACCCGTTTCATCCTGCCGGCCGCGACAAATGATGAAATCCGCAAGCTGCCCTGGCTGATCCCGCATTTCGCCACCGAGGAGGGTCGGCTGAAAATGTCGATCCATTTGCTGGTGGTGGAGACGCCGAGGCGCCGCATCGTGGTCGACACCGGCCTTGGCAACGACAAGCAGGGCCGCGGCTTCCCGACCTGGAATAATCGCAGCACGCCGTTCCTGGAGAACATGATTGCGGCGGGCTTTCCCCCTGACAGCATCGACACCGTGCTATGCACCCATCTTCACGTCGATCACGTCGGCTGGAACACGAAGCTGGTCGGGGGCCAATGGGTGCCGACGTTCCCCGGGGCGCGCTACCTGTTCGGCAGGACCGAGTACGAATATTGGCGTGACAATGCGGCCGAGCCGGACAAGGTCGCGGTGTTCAACGATTCCGTGAAGCCGGTTGTCGACGCGGGCCTGGCCGAGCTGATCCCGAGCGACCACCGGATCTGCGAGGAGATCAGCGTGATCCCGACCCCCGGCCACAGTCCCGGGCATCTGAGCGTCCTGATCGAGTCCGACGGCGAGCAGGGGCTGCTCAGCGGCGACGTCGCCCATCATCCTTGCCAGATGGCGCATCTCGACTGGTGCTCGGTCGTGGACAGCGATCCCGCCCAGTCGGCGGCGAGCCGGCGCGAGCTGTTCTCGCGCTTTGCCGACACCCCGACGCTGGTGATCGGCGGACATTTCTCGGCCGGGCATATCAGGCGGGACGGCGACGCGTTCAGGTTTGTGGCGTCGGGCTAGATCTCGTGCCCCGGACGCTGCGCAGCACGAAGTGATGCGCTGCTAAGCCGGGGCCCATGTCGCCACAATCTGCCCGCCCACCGAATTTCGAAGGCTGCAATGCGGCCCGTTATGAGCGGTTGAATTTCCCGCCGCCCTGTTCCATGAAGCTAATTAACCGATCAGTCCATCCCAAGGGAGAAACGAGAATGAAGCTTGTTCGTTATGGCGAAAAGGGTGCGGAAAAGCCCGGCCTGATCGACAAATCCGGCCAGTTGCGCGACCTGTCGGCGCATGTGAAGGACCTGACCGGCGAGGCCTATTCGCCGGAATCCCTGAAGAAGCTGGCGGCGATCGACCCGGCCTCGCTGCCCGCCGTCTCCGGCAAGCCGCGCTTCGGCGCGCCCGTGACCGGCATCTCGAAATTCATCGCCATCGGCCTCAATTACAGCGACCACGCCAAGGAGACGGGCGCTGCTATCCCGACCGAGCCGATCATCTTCATGAAGGCGAACACCTCGCTGTCCGGCCCGAATGACGCGGTCGAAAAGCCGCGCGGCTCGACCAAGCTCGACTGGGAAGTCGAGATCGCCGCCATCATCGGCACCCGTGCCAAGTACGTCTCGGAAGCCGATGCGCTGAACCACGTCGCCGGCTATTGCGTCTGCAACGACGTCTCCGAGCGTGCCTTCCAGATCGAGCGCCTGGGCCAGTGGACCAAGGGCAAGTCGCACGACACCTTTGGCCCGGTCGGACCGTGGCTTGCCACCAAGGACGAGATCAAGGACGTGCAGAACCTGTCGATGTGGCTCGACGTCAACGGCCAGCGCCGCCAGACCGGCTCGACCAAGACCATGATCTTCTCCATGGCCAAGTGCATCTCCTACGTCTCGCAGTTCATGACGCTGCTGCCGGGCGACATCATCACGACAGGCACCCCGCCCGGCGTCGGCCTCGGCATGAATCCGCCGACCTTCCTCAATGTCGGCGACGTCATCACGCTCGGCATCGAGGGCCTCGGCGAGCAGCGCCAGGAGATCGTCGCGGCGTAAGGTCTCCGACCTCTCCCCGTCATTGCGAGCGAAGCGAAGCAATCCAGAATCCCTCCGCGGCGACACTCTGGATTGCTTCGTCGCTTCGCTCCTCGCAATGACGAAGCAAAACGTTCATTTGTGGGATCATCTCAATGAAACTCTCCTTCTCCGCCGCCTCGCCCTTCGCCCGCAAGGTGCGCATCGCCGCGATCGAGCTCGGGCTGATCGACAAGATCGAATTCACGCCGGCGACCGTCGCGCCCGGCACGGCCAACGAGGATTATTCGAAGATCACGCCGCTGAAGAAGCTGCCGGTGCTGATCACCAATGACGGCGACGTCATTCTGGATTCCTACGTCATCGTCGAATATCTCAACGAGATGGCCGGCGGCAGCCTGATCCCGGACTACGGTCCGCGGCGCTGGAAGGCCAAGACCAATCACTCGCTGATCAACGGCATGCTCGATTCGATGTTGCTGTGCCGCTACGAGAAGATGGTGCGGCCGCAGGGCCTGCAATGGCAGGCGTGGTCGGACGATCATTGGAACCGGGCCTGGACCGGCATGGCGCGCTTCGAGAACATGCCCGACGTGCTGAACGGGCCGTTCGACATCTCGCAGATCGGCCTCGTTTGCGTGCTCGGCTATGCCGACTTCCGCTTCGCCGATTGCGGCTGGCGCAAGGCCTATCCGAAACTCGACGCCTTCCACCAGAAGATGCTGGAGCGGCCCTCCGTGAAGATCTCGGTGCCGCCAGCGGCGTAGCGGGAATATGCCGGGGGAATGACGATGCGCGATCAATTCTCCCGGTTCACAAGTCTCAGCGCGGGCTTTGTGCTCGCGCTTTCCATCTCAGTCACCAGTCTACGGGCCGAGAGCACGCCGCCTGGACAACAAGGCCAGGCCTGCGAAGCGCCTGCAGCGCTCGACGATGGCTGGGAGATCGCATCACCCGACAGTGTCGGCATGGACGGCGCACAGCTTTGCACCATCGCCGCGCGGCTCGCGCAGCGGGCAACTGCGATCCATTCGGTCGTCGTCGTCAGGCATGGCAAGCTCGTCTTCGAGCAATATTTTCCCGGCTACGACCAGCCCTGGGGACAACCGGACGGCCAGCACGAGTTCTCGGCGACGACGAAGCACGACATGCGTTCGGCATCGAAGAGTGTCGTTTCGCTGCTCGTCGGCATCGCGATCGACCGCAAGCTGATCGCAGGCGTCGACGAGCCCGTGCTCAGATTCTTCCCTGACCATCAGGCGGTGAAGCAGGCCGGCTGGGAAGCCATCACGCTGCGCCATCTACTGACGATGTCATCAGGCATCAAATGGGATGAAATGCGCGCCTGGACCGATCCGAAGAATGACGAGCCGCATCTCATCTCTGAAACCGATCCGATCGGCTATGTGCTCGCGAAGCCAGTCGCTGCACCGCCGGACGCGCTATGGAACTATAGCGGCGGCGGGACTGAACTGCTCGGCAACATCCTGGAACGCGTCTCGGGCAAGCCGCTGGAAGCGTTCGCCCGCGAGGTGCTGTTCCAGCCGCTCGGCATCACCGATGTCGAGTGGAAGGCCTACAAGAACGGCAAGATCGCAGCGGCCGCCGGCCTGCGCCTGCGACCGCGCGATGCGGCGAAGATCGGCCAGCTGGTGCTCAATCGCGGCCGGTGGAACGGCCAGCAGATCGTCTCGGCCGACTGGATCGCGCAATCGATCACGCCGCGCTTCCAGGCGGTCGGCCTTTTCGGCGGCACGCTGTTCTACGGCTATCAATGGTGGATGGGCCGCTCGCTCGCCAATGGCAAGGAAATCAAATGGGTCGGCGCCTTCGGCTGGGGCGGCCAACGCATCTTCATCGTGCCCGAGCTTGATCTCGTCATGATGACTTCAGCCGCGCAATACGGCCAGCCGAAGGAAGGCCTGGCCGCGATCGACATCCTCACCAATACCGTCATTCCATCCGTGCGCGACATGCACTGATCACGAGGGAAGCGAGCATGAGCCTGAAATACGCGGTCGGCGATCTCACCATCCAACGCGTCATCGAGCAGGAAACCTCGTTCGTCCCGGCGCTGGAGATGCTGCCGGGACTGACGCCTGAGGTGCTGGCCGAGAACCGCGCCTGGATGCGGCAGGCCAAGGCACTGGACGAGCAGGACGTGCTGCTGCTGTGCTTCCAGTCCTATGTGGTGAAGACGCCGCACCACACCATCCTGATCGATAGCTGCATCGGCAACGACAAGCCGCGCCCCAATCGGCCGAAATGGAACATGAAGACCGACGACACTTATCTGCGCGCGCTCAATGCCGCTGGCGTATCGGTTGACGACATCGATTTCGTGATGTGCACGCATCTGCATGTCGATCACGTCGGCTGGAACACGCGACTGGAGAACGGCCGCTGGGTGCCCACTTTCCCCAAGGCACGCTACGTGTTCGCCAAGCAGGAATACGACCACTGGTTCGCCGAGAATGCGAAGACGGAAATTCCGCCCTTTGCCGACAGCGTGCTGCCGGTGGTCGAGGCTAACAGGCACGAGCTGGTCGGCAACGACCACCAGATCGGCGACCACGTCCGCATCCTGCCGACCCCGGGCCACACGCCCGGCCACGTCGCCTTCACGATGGGCCGTGGCAAGGACGACGCGGTGTTCTCCGGCGATCTCATGCACTCGCCGCTGCAGACGCTGTATCCGGAGCTGTCGATCAAGTTCGACGTCGATCCGGCCAAGGCGGCCACGACGCGTCGCAGCTTCCTGGAACGCTATTGCGACACCGACACGCTGTGCTGTACCGCGCATTTTCCCTCGCCGTCGGTGGGGAAGATCAAGCGCAAGGGCAACGCATTCGTGTGCGAGTCGGTGTAGTGAGATGCCGTAGCAACCATTAAACGCCGAGGAGTTTTTCGGTCCACGGCGTGCCTCGTTGCAGGACGGTATTGGCATAGATCAGGAGCTTTCGCGCGCAGGCGATGAGAGCGGCGTTGTGGGCCTTTCCGG
>JAESFI010000195.1_pt1 | contig 17434 bp, 15 predicted proteins | sample 9269361 | NCBI WGS metagenome assembly JAESFI01 (sample SAMN14504119, study PRJNA617095) | algae metagenome | isolation source: Brasilonema angustatum HA4187-MV1 and co-occurring heterotrophs from moss... | place: USA: Manoa Valley, Honolulu, Hawaii | collected 2009-07-20 | reverse complement strand
AGGGGCGGAGGGGCGGAGGGGCAGAGGGGCGGAGGGGCAGAGGGGCGGAGGGGCAGAGGGGCGGAGGGGCGGAGGGGCAGAGGGGCGGAGGGGCGGAGGGGCGGAGGGGCAGAGGGGCGGAGGGGCGGAGGGGCAGAGGGGCGGAGGGGCGGAGGGGAAAAAACTTCAACGTTTCATTAGCCAAGGTTCAGGATTAGCAATCATATTCACCAAACCACCCAAAATTCGGTTATAAGTTCCGTAGAGTTCTCGCCCTGCTTCTACATCCATGTAATTGCATTTGACAGCAAATTCAATCCAGGTTTGAGTTTCAGCCGCTTCTGCTTCACAATCATTCAATTTAGCTACAAATGCTGCTTCATAACGACGTTTGCGCCAAGATTCAGCTAAATTAGCGCAAACAGAACGCGACGAACGCCGAATTTGGTCAGTCAACGAATACCTCTCCTCCACAGGAAACTTTTTTGAAAATTCAAAAATTCTCATAGCTGCATCAAAAGCCATTTGATACACTTCTAACTCTTTGTGACTTTTTATAAATTCTCTTGCCATCTCCTCCGCTCCTCTGCTTCCCCTGCTCCCCCTGCTTCCCTTCTCCTTACTGGGAGTTATCCCACTCCGGAGTCAGACGACGAAAGTTAAAGTCCGTAGCGCTGGGATGACAGGTGACACAGCTGCCAATTTGCACGGGGTTAGGTAGCTTGACTCTAGGATGCAAAGCTTTGAAATACCGGGAGCTATTGATGCGATATGGTGTTTGCTCATCTTGGAGTTGAACACGGGAAAAAGTTGCAAGATACTTCCATACTAAAGCACGTGGCGGATCGACCAAAGGCTTTAACTGTGCGCCGTAATGTTGTGTATCTTCCAAAAGATTTTTCCAAGTTTGGGTAGGCAAAACAGCTGGTGGTATGGCTATGTGACAAGTGGAGCAGTTTTCTATGTATAATTGTTGTCCTAGTTGATATTGTGCTGGTACAACATCAACAGTACCTACCTCTGAGGTAGGAGTAGCACCATTGGCATGAGTTGCCAAAGCTAACAGCCATCCCATAGCTAGACTCCAAGCCAAAATGACCAAAAGCAAACCGATGGGCTTTTGCTTTTGTTTTCGCTTACGTGATTGGCGCTTAACAATATTTGACATTCGTCACACTCACAAACTTTGGATATCGGCGCTTGTTGCACATCTTATGACATGGATAGCCAGGTATGTGTTTCAAAATGTTTGTCCACCAGCTCAAGCTTACTTGCGTTTGGTGGTCAGAATCGTAGTGAACATCATCAGGAAGGCACCTAAGATAATAGCGATCGCCAATCCTGCTGTAATTAAGTCCAGTGTATTGTTATCCATATTTACAAAACAGATTATTCTTTTTTGGGAATCAGTTAATAGTCAAGGTATTTTGACCAACAAAGGGTGTAAGGGTTGGGGCAAAAGATTAGGGGTATAGGGGTTTAAGGGTGTGGGGGTGTAGGGGAGCCAGTACTTGATGAGGGTCTCCCTCCGTAGGTATCTGGCGTGAAAAGATTAGAACTATTTTGGTAACAGATTGTTTAATTTTTCATCTGTTACCCCTTACCCCCCCGAGTCTTAGGTACAAGCCCCCTACTTGTGGTATGGGGTTCCCTACACCCTTATACCCTTACACCCTTATACCATTTCACGAAATCCTTGATACAAATGATTAGTCTCTAATTCTTTCTCCCCTGCTCCTCTGCTCCTCTGCTCCTCTGCTGCCTATTTGTATCAACCTTAAAGTGAAACGGTATTACACCCCTAATTTGTTGACTCTTTTAAAAATCTACCCCTTGTTTAAGTTCTACACCATGATTGGCATAGTGCTTGTGACAGTAAACTTCAGAGTGAACGCTAGCTAAGTCGAAGTATGCTGGTTGATTTTGGCAGCGACCTGTGATTATGATTTCGGTATCGCGGGGTTTACGAAGTAGAGCTTGAACAATCGGTTCAATCGGTAGGAGTTCCAAATCTACTGTAGGATTAAGCTCATCGAGAATAATCGTTTTGTACAATCCGGAGGCGATCGCAGTCTTAGCAATTTCCCAACCGCGTTCAGCTTCCACGTAGTCCAATTCTTGACGGGAGTTGCGCCAGACAATCGCATCTCGTCCACAGCGTTGATGATCCACTACCTCTGGATATGACTGCTGTAAAGCGGCTATGGCGGCATCTTCAGTATAACCAGTGCCACCTTTTAGCCATTGCATAATTAATACCCGAGTAGAACCTGGATGATTAATTCCTCTACCAATTGCTTTTAAGGCTTTGCCCAAGGCACTCGTTGATTTCCCTTTTCCCTCGCCAGTATAAATTTCAATACCTTGTATTCCATGTATTTTTGCGCTTGGGTGGACATGGGGTTTCATTTCTGAGTGTAAATCCGCAATATCAAGTAATTTTTGCGGTGCTGCACGCCCAGTAGCAATGATTTCTAATTCCTGTGGTTTGGATGTGAGTGTCCGCACCACTTCATCTACTCCAAGCAAACCTAAATCTAGGACGGGGTTAATTTCATCCAATACGACAACTGAATATAAACCGCTTGCGATCGCACCTTTAGCCACATCCCAACCTCTCGCCGCTTCAGCCCTGTCATAAGGCGTAATTTCTTCTGGTCCAAAGTATTCTGCTCTACCAGTACGAACTTGGTCAATCAGATGGGGAAAACCTCGTTGCAAGGCTGCTATAGCGCCATCCTCATCGTAATCCCGTTCTGGTCCTTTTAAAAACTGCAACAGCAAAACACGGTTACAATTATTGGGAGTATTTATCCCCAACCCTATAGAGCGCAACACGACTCCTAAAGCTGCTTGTGACTTGCCTTTACCTGCACCATCATAAACGTGAATTTGACCAGTAAGCCGTGAGGGGCGCAATTGCGCCGTACGAATACCAATGCTGTTCCTTGTCATCTTTTGAAAGCTTTAACGTCGGAGTCTTTGATCTTACCCAAGGTTTTATCAGATTTCGTGCAGGCAAGCCAATGCAGGGAGTTCAGTTCAAGCAAAAGAGCGTTGTGGGGTGCAAGGACTCTTCACACCTCACACTCTATAAGGTATTGAAATGTATGAAGAAACACAACAAGAGGATATATAAACAAAAAGATGCTAAAAAACTCGAAGAATAAGATAAACTGTCACACAGAAAAACTACATACAGCTAGGGGCTATACTACTTGCGCTTCTCTGGTTTTCTTCCAGGTTAGCGAAGTGAATTTTGTGCCTTTTGCACACTCATCGGCAAATTGGACTATTCATGCCTGTAGGGCATATCTTGAATAACTTAGTTGCCCCAATTATGCTCAGTGTTGCGGCTATACTTTCTTAAGTTACACTTTAGCGATTACTTGTTTATGTTTGACATTCCTGAACTTCCCCAAATTTTTCCCATTGCGGCAATTTTGTTTAATTTTTTATTTTTACTAGTAGCAATCCCTATCGAAGCATATGTCTTAAATACAAGGCTAAAATTTGATAAAAAAACGAGCGCTTTTTATGCTATCTCTATCAATGTCTTTTCTAATGTGATTGGTTGGATAATCTTTTTCTTCGTAGAACCAACCTTATTACCAAGTCTGAAATCCGAATTAATAACTTTTGTTTTCTTCAATCGCTTACAAACACCTGGCATACAAACATTATTAATTTTAACGGCTTTTATCATTTTCTTTGGGACTTTTATAGTTAAATATGCTCTTTTAAGAGTCTTGTTAATATCATTAAGTGAATTCAAAAAAGCTCCTTCCGAGCCTCAACTTCTACAACGACGTAATTCCCGTTTTGCTTCTAAGAGTAAGTGGCAAAATACAAATATAGTGACTACTATACTTATAGCCAATGCACTCAGCTATAGTTTAGTCGCAATAATCTTATTTGTTCGTTCTGTGAATACATAATTGTGTTCAAGTTGAATCATCAACTACAATCACTTTTATTGGTTTTTTAATTAAAGGAGAAAATATGCAATTAATAAGGGATGCATTTGGTCTATTTGGAATTGTTGAAGGCGTTTATGAACGTATCAAAAAAATACTGATTCCGCCAAAAGCTTACTCTTGGCAAACATTAATTTATTTAAGTCTTTTTTCTTGGTTAATGTCATCTCTTTCTCTGGGATTTGTCAAAGACTTAATAGCTTTTTGCGGTTGGTTATTTCTAATTTTTGGTACTGCTTGGTATACGACGGATAACCCATTATATGTTCCAGGGACTAATCTGCCTGTAGGAGCACTGATTACTGGATTTTTAGTCAGTGTTTTTGCCTTTGGTTATGAAGAAAATGTTTTGACAACAAGGACAATTGTTCTTTGGCCAACGATTTCAGCAATTATTACTGCCATTCCAGAATTTTTTGAAGGAAGTGGTATAGACGCGAAAACTCAAATTCCGAAGATAGAAGACCGCCAAAAAATGATTATTTTGGTTGGCAGTTGTATGGTAATTAGTTGTTGGCTGCAATTCTTTTTTGTTACACAGAATTGGTTAAAGCAATATCCGAGTCTTATAGTAGACAATTATCAGAAGAGTGCCTTTGTTACTAAAACAGTATCAACTGAAAAAATTCCAAAAAACGGCGTTTTAATTTTAGATCAACTTAGCCCAAAAGTGGAAGATCAATTACGTGATAAACCTTGGTCGGAAGCAGAACAATGGTTAATTAATGCAGGACAAAATGTGGGTAACTTAGGCAAGCAAGTCATACAAAAAGAATTGGCAGAATATGAAGAAAGGTTCTTATGGCGTGTTGAACCGCGTGTATCTGGCGTTAAGGATGGATACAAGCTTGATCTCCTAAGCATCTGGGAAGGCCCTAGTTCTAATCCTCGTGGATATTACTTAGAAAAATCCTGTCGAGTTGATCCAGTGTTAACATCTGGAAGCACCTCCAGCCAAACTGTTAAGAAAACGGAAAACAAAAATACCATCGCCGAAATAGAATGCAACGCAAAAATTTCATTTTTTGCAAGTTCACCACCACCGCAGCAGTGACTCAATTTTGGATTTTGGATTTTGGATTTTAGATTTCCCCCATGCACCGCCAGATACCTGCGGAGGGAGACCCTCCCGCAGCCGGTTGTCGTCACCTTCCGCAGTACTGGCTCATGAATGCAGGGGCAACAAGATAGAATTTTGGATTTTGGATTTCTTCCACGAATTAATTCGGGGGCTACCCTACGGGAACGCTACGCGAACAGACCAGTTTAAATTTTAAATTTTGAATCTTCAATCCAAAATTTAAAATTTAAAATCCAAAATTTGGTGATGAGAAGAGAAGTCAGGACAATAGGATTCAGATAAGCACTCTTGAAGAAACTCGGTTGCTTGAAGAAACCGAGTTTCTGTGAGCAACAATTACGTTAACTCAACTGTATTGGAAGGCTTATTTTAAAAAAAGAAGATTTGAGGTTGGTGAATAGTTCCGTCAGGCATGATAGCACCTTGTAGTTTTGCCTCCGATAAATTTGCCTCCCAAAGGTTTGCTTCATTCAAATTTGCCTCTATGAGATTTCCCCATGTCAAGTCAGCAGCAGTTAAGTTAGCTTGATTCAAATTGGCTTCTAGTAACCTTGAACCACAAAGCTTTGCACCTGTAAGATTGGCTCTTACTAAATTAGCTTGAATGAGTGATGCTTCAATTAAGTTAGCTTCAGTTAAGTCGGCTTCGCTTAAGTCAGCATCACACAAAGAAGCTGCCCATAGTTTACTTCCACATAACTTTACTCGCCATAAAAAAGCTCCACACAAATTTGCATAACTTAAATCAGCATGACTCAAATTAGCTTCACATAAAGAAACTTCATATAAATAAGCTTCCCGTAGATTGGCTTGCATTAAATTTGCCCCACTTAGATTTGCACCAGTGAGGATTGCATGAGTGAGATTAGCCCCGCGCAAATCTGCTCCTATCAAGTTCATTCCACTTAAATCAACTGCTCTCAAGTCGATACCACTTAAGTCGCATCCACTCAAGTCCCTTTGTTGAAAACATTGATCTGTAATTTGATTGAGAATGAATTCGTGTTTTTCAGCAAAGTTTCTCATGGTATTGACCTCTGGGTGTAACATATCCAAACTGCGGATACCGAAAATCACTGCATTTTTGAGATTACACCTCAGAAGTATATAAGCTGAGTCAAGAATTTAGGAAAAATTCCCAAAAATTCCAGTAAAATCAGCAAAAGCCTTATTATGCAAGCTTTGAGTTCTTATTTATGTCAAAAGATTCTGATAAAGGTTACAAAAACTTGATATTTTAGCAAAGCAGTCCCAATTGTTTATTTAGGGGGATGTATTCTGTAGAGTGCAAGGGCGCAGCCCGTTCTGCGTTCTGACAACTGAGTTATTCTTAATCCTGACTCCTGAACGCCCTATGGCTAACGCCACGCCTTACGGTGAGTCCAGCGCTGCGGGAGGGTGTCCCTCCGCAGGCGACTGGCGTTAGCGTAGCGAGACCGGAGGTCTTCCCCGGAGGGCTATCGCAGCGTGCCCTCCGGGGACGCTGCGATAGCCGTAAGGCGTGGCGTTAGCCATAGAGCAGTTCCGCTAGCCCCTAAGGGGGCCGGAGCTAACGCGCTCCGCCAGGTGCTACCCTGCGGGAAGCCGCCTCCGGCGTCTACAAGTCGGGAGACCCTCCGTAGGCATGTGGCGTCCGCGCTGCCTCACCGCAACGCACTGGCTCCCCTCCTACAGTGCTGGCTCCTCCTGAGTTCCTTCTGGTAAAATTTTTGGCATCTACTGATTTGTCCTCTCTGCCGTGATGAGCTTTAGCCCTGATTTTACACAGCACCCGCCTGCCGAGGAACACTCTCCTGCAGGGTTGACTTACCCTGACGCTTTCTTCCCTAGCCTTATTTCTCCCAATATAAGTGCTGACAGACTTCGTACACAAACTCCCATAAAATTAGGAATTCTGGCATCTGGAAGTGGCAGTAATTTTGAGGCTGTTGCCCAAGCAATCAAAGACGGGCAGTTGTCCGCCCAAATTCAAGTTTTCATCTACAATAATCCGGATGCCTATGCCGCAGTACGGGCAGCAAAGTGGGGTGTCCCTGCTGTGCTTCTTAATCACCGCGACTACAAAAGCCGTGAAGATTTGGATAGACAAATTGTCCAAACCTTGCAGGAGTACGATGTGCAATGGGTGGTGATGGCAGGTTGGATGCGACTGGTAACCTCAGTTTTTATTGATGCGTTTCCTAACAAGATTATCAATATTCATCCCAGTTTGTTACCTAGTTTTAAAGGATCACGTGCAGTAGAACAAGCTCTTGCTGAGGGGGTGAAAATTGCTGGTTGTACTGTGCATCTTGTTTGTTTAGAAATGGATAGCGGTTCCATTTTGATGCAAGCAGCGGTGCCTGTGTTGCCTGATGATACACCAGAAACACTCCACGCGAGGATTCAAGTTCAGGAACATCGGATTTTACCTTTGGCGATCAGCTTTGCTGGCTCCCTGCTGGAGCATCGCCCTAGCAGCAAGCCCATCTAACGGTTAGAAAGTTGCCAAAACTCAATTGCACTGTCTATTTTTGCCACACAACCAGTTTAAAAGACAAAAATCCTTTAATTATGTCTTGAAGCAATCTTTCTCTACAATCTTGCGATATCGGCTAAATAATCATCAAATAAAAATTGACTTTTCTTACCCTGAAAAACTAGAAGACATAATTCCTTTATTTAGGACAAATCAACTCATTTCAATCTATTGAATTTATCTTTAAGGTCGATAAAAATAGATGCATGGGTTAAGCGATAACTTAATCTGAGTAACTACAAATTAAGGAAAACATCATGTCTAAAATTACCGTTTCCGACCTAGCATTCGACTCCAAATCTTTTATCAATGAAGTAGCTGAAACAGAGTCTTCCTCTGTTAACGGTGGTAGTGATGCGCTAACTTTTGCGACCAACTACGGTGCCTTTGTAATAAAAATATCTGAAATTTTGCAAAATTCATTCTTGAAGGGTACAGGAATTTTAGCAATTACCGAACTAGTGAAATAATGTAAATAATTAATTCATTAGTATTATTTATAGAGATAGTTAAAACCTGTCTCTATAAATTTATTTTTCAATCCATCAAATTATTGTCAATCATCAAATTTTATAACTCAATAAATCACAATGGCTAAAATCAAAATTTTTGATATAAATTCGACTAGTTGCCAAACTTTATCAGAATCTGAAACATTTTTAAATGAACTCTCTGAAACAGAGTCTGCATCTGTCATGGGTGGTAATCCTCTTAGTATATTCGCAAACACGTTATTAAAAGCATTTACAGCTTATCTGATTTACCTCATAGTCACAGATAGTTCCTTAAAAAAATGATAAATAAATCTCAATAACTTAAGACTCATACACCATACATTATAAACTCGGTAAGTTTTGCCAAACCGAGTTTTTTTGTTCAGAAGTCATTGATAATTGTTATGAATAAAAAACCAGATACCAATTGTATCTGGTTAAGAAAAATTGTTTGATAGCGATTAAGCTAGCTTCAGTAATTCCTGAACTGGTGGAGAATAGGAATCTGATTCAAAATGTGGAATAACTTCTATTTGCGCCATTTGTTCCTTTAACCAAGTCGAAAAAAAGTCGCTCATAATCTTCAAGCGTAACAGCTGATCTAATTCCGGACGGATGATTTCCTCAACCCTCAGGAGATGGACTCCTTGTGTAGTGACAATGGGTTTGAGTAACTCAGGAGGATTAGCAGCAAAGACCGCAGCAGCAATATCTGGTTTAAAATCTTTACGAGGTCTTATTCCACGATATCCACCTGTACGGCGAAGTTCTGGATTTTGGATGTGTTGACGAGTCATGTCTTGGAAACTCATTTCACCTTCAGTGAGTGCATAAAAAAGTTCCCAAGCTAAGTCCTCATCCTCTAAGATGACTTCGTAAGTAACTGCTGCCAAATAATCCAGTTGGTGTTCATAAAAGAATGATTCCACTTTATCTGCAAATAAATGATTCGCTAACTTGGCAGATAGGAGGTTAATTTCGGCTAATTGTTCAAACTCTTCTAAGGAAAGATGATGTTTTTGTAGCCATGCCCAAGTATCTTCCGCTTTCAGTAGGTTATTCGCTGTCCGCAGGCTATCGGCTGACTGTTGCAGTTCTTGTACTTCTACTTTAATACCTGCAGATATTGCAGCATCAAAAATAATTTGGCGTGTGGCGATCGCATCTAATAAACCAGGAATATGGCAGGAAAGTTTCAGTTGTTCTAGCATTTCTTTACCAGACACATTCAACACTTTTAACATCATTTCATTCCTCTGATTATTAACATTTTTTTGATGGCGTACGAATTTTTGACGAACCGCCAAGACGCCAAGGACGCCAAGAAACACACGTAGGGGAGCCAGTACTGCAGGAGGGTTTCCCTCACTTGGTATCTGGCGTTGGGCACTGCCAGTCAGATCCTGCCCACTATATTTGGGTTTTAGTGGCAGTGCCCACCCTACACTACTCAAGATTTTTCATAAATGATTTAGCATTCCTATAACTGATAACTGTTTAACTGTTGGTTAAAGCTCTAAACCACCTTTTTGCAGTTTTTTGAACGGATCTAAAATGAAATCAATCACGCGCCGCTGACGAACAATCACTTCTGCTGTTGCTGTTTGACCTGGGGTTAAGGGAATATGTTTGTTACCAGATTGGATATCAGGCTGATTCAAGGATATTTCCAATTCAAAAGTTTCTATTTTTCCTTGGGGAGTTTCCTGAATTTTGGAGTCTGGTGAAATCCGAATCACACGCCCTGGAACGACTCCATAATCTTGGAAGGGATAGGCGTCAAATTTGATTTTGACTGGCATTCCTACTTTTAAGAAACCACTTTGTTGACTAGGCATATTGGCTTTAAGTACAAAGGGAGTTTGCTTAGGGGCTATTTGGGCAATGATCTGACCGGGTTGTACGACGACACCAGGCTTTTTGATGGGTAAATCAAAAATGACACCATCAACGGGCGATCGCATAACTCGTTGCTCTAATTGCAGCTTTAAGGAATCGATTTGGTTTTTGGTTTGAGCAATTTCTGATTTCAGAGTAACAATTTGTGTTTGCAGGTCTTTCAATTGTTCCTGATTTTTAAAAACAGCTAGTTTCCCAGCTTGAATAACACTTTGATAGCTACTTTCACCCTCTTGCAGTCTCAGTTTTGCGAGCTGAATATCTGCCTGGGCTTGGCGCATAGTTGCCTGATAGCGGTTTTGTTCTTCTTGGAAGCGTAGCTGGGCTTGTTTGATATCCGATTGCGTTTTTTGGTTGAGTCGTTTGCTTTCTTGTTCTTCTTTTCTGAGTTGGTCAATTTGATTTGCGGAAACCGCACCATCCTTCACGAGTTTGCTAAAGCGTTTGACTTGTTTTGAATCTATACTCAAACGACTTTGGGCCGACTTCTGCTCATTCTGAGTGCTGTTAATCTGCTGCTTAGCCTGATCTACTAAAGCCAGTTTTTCCAATTTTTGTAAGTTATAGGTACTCTGTTTTGCATCCAGATTTTGCTTTGCCTGATTAACTTGGGCAATTTTTTCTGATTCTTGGGATTGGTTTTGTTGCTCTTGGACGTGAATTGCCAGTAGCAATTGGTTTTTGATGAGTTCGAGTTGTGAGTGCCGATTTATGAGTCCTTCTAGCTTTGCCTGCGCCTGTTTGAAGTCGGTTCGCAATACATCCGACTCCAGTTCTACCAGTAACTGTCCGGCTCGAACTTGCTCTCCTTCTTTCACCCTGACAGCAGTGATACTGCCGCTAACTTGAGAATCTAATCTTTGCGTTGCGCCTAGTGGTTCGATACGTCCTCTAGCAGTTCCTGTCTCATCAACTTGAGACAGCATTGCCCACGGTAAGGCGATCGCACTAAAACCTATCAGCAAATACAGCAAAGAGCGTGTCCAAAGACGAGGTAAAGCATCTAGTAGTTCCTCAGTACCGTAAAACCAATCTTTGGCATTAACTCCTAGATTATTATTTTCCTTAACTGCATTAGGTGGAGTGCTCAGTTGCTGATCATCGGTTGGGGTGAATGGTGATGATGAATTATTGGATGGATAAGCCATAGAGTGATGAGTGATAAGTGATTTGATGTAGAGACGTTATACAGCAATCCCAGATAGGTCGTGAACAAAAAAAAAAAAACGTAGACGCGGAGCGGCTTCCCGAAGGGTACCGCAAAGAGCGCAAAGAGGAGCCAGCGCCGTGGGCGGGTTTCCCGACTTGAGGCGACTGGCGTCGCAAAGAAAAGAAAGAGAAGAGGAAGACTCAGATCTTGCATCTCCGGCTGAGTACGCCCAGAACTCAAGTTCTGGGCTAATAAACTAAGTCCGTTAAAACGGACTGAGTAAGTTTTTCAGTCCGTTTTAACGGACTTGGACTTTGAGCCAAGAAATTTATTTCTTGGCGGACGAAAAGTATGGTGCAAGATCTGAGAAGAAGGTGTTCACATCCTATTTAGGAAGGCTGTATGTAACATCTCTACAGAATCTCAACCTACTTGAGCAAGTTGTTGTTGATTGAGGTAGTAGTAATGACCTTTTTTGGCGATTAATTCCTTGTGAGTCCCGCTTTCCACCAACACACCTTGATCTAATACCAGAATCAAGTCAGCATTGCGAATCGTAGAAAGTCGATGGGCAATAATCAAGCTGGTACGTCCTTGGAGAATTGTTTTCAAATTGTTTTGAATAATCCGTTCCGATTCCGCATCGAGGTGACTGGTTGCTTCATCGAAAATTAACAACCGAGGATTACCTAGTAAAGCGCGAGCAATTGCTAGACGTTGGCGTTGTCCACCAGAAAGCATTCCGCCACCTTCACCGATTTGGGTTTCGTAACCCATAGGTAATTGCTGAATAAATTCTGAAGCACCTGCAAGATTCGCTGCTTCGGTAATCTCTTCTAAAGTGGCTTCTGGGTGAGCGATGCTAATGTTTTCCCGAATCGTACCGCCAAACAAAAAGGTTTCTTGATCAACAACACCAATTTGTTGTCGTAGCGATCGCATCTGAAGACTCGTCACATCATGACCATCAATTAATACTTTGCCATTTGTCGGGGTATATAAACTCAAAATCAGCTTGGAAAGGGTTGTTTTCCCGGAACCGCTACGCCCTACAACCGCTACAGTTTGCTCAGGCTGAATTTCAAAACTGAGGTTTTCTAGTACGTTGATATCACTTTCTGGGTGATAGCGGAAAGTCACATCGCGAAAGCGAATGTAACCTCGCAGTCTTGGCAAAGATTGGCGTGGTTGATGTTGTAAGTCTTCTTCTGGTTCGGCTTCTAGAACATCATTAATCCGTTCGGTGGAAACCATCACCTCTTGTACTTGATTCCACAGTACTGTCAGGCGTTGGAAAGGATGAATGATGTTACCCAACAACATATTGAAGGCTACAAGTTGCCCAATTGTCAGTTGGTTGTGAATCACCAGCCATGCTCCAAACCATAATAATGCTGTATTTGCCACTGATTCGATGGTAGAACTGAGAACTTGCAGTTGGTTGGCAATGACTTGTCCGCCAAACATTTTTTTAATCAAATTATTTAGCAGTTCTTCCCAATGCCAGCGCACCGTTTGTTCAATTGCCATTGAACGAATTGAGCGAATTCCTGTCAGGGCTTGAATTAAATAACTGTTCTCGTTGGCTAAAGCATTAAAAACTTCACGGTTGATGCGGCGAAAAAAAGGTGTAGCAACCAGCGCCAGAATAAAAAATGGCGGCACAATCAACAGCACTAACAATGCCATTTGCCAGCTATACCAAAACATCAAACCCACATAGATAAACACCGTCAGTAAATCAAGAATAATTGACAGTGCTTCGCCAGTCAGGAAACGCTGAATTTTTTGGTTTTCTTGAACGCGAGAAACAATATCGCCCACGTAACGCGACTCAAAGAAGGCTAGGGGAAGACGGAAGGTATGTTTGATAAAACCTACCATCAGCGCTGTTCCGATCCGGTTGGCTGTATGATCTAGCAGGTATTGTCGCAGTCCGTTCATGGCGACGCGGAACAAACCAAAAATCAGCAACCCTAACCCAATGGCAGTTAAGGTGAGGGTACTACCTTGGACAATCACTCTGTCTAACAGTAACTGGGTGAACAGAGGCGTGACTAGTCCAAACACCTGGATAAAAACCGAAGTGATGAAGACTTCCAGCAGGACTTGCCAATGTGGTTTGACTAACTCCCACAATTGCCAGAATGGTGTACTCGCTTCTTGGCTTTCTTTGAGTTCTGCTGTCGGTTGCACTAATAAGGCATAACCAGTCCACCCTGCTTTAAACTCAGCATAAGTGAGGGTGCGTTGACCGATGGCAGGATCGGCGACAATTACCTGTTTAGGAGTGATTTCGTAGACGACGATGTAATGCTTGCCTTGCCAGTGGGCGATCGCTGGTAAGGATTGTTGTGCCAATTTGTCCAGGCTGGCTTTCACTGGACGAGTTGCAAAACCGATACTTTCTGCTGCTACTGCTAAACCTTGTAGAGATGCCCCAGTCCGCCTGACGTTAGCTAAATCCCGCAATATGTTGATGCTAAAGCGCTTACCCCAATAGCGACTCATCATCACAAGGCACGCTGCACCACAGTCTGAGGCACTTTGTTGTTCAAAAAAGGGATAGCGTTTCGTCAGGTGTGCCCATAAATGTCCTGCTTTTACCTGAGGGCTAGGGAAGTAGACACGTCGCTGTCGCTTTTGTTTTGGGGGGGCGGCGTGCGAGGGGAATGGAATGACTTTCCTGCTATTGGTACGTTTTTGTGGAAATGAGGTGTGAGGCGCTTCGTTTTCCTCAGTTGTGATTTGTTTAGAATCAGAGGCAATCAATTCTGTTAATTGGGGCAAGTGTTGCACTGCTGCAAGCCAATCAGAATTGGGCAGACTGTACACAATTGTTGGTTGAGTCGCCTGCCAACAAGTATCTTGTGGAACAGCATAGATTTTGCCTGGAGTCAAACAACTACCGTCAGAATGCTGTAGTTTGCCTCGGTGTAGTAGCCATAACTTAGTATCTGGAGCTACGTCAATTTCTTGAAATTTATTGAATGAATGCCTTTCAAACAGGGATAAAGCTTGAAAGATGCTATTAACAGATGTATTGGGGTATTGATTTTGATACAACAACTGTAAATCCCAAAGTTCTGCGTTTCTCAACAGGCGATCGCGGATTTTGGGGTATTTGTCCATCAAAATCTGCAATGCATCTGCGCTGATATAACAGAGTTTTAAGTTATGTGAAGCTCTAGCAGCGTAAGGAATAAAGTCTTCTTCTGCAAACAGAGTCATCTCAGCAAATGATGATCCTGCTGCAAGCGTGGAGATTAAGTTAACAGAACTATCCAGCAGTCTCACTTTACCCGCAAGGACTATATAAATTCCCGGCTGAGCGTTTGTTGATTGCCAAAACAGCTTTGCTAGGGGTGGTTCGACAATTTCCACTTCTTTTAGACAATTCATCACTTCCTTTGGTGAAAGCTTCTCTCCTAAGAAAGTCATGAGTTGTTGACTCAGTTGTTCTTGGGAAAACCCTGATGACATGATTTCTCCTCCATCCCAAGAGTTAGTTATTAATTTGCATGATGATTGAATAACCAATGGAAACTAGGCTCACTGTGAGATTGCAAGTCACAGATCCGAATGCCAGTTTCCTTGGTGTCTTTAGTTGCTTGCTTTTTAGAGGAGCGTTTTTGTGTAGAAAGCCCCATTTGTTTGAGCAGGCGATTAATGTGGCGATCGCTGATTTCAATTCCAAATTCAGTTGCTAAATGTTTGTTTAACCATTGAGATGTCCAAGAACTAAATGCATAGCCATATTTACGCGGACTATGACTAAACAATTCTTTTAACCTTTGGATATATTGATCGTTGACAATCTTCGGTCTACCTATCGGTCGTTCTTGCCATTTGTCCGCCAAACCTAGCTGTGCGACGGTGATCCAATACCGCGCCATCTCCTGAGAACAACCTAAAATCTTACAGATTTGGGTTTGCGATTTACCCACATCTGCCAGCAACATAATTTCTATCCTCCGACGGTATTCTGGTTGCAAATTAGCTTGCAAATTCTTCAACAAAACCTGACGCTGACAAGGTGTTAAAAACTTGCTTTCATAAAAGTCAGAAATCTCAAAAATCATTACATTACCTGAATTTTGTGAATAATTCGGGAGCAGTGATTGTCAAATTTAAGCAGGTGGACAAATGCTTCCATATCTGTTCTGAAATCTCTTACGCTCAGTTTTTACAGACGTAGAATCAATTTGTCTGAAAAGTACATCAGACAGGTAGCTGTTATTTACCTAATTAACTATAGTGGTTAGCAAAAAGATGATTACGTTCCTTGAAAAGAACATCCCAAATCAGGTTTAACTACCCCCTGTTATGAAAGCAGCAAATGACATTTGCCAGGGAAAAAAAGTAGTTCTAGGTGGGATTTTGATATTACGAGTTGCAGCGCTGATTCTATGAATAGACCACAAATAAAAGCTTATATGATGCACATTTAAGATGTTCGTGAGTAATGCCCACCAGATCTGAAAACCGCTGTTACCCAAGAATTGCACAGCCTATTTTGATATCTGTGCACAGATAGAATCATGTTCTACTATTCATCCTATATGGATAAATAATACAAAACTCCTCTGCATAAGTTTTGATTATTTTCATGAATTCTACCTAACTGTTTAATAACTTATCCTCCAGAAATGTAGGGTGATGAAGTGGTGTTGCAAAAAGTTTGAAAACAGCTTCAAGGGTGTAAAAATAGCAACAGTTAAACTTAACTGCAATATTTGCTAGTTGAAGATGCCAACCACTAACTCTTTTTTCATCAAAAGATTTTGAGAAATTGAGAAGTTATCACAGAAGACAAGTTCTAACTAAATCTGTATATGAATGTACTGTTTTGTTTTATTCTATAATCAAAGGTTTTGTCAAGAGTGATTTAGTAAAAAATCAAATTTTTCACTAAATTTATATTTTCTTAAGTCATTCTGGGAAATTTCGCTGAATTTACAATTTACTAGATAAGCATCTATCTAAAGGTTGAAAATAATATATTCTTGGCAAAAATCAGATTTTGGTCTATTTGCAACCCTAGTCAAGCGCTGGCTCCGCTTTGCATCTCTCAACAATTTTTTCTTCTCCATTCTTGAAAGAAGGGGCATCAAACCTACATGGCAGGGTAATTTTTTTCTGGTGTTGCTCCCTGTGCTCCCTGCCCCCTGCCTTTTCGATCAGGTTTCCACACATCCCGCGAGGCTTTATGAATCTAAACAAGCCACATCTTCCTGTACCGACGAGTTGAGAAGTGTCCACAGTTGCAAATCACTAAAGTCTGGAACTGTCATAAATGCCCCGAGTAAGTGGAGAAGTTTTGGCTCCTGAGTTGTTGTCACACCAATGGTGCGAATACCAGCACCAACAGCAGAACAAATTCCAGAGGGAGAATCTTCTAATGCTATTGCTTGTTCTGCTGTGATACCTAACTTCTTTAGGGCAACTTGGTAGGGTGCAGGATCTGGTTTAGCGGCTATCTCATTTTCTGCTATGACAACTGTATGAAAGACTTCTTTGATTTCCAAGACTTCTAGCATGAATTGGACATTTAATCTAGGAGCGTTGGTAACCAAAGCACGTTTCAGTTGATGCGCATCTGTCCATGCTATGAGTTCTGAAAATCCGCTTAAAGGTTTGAGAATAGTCTTGGCTTTTTGGCGGAAAAGAGCCTCTTTGTCGTCTGCAAGCTTTGCACCTTCTTCTGGTGATAATTGTGGCAGGAGGTCTTCTACAATTTGTGGATTGGTTCGCCCGCTCAGTCGGGATTTATAAAATATTTCATCAATGTCCATGCCGTAGCCTATCAGCATTTCCCGCCAAGCTTGGTAGTGTATGGGGTCAGTGTTGGCGATCGTTCCATCTAGATCAAAGAGAATTGCAGCTAGCATGGTATTTAAGGTGTAAACTATTGTAAAGTTCCTTTACAGAGTTTACATTGTTTTGCCCTACTTTGTGATTCTGTCTGCATTCTTAAAAATAGGAACTTATAATTGAGCATTCACATGACAACCTATGGTAGCTGATACGAGTTAGGGCAGATCGGTAACTCTGTCCCTACTCATTTCCTTTGAGTTTGTCTGAAAATATTCTGTATACTCCGATGTCAACCCCCAAAAATTCTTTTTGCATCGATGTTCTACAGGTGCAAATTTTTAACTCTGAAGTTGAACTGGCGCAGGATGTAGCGGGAATTGTACAAAAACATTTAGTGCGATTCGTTGTGAGTAAATCACGGTAACCAGTCCGTAAATAACCTCACCAACCGAAGACAGCAGATTACTGTCGCAAAAAGGTTGAACTTCGGATGATATGAAGGTGAAAGCCCTTCTCTCC
>JAESFI010000194.1_pt1 | contig 18407 bp, 14 predicted proteins | sample 9269361 | NCBI WGS metagenome assembly JAESFI01 (sample SAMN14504119, study PRJNA617095) | algae metagenome | isolation source: Brasilonema angustatum HA4187-MV1 and co-occurring heterotrophs from moss... | place: USA: Manoa Valley, Honolulu, Hawaii | collected 2009-07-20 | reverse complement strand
GCAGGGCATAAAGGTTGCTCTATCGACCTCTTGGCGAATATTCCAGCCCCAGATCGCAATCGCCCGGTTCGCTACGGCCTAGGACAGCCAACAAACCAATTCTTGCTCAGCCTCGTCGGGCAAAACAGGGGCATACTGCCACCATCACCCCAACGCCATTTTGCCCAAAGGCTAGCGCGGCCGGCTGCGCTCGATGATCTCGGCGGCGCCCTTGCCCAGCAGATCCAGCCCTACGCTACGACCGAGCTCACGCGGGCGATTGGCGGGGCCTGCGCGCGAGGCTTCGATGATGGTGTTGCCGGAGAGGTCGAGCACCGAGGCGATCAGCGACATCTGATCGCCCTCGATGGTCGAGAAGCCGGCAACCGGCGAATTGCAGTGGCCGTTGAGCACCCACAGCACTTCGCGCTCGGCATCGGCGGAGGCGTGCGCGGCGGGATCGTCGATCGATGCGAGGATTTGCCGCGTCTGCCAGTCCTGCGCGGCGCATTCGACGGCCACGATGCCCTGCCCCGCCGCGGGCAGCATCTCGGCCGCGGTGAATTCGTAGGCGATACGATCCGCGAGACCGACGCGGTCGAGACCAGAGCGCGCCATGATCAGCGCGTCCGCAGGTCCGACAGCGCCGCCATCCGGCAGGCGCTGCATCTCGCCATTGTCGAGCTTTCGCACCCGCGTGTCGGCCGCACCGCGGAAGTGGATTACTTCAACGTCCGGAAACAACCGCCGCGCATAGGCGGCACGGCGGACCGCGTTGGTGCCGATCTTGAAACCCTTGCCGCGGGACTGGCGCAGCGCGTCCAGCGTCACGCCCTCGCGCAGCACCAGCGCATCGCCGGGCGGATCGCGCGACAACGTCGCGCCGATGACGAGGCCGGGCGTGTCCTCGTTACCAGGCATGTCCTTGAGCGAATGCATCGCAGCCTGCAGCTCGCCCGCAACCACGGCGGCGCGGATCTGCGCCACGAAGGCGCCGCCCTTGCCGCCATGCGGCAGGAGCTTGCTGGTCTGGTCCAGATCGCCGGTGGTGTCGAACTTGACGATCTCGACGTCGAGACCGGGCATGGCGGCGGTCAGGCGGCGCGCAATCTCTTCCGTCTGTGCCAGCGCCATCGCGCTCTTGCGGGTGCCGATCTTGAATCGCGTAGCCAAGTCCAAGTCCTTTCGAGAGGCGCGTTTATCGCGCATCCTGCAATATCATGTCGGAGGCCTTCTCCGCGATCATGATGATCGGCGCGTTGGTGTTGCCCGAGACGAGGTCCGGCATGATCGAACCGTCGACGACGCGAAGGCCTTCGAGCCCCCTCACCTTCAGCCGCTGGTCCACCACCGCGAGCGCGTCATTGCCCATACGACAGGTCGAGGTCGGATGGTAGATGGTGCTGCCACGGTCGCGGCAATAATCCAGGATCTCGGCGTCCGTGGATACCTTCGCCCCGGGATCGTATTCGTTGATCACGAACGGCTTCATCGGCGGCGCATTCAGGATCTTGCGCAGGATCTTGATGGCTTCGACATTGGTGGTGCGGTCGGTTTCGGTCGACATGTAGTTGATGCGGATTTCCGGCGGCACCGTCGGGTCGGCGCTCCTGATCCGCAGGGAGCCGCGGCTCTCGGGACGGAGCTGGCACACCGACGCCGTGAAGCCGGAGAAATCGTGCAGCCGCTCGCCCATCTTGTCGGTGGAGAACGGCAGGAAGTGAACCTGGATGTCGGGCGAGGCCAGCCGCGGACTGGTCTTGAAGAACGCGCCCGCCGTGCCGGCCGCGATCGTCAGCCAGCCTTTCCGGAACAGCGCATAGCGCGCCCCGGCGAGCGTGCGGCGGAGCGGATTGTTGACGGTGTCGTTGAGCGTGATCTTCTGCGAGCAGCGCATCACGATGCGGACCTGCATGTGGTCCTGGAGATCGTGGCCGACGCCTTGCGCATCAAGCACGACGTCGATGCCGTGCCTGCGCAGGAGATCGGCAGGGCCGACGCCGGAGAGTTGCAGGAGCTGCGGCGAGTTGTAGGCACCGCTCGACAGCACGACCTCTTTCCGCGCCCGCGCGCGGCGCACGGTCGCGCCCTGGCGATACTCGACGCCGACCGCGCGGCGCCCCTCGAACAGCACGCGCTGGCCGAGCGCCTCGGTTTCGACCTTGAGATTGCTGCGCGTCTTCGCGGGACCGAGATAGGCCACCGACGTCGAGGCGCGGCGGCCGTTGCGCGTCGTGGTCTGGAACAGGCCGACGCCTTCCTGCGTGGCGCCGTTGAAATCAGGATTGTAGGGCAGACCGGTCTCGACCGCGGCGTCGATGAAAGCCTTCGACAGCGGATCGGTCACGACCATGTTGGAGACCGGCAGCGGGCCGCCGGTGCCGTGATATTGATCGGCGCCGCGCGTCTGGTTCTCGGCTTTCTTGAAATAGGGCAACACGTCGTCATAGCCCCAGCCGGCATTGCCGTGCTGGCGCCAGCGATCATAGTCCTCGTGCTGGCCGCGGACGTAGAGCAGACCGTTGATCGAGCTCGATCCGCCCAACGTCTTGCCGCGCGGCTGGAACACCTGGCGGCCCTTCAGCTCAGGCTCCGGCTCGGTCTGGTACATCCAGTTGACGGTCTTTTCCTTGAACAGCTTTCCGTAGCCGAGCGGCACGTGGATCCAGATGTTGGAATCCTTTGGCCCGGCCTCGAGCAGCAGCACGCTGTGCTTGCCGTTCGCCGACAGGCGGTTGGCGAGCACGCAGCCGGCCGAGCCGGCGCCGACGATGATGTAGTCGAATTCGGGATCGGATGGCGCGAGGGGGGAATTTGCGTTCATGCGCTACGCTTCTTCTTGTTGGTGGGGGCGTTTCCGTTTCGTCACTAAAGCGCGATTCGATTTGGATGAATTGTCATCGCGCTTTAGGTCGTTGTTTGAGCATGATCTTTTCGGAAAACCGCTGCGCACTTTTCCGGATCATGCTTTAGCACAATCATGCGCGCAGGCGCAGCGCTTCGACCAGCGACTTGAACGCACGGGCATATTCCGCGCCCGCCCTTGCGATATCGGCGCGTCCGGCGCAGGCGACCGCAGCCTCCGTCACCGCGCCGAGCAGCAGCCGCGCCAGCGGCTCGACCGGCTGTTTTGCGATCAAGCCGGCCTCCATCGCCACCGAGAGCGCGCGCGGCATCTTGCCGCCAAAATGCTTCGCGTCGATCTCGCGCCAGCGCTCCCAGCCGAGCACGGCGGGGCCGTCGCGCAGGATGATCTGGCCGGTCGGCCCCTTGGCAGTCGCTGCGAAATAATGCTGGGTGCCGGCGACCATCGCGGCGAGCACGTCCTTCTCGGTGCGGGCGGCGCTGTCGATCTCGACGACGAGATCGCGCGAGACCAGGTCGAACACGGCCTCGAACACCGCCTCCTTGGTCTTGAAGTGATGATAGACCGCGCCCTTGGCGATGCGCGCCCCTTCCGCAATCTCGTCCATCGTGGTCGCAGCAAAGCCCTGCGTCCCAAACAGCCGGCGCGCCGCCGTCAGGATCGCCTCCGTCGTCGCCGCCCGCCGCTCCGCCTGTTTCGCCATGGGTCTCGTCTATCGCGTGGTGGATTGAAGTCGAAGCGCGTTAGGCCACGAGCGGCGCTCTCTCCATTCCCTCCCCCCTTGCGGGGGAGGGTCAGGGAGAGGGGTGCCACACGGGGAATTCTATCGAGAGCGCGTCTGCTTGGTGCATCTTCAACAACTGGCGCTCTTTGCTGGGCTACCCCTCTCCCTAGCCCTCCCCCGCAAGGGGGGAGGGAACGAACTTTCGTCGGGGCACCGGCCGAGTTTCATCTCATCAGGCTGTAATCGAATTCGGCACAGGCGGCCAGTTGACTTTTCGACTACCAGTCGGTATTTACCGACTATCAGTCGGTTTTAATCGTGAGGTGTACCATGCCGAGCCGTGACATCGTTGAAGCGTTTGCGAAGCGGCTGGAGGATGGGGATTTCGTCGGCGCGATCGAGCACTTCTATACGCCCGATGCCGCAACTTACGAGAACAACGCCGCCCCGACGGTCGGCCGCGACAAGCTCCTCGCCAAGGAGCGCGGCGTGCTGGCGGCCTCCAAAGAGGTCAAGGCCGTCCGCGTCGGGCCGAGCATGATCGAGGGCGACCATGTCGCCACGCGCTGGACCTTCAGCTTCACGAATGCCGAAGGCGTCATCCGAACGCTGGACGAGATCGCGTGGCAGACCTGGCGGGGCGATAAGCTGATTGAAGAACGATTCTATTACGATCCGAAGCAATTGGGACGGTGACGAGGCGCCGTTACGTTTCGCGGGACGGCGGGCCGGCAGCCCCGCTTGCGGCCATCCTTCGAGACGCCCGCCTTTGGCGGGCTCCTCAGGATGAGGTCTTGTGACACGGCAGAGCCCTAGACCCTCATGGTGAGGAGCGCCGCCCGCGGCGCGTCTCGAACCATGCAGGCCGAGCACTCCTCGCGTTACACCCGTAACGCGGCGCGCCGGTTTTGTATCGATTTGTTATCGATACTGCCGATGGAACACGCAGAAGTGGTCACGGCGGCCGCGACAAGCGTAAATAATTCATAGTTCGTCAAAGGTTTGCAGCGAATTCTCGCGATCGAGCCGGACAAACGGCCCATGCTGCTGCAGGCTCTGGTATGCGGACTCAACTGACCAGCTATTTCGCGCGGCTGTTCGCCGGCGATCTGTCGGCGTTCGGCGGTCCTGCAACCGACGAAGCGATGGCCGGCCATATCCGCGCCGAGCAGATGTCGCTCGTGCTCGGCTATTCCGTCGGCATCATGCTCGCGAACGCCTGCAACGCCGTCGTGCTTGCGATCGCGCTGTGGCATGCGCCGGACTGGAAGCTCGCGCTGACCTGGGCGGTGATCGTCGCCGGCGCAGCCATCGGGTTCGGGCTGCAATCCCACGCCTCGCGCCGCATCACCAAACCGCAATTCGTCTCGCGCCGCGCCATGCATCGGCTGGTGCGCAATGCCTTCGTCCTCGGCGCGGCCTGGGGCATCGTGCCGGTCGCCTTCTTCGCCGATGCCTCCCCCGGCGGCCAGCTCGTCATCACCTGCCTCTGCTCGGGCATGCTGGCCGGCGGCGCGCTGGCCTTTGCCGCCATCCCGATCGCGGCCATCGCCTTCACGGCGCCGATCTTCGTCGGCATCGCGATCTGCCTCAGCCGCGACGGCGATCCCGCCTATGTGCTGGTGGCGATCCTGGTCGTGGTTTACGGCACCGTGCTGCTGCGCGCCGTGTTCGTCAACTCGTTCTCGTTCGCGCGGCGCGTGATCCGGCAGGTCGAAGCCGAGCGCACCGTGCGACAGGATCCGCTGACGCACCTGCCCAACCGCTTCGCCTTCAACGAGACGCTCGATGCCGCGCTGAAACGCCTGAGCCTGTCGGGCGAGGAGTTCGCGGTGCTGCTGCTCGACCTCGATCGCTTCAAGGAGGTCAACGACAAGTTCGGCCATCCCGCCGGCGACGAATTCCTGGTCCAGGTCGCAAGCCGCCTGCAGCGCTGCACGCGCGCGGCCGAGCATGTCGCGCGTATCGGCGGCGACGAGTTCGCGCTGGTGATGGCCAATCTGGCGCGACCCGAGGATGCGCTCGAGATCGCCGAGCGCTTCGTTGCCGCTTTCACCGAGCCGTTCCAGATCGAGGGCCGCCAGATCGCCGGCGCGACCAGCGTCGGAATCGTACTGGCGCCGCGGGACGGCACCACGGCGCTCGACGTCATGAAGAACGCGGACGCGGCGCTCTACCGCGCCAAGAAGGCTGGGCCGGGCACGGTCTGCTTCTTCGAAGCCAGCGACGACAGGGTTTCGCGTGACCGCAAGGCGCTGCAATCCGACCTCGAGGGCGCCATCGCTCGCGACGAGCTGTTTCTCGTTTTCCAGCCGTTCCTCGATCTCGATGAGAACCGCATCACCGGCTTCGAGGCGCTGCTGCGCTGGCAGCACCCCGCGCGTGGCCTGGTGCCGCCGAGCGAATTCATCGGAATCGCCGAGGAGACCGGACTGATCCACGAGATCGGCGAATGGGTGATCCGGCGCGCCTGCGCGACGCTGGCGGACTGGCCGGAAGACATCAGGGTTGCCGTGAACTTCTCAGCCGCGCAGTTTCACAACACGGCCGTCCTGCAGACCATCGTGCAGGCGCTCGCCGACGCAAAGGTCTCTCCCAGCCGGCTCGAGATCGAGATCACGGAATCGATGCTGCTATCGAAATACGGCTCGGCCGCATCGATCCTGAACGCGCTGCTGCAGCTCGGCGTTACCGTGGCGCTCGACGATTTCGGCACCGGCTTCTCCTCGCTCACCTATCTGCGCAAGCTGCCGTTCAGCCGCATCAAGATCGACCAGTCCTTCATCCGCGACATGCTGGTGCAGCCGGACTGCGCCGCGATCGTGAAGTCGGTGATCTCGCTGGCGCGCGACCTCAACATCGACGTCGTTGCCGAAGGCGTCGAGACCGCCGACCAGCTCGACTATCTGCGCCAGATCGCCTGCGACGAGGTGCAGGGCTATCTGATCAGCCGGCCCGTGGCGGCCGAGAACGTTCCGGCGCTGCTCGCCGCGAAGAAGAAGCGGGCGATCTTCGCGGCGTAGGGCGCCCTCAGATCGCGTCCGCCCGCAGCAGCGTATCCACCGTGATCGTGCCCCGCGCGCGCGAGACGCAGGCGCAGATCTTTTCGTTGCTCTGCTTCTGATGGTCGCTGAAGAAGACGTCGCGATGGTCGATCTCGCCGTCGACCTCGACCACGTCGATGGCGCACAGGCCGCATTCGCCGCGCTTGCAATCGTACATCACGTCGTGGCCGCTGGCGTTGAGGACATCGAGCATCGAGCGCTCGCGCGGGATTTCGAGCTCGACACCGGAATCTTTCAGGCGCACGCGAAAACTCTCGGTCGGCAGCGTGCCGCTGGAGCCGAAGGTCTCGTAGCGCAGATCAGGCAGCGGATGGCCGGCGCCGATCCAGGCATGACGCGCGGCATCCAGCATCCGCATCGGACCGCAGAACAGCGCCAGTGTATTTTGCGGCAATGAGGCGAACAGCGCGTCGAGATCGAGCCGCTTGCCTTCGTCGCCGGCATGGACCACCAGGCGATCGCCGAGCTGAACTGCGAGATCGTCGAGATAGGCGGCCTCGGCGCGCGAGCGGACGGCATAATGCAGCGTGACATCGGCCCCGCGCCGCGCCAGCGCCTGCGCGGCGCCGAGGATCGGGGTGATGCCGATGCCGCCGGCGATCAGGCAATAGTTTTGGCGCGCCCAGTCGACCGCGAGCAGCGAAGCGGGCTGCGTGATGTCGAGCCGCGCGCCGGGCTGCAAGGACCACATGTAGCGCGAGCCGCCGCGGGAATCCTCAGCACGTCGCACCGCGATCTTGAAGCCGCCCGAGGAGGCTTCGCCGACCAGCGAATAGGACCGCGTCTCCGGCAGACCATCGATGGTCACGCTGACATTGATGTGGCTGCCGACCGGATAGGCCGCGCCGTCGAACTGGTCCGGCCGGATCAGGAATTCGCGGATGCCGGGGGCGAGATCACGCGTCGCAACGAGCGTTGCCGGAATCCAGGTTTCGATGAAGCGCATGGCGGCACCCCTTAGTCGGTTGCGGTCTTGATCAGCGCCAGCGCCGGCAAGAGATCGAGATGGGTCCGGTTGCGCAGCGCAAGCCTCAGGTTTCGCACCGCGAGCCGCGCATGCTCGCGCATCACCGCCTCGGCGCGCGCGCCCTCACGGTTCTCGATCGCGTCGATCACGACGCGGTGGTGCTCCTGCCCGATGATCAGGATCTGCTGCGCTTCGGGCAGCGCCGACTGCGCCATCACGAAACCGCTGGGCGAGGCGAACGGCAACGCCGAGGCGCGGTCGATCTGCCGGATCAGCGGCGGGCTGCGCGACAATTCGGTCAGCAGCGCATGGAAGCGCGCGTTCAGCGCGACATAGGAGGAGAAGGCCTCGATCGAGATCGGCACCTGCCGGAGCAGCTCGTCGATCGCAGCCAGGCATTCCTTCAGCGGCTCGAGCTCGCGCGCGGAGACGCCGCGCTCGGCGGCGAAGCGCGCGGCAAGGCCCTCCAGCGTGCCGCGCAGCTCGATCGAGTCGGAGATGTCGCGCTCGGAAAACGCCTTCACCATGAAGCCACCGGAGGGGATCGCCTCCAGCAGGCCCTCCTCCTCCAGCCGCACCAGCGCCATGCGCACCGGCGTGCGCGAGGCGCCTGTGGTCTCCACCGCCTGCAGCTCGGAGATGCGCTCGCCCGGCCGCAGAGAACCCGACAGGATCTGGTCGCGCAGCGCGAGCTGCGCCTTCACGGTCTGCGAGACGGAGCGGTCGACCTCACGCTCGGGCGCTGCTTTCACTTGGCCTACTCCGCCGCCTGGAGGTGTGTCGGCGCGTTTTCCTTCGCTACCATGCGGTCGATCAGCTTGCGCGACCACATCGCGCCGGCGTCGATGTTGAGGTTGTAGAAGATGCGATCGGGGTTCTCGTCCATCGCGCGCTGCTGCGCCTCGAGGATCAGCTCGTCCTCGCGGAAGATGCCGGAGACGCCTTCGCGGATCTCGGTGGTGATGCGCTGCTCGCCGAGCTGATAGTTGCGCACGAAGGCCCAGAAATAGTGACAGGTCTTCTCGGTCTCAGGCGTGATGGTGTTGAGCACGAAGCCGTTGACGCCCTGCGAACGGTCGCCTTCGGGCGCGCCGGTGCCGGTCGGCGCCACGCCGACGTCGATCGCGATGGTGCACGGCGCCTCGAAGCGGATGATCTGCCAGCGGTCGACGAGGCCGGGCTTGCCGAGCTGCTTGGCCCAGAACGGCGGCGCCTCGATGCCGCGCATCCAGCGCGTCACCGTCACGGTCTTCTCACCATGGGTGACGTCGAACGGCGCTTCGGCCACCGCATCGTTGCCGATGGAGGAGCCGTGCACGAAGGTCTCGTGAGTGAGGTCCATGAGATTGTCGAGCACGAGGCGGTAGTCGCAATTGACGCGGATGGTCTTGCCGTCGCCGGCCCAGGCCGGATCGTGGTTCCAGTGCATGTCGGGAACGAGCGCGGGATCGGCCAGCGCCGGGTCGCCCATCCAGAGCCAGATGTAGCGGTGGCGCTCGACCACGGGATAGGCGCGCACGCAGGCGGACGGGTTGATGGTCTCCTGCGAGGGCATGAAGGTGCAGCGGCCCTGCGCGTTGTATTTCAAGCCGTGATAGCCGCAGACGACGGTGTCGCCTTCGAGCCGGCCCTTCGACAGCGGCACCAGGCGGTGCCAGCAGGCATCCTCCAGCGCGGCCACCGAGCCATCGGCCTTGCGATACATCACGACGTGCTTGCCGCAGATCGTCCGCGGCAACAGCGCCGGCTTCACCTCCGCATCCCAGGCGGCGGCGTACCAGGCGTTCATGGGGAAGGGTTTTGTCACCGGCGATCTCCCAGAGCTTATGTATGCGTTATGTATACAATAACGGAGGGATAGAATCGGTCAAGACCGAAATAAGCGTATCTAAATACCGATATCTAATTTGTTGTATACAAACGCAACCACGAGTCATTCCCCGCGAAGGCGGGGAATCCAGTACTCCGCGGCGGCCATTGGTTTACGTAACTGCCGCCGCGGCGTACTGGATCACCCGCTTTCGCGGGTGATGACAGCGGAGGATGCGGCAAGCTCGCCCTCGGAGCGGCGGCCTGACAGCCGTACGAACTCGGAGTCTTACGCGCCGAACACCTTCGCGAGCCCGGCCTGGGCTTCCTGCTGAATCTTCTTCAGGTGCTCGGTGCTGCGGAAACTTTCCGCGTAGATCTTGTAGACATCCTCCGTCCCGGACGGCCGTGCCGCGAACCAGCCGAAATCGGTTTCGACCTTGATGCCGCCGAACGACTGGCCGTTGCCGGGGGCCTTGCTCAGGGTGGCGCGCACCGGATCGCCGGCGAGATCTTTCAGGCCAAGCTGCTCGGGCGTGACGGATTTCAAAATGGTCTTCTGCGGCCCGGTCGCGGCGACGTCGATGCGCGCGTAATGCGGCACGCCGAGCTCGGCGGTGAGATCGTTGAAGAGCTGGCTCGGATCGCGGCCGGTCTTGGCCATGATCTCGGCCGCGAGCAGGCCGAGGATGATGCCGTCCTTGTCGGTGGTCCACACCGTGCCGTCGCGGCGCAGGAACGAGGCCCCTGCACTCTCCTCACCGCCGAAACCAAAGCTGCCGCCGACGAGGCCGTCGACGAACCATTTGAAGCCGACCGGCGTCTCCACCAGCTTGCGGCCAAGCTTCTTGGCGACGCGATCAATGATCGAGCTCGACACCACGGTCTTGCCGATCGCGGCATCCTTGCCCCAGTTCGGGCGGTGCGCGAACAGATAGGAGATCGCGGTCGCGAGATAATGGTTGGGATTCATCAGGCCGCCGGTGCGCGTCACGATGCCGTGGCGGTCGGCGTCGGTGTCGTTGGCAAAGGCAACGTCGAAGCGATCGCGCATCGCGATCAGGCTCGCCATCGCGTAGGGCGAGGAGCAATCCATGCGGATCTTGCCGTCCCAGTCCACGGTCATGAAACGGAAGGTCGGGTCGATCGCCTCGTTCACAACCGTCGCCTTCAGGCCGTAGCGCTCGATGATCGGATGCCAGTAGTGCACGGCGGCGCCGCCGAGCGGATCGATGCCGATATTGATGCCGGCGGATTTGACGAGATCGAAATCGACGACATTGCCGAGATCGGCAACGTAAGGCGTGATGAAATCGTAGGCGTGCACGTTCGCAGCCCTGCGCGCCCTGGCATAGTCGATGCGCTGCACGCCCTTGAGGCCATCGGCGAGATAGGCGTTGGCGCGCTTCTCGACGACGCCGGTCACGTCGGTATCGGCCGGGCCGCCATGCGGCGGATTGTATTTGTAGCCGCCGTCTTCGGGGGGATTGTGCGAGGGGGTGATGACGACGCCATCGGCAAGGCCCGAGGTGCGGCCCTTGTTGTAGGTGAGGATCGCGTGCGAGATCACGGGCGTCGGCGTGTAACCGCCGTCCTTGTCGATCATGATTTCGACGCCGTTGGCCGCGAACACCTCGACCGCGCTTACCAGCGCGGGCTCGGCCAGCGCGTGGGTGTCGATGCCGATGAAGAGCGGGCCGGTCAGCCCCTTCTCTTTTCGGTAGTCGCAGATCGCCTGCGTGGTCGCCAGGATATGGCCTTCGTTGAAGGTGTTCTTGAACGAGGTGCCGCGATGGCCCGAAGTGCCGAACGCGACCCGCTGCGCGGGGTCCGCGACGTCGGGCTTGCCCGCGAAATAGGCCGTCACCAGCCGTGGAACGTTGGTGAGCGCGTCCGGCGAGACCAGTTTGCCCGCCGCGGGATGAACATCAGCCACTGAAATATCCTCGTCCTGTCGTAGAGATTGCAGAGCAGCATAGCATCGGCCGCGCCCCCGCCAAACCACAACACACCACGGGGATGGCGTTACTTGGGCGGCACCCCGGAATGACCGTGCCGTAGCCCGAATGAGCGCAGCGATATCCGGGATCACCCCGCCCCGGATGTCGCTGCGCTCATCCGGGCTACGGGTATCGGTGATGGATGCGCGTTCACGGCATCGAGCGCGGAGACTGTGCTACGCTCCACGCCATCAAGGCCCTTTTCGAATCGTCCCATGGCTCTTTCGCTCAAGCTGCTTCTGCCGATCGCCTGCATCGCCATGGGCCTTGCCCTGGTCGGCGCGACGGCGCGCGCTGCCGAATTCTACACCGAGGACCTCCGCATCCCGATGGCGGAGGCCGGGCCACAGGGGCTGGAGGCGTTCCTGGTGCGGCCCGCGGGGACGAAGCGCTATCCGCTGGCGCTGCTCAGCCACGGCTCGCCGCGCAGCTTCGACGACCGCGCGACCATGTCGGCGCACAAATATTACGGCATCGCGCTGGAATATGCCCGGCGGGGCTTCGCGGCGCTGATCGTGATGCGGCGCGGCTACGGCACCTCGCCCGGCGGGCGCATCGACAGCGTCGGGACTTGCGCCAAGGCCGCCTATCTGCCGGCCGCCGCGGTTGCGGTCGCTGATTTGCGTGCCGCGATCGACGCGATGGGACGCAGGGCCGACGTCACGACGTCAGGCATGATCGCAGCCGGCCATTCCGCCGGCGGGCTCGCCACCGTCGCGCTGACGGCGCAGCCCCCGGCGGGTCTCGTCGCCGCGATCAATTTTGCCGGCGGCCGCGGCTCACGGGACGACGACGATGTCTGCAACGAGGATGGCCTCGTGCAAGCCTTCACCAGCTTCGGCAGGACCTCGCGCGTGCCGATGCTGTGGGTTTATGCGACCAACGATTCCTTCTTCGGCCCCGAGCTCGCGCGCCGGCTCTATGACGGATTTCGCGGCAATGGCGGGAATGCGAAATTCATCGCGGCGGCGCCTTACGGCGACGACGGCCATTATCTCTATTCCGTGGTCGGGCGACCGCGATGGACGCCGTATCTTGATGGCTTCCTGCGCGAGCGCGGGCTCGGCCATGACATCCTGAGCCCGCCCGATCCATTGCCACCGCCGGGCCAGCTCAACGAGGCGGCGCGGGCCGAGTTCGCCCGCTATCTCGCCAGCACCATGCCGCACAAGGCTTTTGCGGTGTCGCCGAACGGCGGCTACGGCTGGCGTTCGGGGCGCACCACCACTGACGATGCCCAGCGCGATTCGCTCGCGGCCTGCATGAAATGGTCACCGACCTGCACGCTCTATGCGGTCGACGACCGGCTGGCCGGGGGGAGCCGGCAAACCTCCACCGACCAGAGCTCCCGCGCGCGCTAAAGCGCGAGGAGCTCGCGCTTTAGCTTGTTCCTAAGATCAGGTCTTTCGGCGGATGAGGCTAGAGCCGTTCGCTGAGCGCGAGCTTGTAGCCAACGCCGGTGACGGTCGCGATCACGGGCGTGCCGCTGCCGACGAGCTTGCGGCGCAGCCGCGCCACCAGCGCATCGACGGTGCGGATGTCGACCTCGGCCTGGCGGTTGCTGACGACCTCGATCAGATAGTCGCGGCTGAGCGGCCGGCCATCGGCGCCGACCAGCGCCGCGAGCAGGTCGAACTCGGCGCGCGTCAGCGCCACCGGCTTGCCGTCGCCGCCGAGCAGCTCGCGCCGCGTCAGGTCGATGATCCAGTCGCCGAAGGCGATCGAATTGTGGTTGCGCGCCGCCTTGCGGTCGATCGAGCGCCGGCGCAGCACGCTGCGGGCGCGCGCGAGCAGATCGCGCAGATTGATCGGCTTGGTGACGTAATGGTCGCCGGCGATCTCGAGACCGAGGATGCGATCGACGTCGGTGTCGCGGCGGGTCACGAAGATGATGCCCGCGTTGCTGGTCGCCTGGATTTCCTTGGCGAGCTCGAAACCGTCGCCGTCAGGCAACTGCACGTCGAGGAAGACGAGGTCGGTGCGCGCGCGCAGCGCCTGGCGGCATTCCGCGCAGGAGCCGGCGCCCACCACGTCGAAATTGTTTTCGCTGAAGTAACCGACCAGCATGGTCCGCGTCACCGGATCGTCTTCGACGACGATCAGGCGCTCGCGACCTGCGGGCCGCAATTCCTGACGTCCGGAATCAGCCACGATGTTGGATGTCCTGTGTGCCTGCGGCGCAGCCTGAAAATTCAAGTCGTCGCGCAAAGCGCCGTCCTGTGAACGAACATTCACGACTGGTTCGAGCCCCCGAGATTGCCTGCTGGAATACTAGGCGTGTTGTGCAGCCCAAACAATATTGGTCATGATATTGAAGTAATAAGTATGAATTGCCCCACAATTCTCATCGTGCGCATCATCATGCTCTGAGGCCGCTTCACTACCGCCGATCCCGCACATTCGGCGCCGGACTCAACTGCTGGTTAACGTAAAGAGAGCGTTCGGCTTCGGAAAAGCCGGCCGCAGCTCTATGGTCCTCGCGTGCAGATGGAAAACCACGGAGCAGACGTGATGCAGGGGCAGGCCCGATTGGCCGCCGGTCGAACCGGGGACAGCGTCGCGGTTTTCGGCCGCTCCCACAGCCTCGACTTCCTGCGCGGTCTCGCCATCGTCGGCGTAATGGCGATCCACGTATCGCAATCCTTTCCATCGAACATCCACGCCGTCGACTACGCCTTCATGTGCGGCTGGACCGGCGTCAACGTGTTCTACTTCGTCAGCGCGATGACGATGTGCCTGATGTGGACGCGGCGGACCGAAGCGAACCCGACGCGCAAATTCTACATCCGCCGTACCTTGCGTATCGCGCCGCTATTCTGGCTCGCGATCCCGCTCTACCTCGTCGTCAACGGCACGGGGCCGAGCTACAACGCGCCCAACGGCATCGGCCCGCTTCAGGTGATCCTGACCGCGACGTTCCTGCACGGCTTCTGGCCCGACAGCGTCAACAGCGTCGTGCCCGGCGACTGGTCGATCGCCGCGGAGATGACGTTCTATCTCGTCTTCCCGTTCGTGATCACCGCGTTCGGAGCGCGCCGCCATCTCTACCTCGCGCTGGCGATCGTGCTGCATCTCGTCAATGTCTGTCTGTTCAAGCCGTTCGCCTTCGCGGCGTTCTCGGCCTACTACGGTCCGGGCCACGAAGCCTTCGTCTGGAACGCACTGCATATCAGTTTCCTGAACCAGCTCCCGGTCTTCCTGGTGGGATGTGCGCTGTTCTTCACGCTGCGCGACGGGTTTGCGAAATCGGACGCCGCGGTCTTCGCAGTCTTCATCGCGCTGTCCTTCATCGCCGATCGCGCGACGAGCTCGCACGAATTCAACTATCTGATGATCAACCTCGTGCTCGGCGCGCTGGTTGCCGGCTGCATCAAGCTTGCGATCCGCTTCCAGCCGATCGAGGCGCTCGGCCGCAATTCCTATTCGATGTATCTGTCGCACTTCGCGGTGATCTACGGCCTGCGCCAGGTCTGGCCGCTCGCGGACGGACTGATCTCGCTGCTGATCGCTTACGTCGTCACCGCCGCGCTCAGCTATCTCGTTGCGCGCGCGACCTGGCATCTGGTCGAGCGGCATGCACAGGATCTGGCGCATCGCCTGACGTCAGCGGGCAAGGCCACGACGCACGCGGACGCACTGGCCGCGGCAAGCGTCGCCCTGAACGGCCGCGGCGCCGGCTCTTAAATCGCCTCAGGACCACCCGACATCGATCCGGAACGACAACTGCTCTTCTGCGCCAGGTGCGATATGCATCAGGCCCGGCTTGTCGCTGAACTCGCCATCGAAGCCGGCCGGACTGGCATAGCCGCGCCAGGGCTCGATGCAGAGGAACGGCGCACCCGATGGTTTTGACCAGACGCCGAGCTCGCGAAAGCCGCGCCAGGACATTTTGAGCCAGGGCCCGGCGCCCTGCCCGGCCGCATAGCGAACCGCGTGGCTGTTGACGGGATCGAGGATGACGGCATCGTTGGTGAACAGAGCTTCCGACAGAGGAAGCACAGTGCCTTGAACGGGACTCGGATTCGTCGCCGCGAGCAGGAGGCCGCCCTCGACACCGCGAACTGGAGACGGCTCCTCGTTCGTGAACGTCAGCGCGTAGCTCTCTTTCGGCACCCCAGCCTGAAGCGGCCAGTTGAACGCGGGATGACCGCCGAGCGACACCGGCAATGTCTCTCTGCCGGTGTTGACGACCGTAAGCGAGAGATCGAGACCGGCGTCGTCGAGCGCATAGGCTGCCGTCAGCCGGAACGCGAACGGATAGAGCGCGCGCGTCGCCTCGCTATCCTCGAGCAGGAGCGCACACCGGCTCTCGCCACGCTCCACCCACACAAACCGGCTGTCGCGCGCAAAACCGTGCTGGGTCATCCGATAGGTCCTGCCCTGGTGCCGCATTTCGTCATTGGCAAGACGCCCGACGATCGGAAACAGCAGCGGCGCATGACGCTGCCAGGCCGGGCCGGCCTGCCAGACGAATTCGGTGCCGTCCTTGTGCTTGAGTGAGCACATCTCGGCGCCGTGCGCCTTGATGGTCGCGGTGAGATCACCACTGCGGATCGTGTGCGTGTCGTCGGTCATGACAAAGCCCCATCACGCGTCAGGATTAAAGCCGGTTCAAGCACTTACGCCTTCCAATTTGCAAAACTACTCGCATTTGGAGAAGATCGCCGCAATACCCGTCAAACGTCAGCAGGCGGCTCACGAGCATTATCGGAGACAATCGATGCCCCGAGCCTTGCAACGCAAGCTTTCCCTTGATGCATCAACACGTCGTCCGCGGCCTGCAACTGGAAGAAGCGACGCAACAGCTGATCTATGTGTCGTTCGATGCGCTCTTCGGATTCGAGCTCGGCCAAGAGACGATGCTCACTAATCACTTTCGCTGCGGCCTCGTAATAATTGTTCGCTTCTCTCGTCGGAAAGCGCTTGCACACCATCGGAAGCAGAACGTTGTCGACCTCCCTTTCTAGCGCGATGACCCACTGAGAGCATGATTTGCTCAGGTGTCCGGCAAATTCAGCTGGGAGCACTTGAATTTTAAAACGCAACACCAGCGGGCGTCGATCTTCACAACGACCGGTCGATCGTCTTCGCTCGCACATCTCGCCGACAAGGGTCACGTCGCTGTCGCTGAAAACTCTAGACAAGAGATTCTGTCATCCTGATGAATTCAACAATTGAGGACATCGCAGGAAAGGCACGTTGTCTTCCACCAAACGAAAACCTTGTCGCGTTTGCGCGCGAGATACGATAGGATCAGGCTCTTTGCTCAATCTGAAGATACTCCTGGATGTTCCCAAAGCCCAAATTCGTCCTGCTGCCTAACACTTACGCCTTCGAATCCGAGCCGATGGTGAAGCCCACCGGCTTTCGCGAATACGACGCGCGCTGGTTGTTCCAGAAGGAAATCAACTTGATGGGTGTGCAGGCGCTCGGCATGGGTCTGGGCGCGCTGATCGCAGAGCTCGGCGTCGCCCAAGAGATCGTCACCGGCCACGATTTCCGCGGCTATTCGGCCTCGATCAAATATGCGCTGATCTCCGGCCTGATGGCGGCGGGCTGCAAGGTGCACGACATCGGGCTCGCGGTGACGCCGATGGCCTATTTCGCCCAGTTCGATCTCGACGTGCCCTGCGTCGCCATGGTCACGGCCTCGCACAACGACAATGGCTGGACCGGCGTGAAGATGGGCGCCAACCGCCCGCTGACCTTCGGCCCCGACGAGATGACCCGGCTGAAGGAGATCGTGCTCAACGCCGATTTCAAGAACAAGGCCGGCGGCTCCTACCAGTTCCACGAGAACTATCCGGCGCGCTACATCGCCGACCTCACCAGCCGTCCGAAGCTCACGCGCAAGCTCAAGGTCGTCGCCGCCTGCGGCAACGGCACCGCGGGTGCGTTTGCGCCGCAGGTGCTGGAGGCAATCGGCTGCGAGGTGATCCCGCTCGATACCGAGCTCGACCACACCTTCCCGAAATACAATCCGAATCCGGAAGACATGGAGATGCTGCACGCCATCCGCGACGCGGTGCTGCATCACAAGGCCGATGTCGGCCTCGGTTTCGACGGCGACGGCGACCGGTGCGGCATCGTCGACAACACCGGCGAGGAGATCTTCGCCGACAAGGTCGGCGTGATGCTGGCGCGCGACATGTCGGCGATCCACAAGGATGCGCATTTCATCGTCGATGTGAAGTCGACCGGCCTCTTCATCACCGATCCGATTCTGCAGAAGCAGGGCGCCAGGACCGCTTATTGGAAGACCGGCCATTCCTACATGAAGCGCCGCACCAACGAGACGGGCGCGCTCGCGGGCTTCGAGAAGTCCGGCCACTTCTTCTTCAACAAGCCGTATGGCCGCGGCTATGACGACGGCCTGGTCTCGGCGATCGCGATCTGCGACATGCTCGACCGCGCGCCGGCTAAGTCGATGGCCGATCTGAAGAACGCGCTGCCGAAGACCTGGTCGTCGCCGACCATGTCGCCGCATTGCGCCGACGAGACCAAGTACGTCGTCATCGACAAGGTGGTGAAGCATTTCGAGGGCCTGCAGGCCAAGGGCGCCAAGATCGGCGGCCAGTCGATCCGCGATCTCGTCACCGTCAATGGCGTGCGCGTCACGGTCGAGGACGGCAGCTGGGGTCTGGTGCGGGCGTCCTCCAACAAGCCCGAGCTCGTGGTCGTGGTTGAGAGCCCGGTGTCCGAGCAGCGCATGCACGACATGTTCGAGATGGTGAACAGCGTGCTACGCACCCATCCCGAAGTCGGCGAGTACAATCAGACGATCTGAGATCCGACCAAAGCACCGTGGCCGACCGCTCACTGCGGCCGCAGCCACCTGCAATACGACTGCAAGCGGATTAATTCCGCTTGTAGTCGTCTTCAATCCGGATGATGTCGTCTTCCCCGAGATAGGAGCCGGTCTGGACCTCGATCAGCTCCAGCATGATTTTACCGGGGTTCTCCATCCGGTGCACCGCGCCCATCGGGATGTAGATCG
>JAESFI010000192.1_pt1 | contig 19113 bp, 15 predicted proteins | sample 9269361 | NCBI WGS metagenome assembly JAESFI01 (sample SAMN14504119, study PRJNA617095) | algae metagenome | isolation source: Brasilonema angustatum HA4187-MV1 and co-occurring heterotrophs from moss... | place: USA: Manoa Valley, Honolulu, Hawaii | collected 2009-07-20 | reverse complement strand
CAGGACGCCGAACCAACCGATGTAGAGACGGTTTTGGGTGGAGGTGATCCACTCGCAAAACCGCTCCCATACATTGGCGCTTTCGCGACGTTGTAATGCAGTTGTCATGGTTCTTATGATTGCGGTTATTTTGCTATGTATGTAAGCAAATGTTTGTTTGCTTATTTTTATAATAGTTTACATTCGTTTACAAAATCAAGGGGTTTTCCAGAACGTTTTCTTTTATCAGCTATCAGCTTTGCTTATAGATGTTGGGAGTTGAAAAATTTCCGTTCCATTTTTACCCTCGCCAGCAAGAAGGCTCACACTGTAACAGCCACGGTCAGTGTTGAGATGAATTGCTCGCGAGGTTCGGAGTGTGGTCTGACCAAATTCGAGTGAAGCGAGAACAGGCCTACACGCTCCCTTGCGGTGAGCGTGTAGGTAGTTCACCAGGGAATTAGAGAGCAGATTGCTACGCTCACGCTCGCAATGGGGCACACGCGATCGTCGCGCTTGTGCGTGATTTGCACGCTTGTGCGTGGGCAGTTGGCCGGGGCGACGATCGTGCTGGCGAGTCAATGAACCAAGAATCCCCTCGCATCTTTCAAGGGCAGGGGAGTGTCAAGTAATTTTGCCCAAGCGGTTTAAATATAAAGCGAGTGTAAAGTAGTGCTTCCGTATTTTCCCTACTTACCGATTCAGTGCCATATGAGCTATTCATATCTTTAGAAATTCCTTCTCAGTGGTTTTATGGGTGCACTACAAAGCAGGACTAGAGTTAGTCCCGCAATTGAAATCAATAGACGTAATCAGATTGCCCAAATGCACAGTAAATTAGTTCATAAAATTGTGCATCGCTGGGTCAAAAAATGTAATGAAAGCTACGAAGACTTATATCAGATAGGATTTGTTGGGCTTCTCAAAGCGGTTGAGCGCTTTAAGCCAGAACTGGGTAATGCTTTTAGTTCTTTTGCCGTTCCCTACATCCAAGGTGAGATTCAGCACTATTTACGGGATAATGCATCGCCACTAAAAATCCCTCGTTCCTTCGTAGAAAAGCTCGGTAAGATCAGGCGGCTGAGAAAGCAATTTATCGCTAATGGAAGACAGGTTCAGGAAGCGGAAGTCGCGGCGAAGCTAGGAATCAGTGCTACTGAGTGGGAATCTTTAAAACTCACAATTTCACAGCGCTTAACAATAAGTTGGGATGAGTTATCCTACGAACCTAAGGTTGAAGACTTTGAAACAATAGCCCAAGAGGAATTAACTCATCGCCTCTATGAAGCCATCTCAAAACTAAATCCCAAGCACAGGCTCGTTATTCGGGAGTGTTATCTTCTTAACAAAAAAGTCACTGAAATAGCTAAACTGTTGAAAATCTCAACAAAAGAAACCGAAGCATTGATACAGGAAGCAATCTTTGTTCTGAACTCATCATTAACAGCATTTTATGGAAGTTCATGTAGTTGAGCTAGACAGGAAGCTACTTAGAAAAGACGGTGGAACGCAACCAAGGGAGAAACTGGATAGAAAGCATATTGACGATTTGGTTCGCGACTGGAAAAGGGGCGCTCAGTTCGAGGCTGCGTTAGCTTACTATGACGGTCAGGACTACTGGTTAATAGATGGATATCATCGGAATGCTGCACTCGAGGAGTTAGATGAGTCTAAAATTCTCATCTCTGTCCGCTGTGGAACACTTAAGGACGCCACATGGCACTCGTACTCAGTGAATCAGCATAAAGCCTTGAAGCGAAGTAATGCTGATAAGCAACGGGCAATCATAGGGGCGCTCAAGCATCCTTATGGTGCAAGCAGAAGTAACGTACAGATAGCTGAGCATTGCGGAGTGGATGAAGGAACTGTTCGTGCTTGGCGAAAAAAGCTTGAGAACAGTGGTGAAATTGAACCTAACCATGAACGTACAGTGACTCGTCGGGGGAAGACTTACAGCCAAAAAACCACTCATATTGGTAGTAGTAAGCACAATCACCAAGAACAACAACAGTTCAAGGTCATTTGCTCAGATTTACCTTATTACGGACAAGTTGTAGAGGTCGTCGAAGTCAAAGCAAACGATTGCTACCTATGTCGCACTAGTAACGGTGATACTTACCCATTCTTTAAATCTGAACTTGGCAACGTGGATACCGGAGTCACTCCCTCTCCTATTGTTGCAAAGGAGCAACCATCTCCAAGAGAGAAGCTAGTTGCCTTAATAGTTCGCTTGCCAGAGGAGTGTTTAGAGGATGCAATCGTCCTTCTTAAAGAGAGGTTCGATTTTCACTACCTCAAAGAGCCGCTCTGTGAAGTACCTACACGGTGATTTTCAAAGCGAACATGGTAGCGCAGAAGCTCTACCTGCCAAGAAATTAAATGAATTGGCTCTACCGCGTCATTTATGTGCAACTTTTAAGCTAATCAAACCGATTAGGGGTAAGATCACCGAAGCTGACGTTTGCCGCCACATAAAGTTTAAAACCCTTGCTGTGCAAGAGATTTGAAAATAAAAATGCAGTTGCTCACGCATATAGTCGTATGTAGTACGCTACTGCTGTGCCAATTGACCTTTACTCTATTTGGTGCAAAGTTTTGCAATGTAGCTATAAGGGTTTCAGGCTATAAAAATCAGTAGGGTTCAAATGGTACAGCAATCGAAGTAGCGTGTTAAGTCCGCCAAATCCTTTACCAAAGGGTAAAAGTGAGGTTTTTTTCTAGAAGCTTTCCATGACAAAGCTTTTGAGAGTTAAGTGGCGGCAAATGACACGCTCGCTGATCCCACCCCGATTAAAGTTGATTAACTACCGCTTCCCGTCAATTCGGACGCATCCGACAGCACCAAAGAATCACCCAGGAGCGACTGCTGACCCTATGTGGAGTCATGTCGGAGCCAAGTTTTGTTATCTCTGCGGTACTCAGTTAAGAAAGCTGTCACGATTACATTCACATGAGCAAAAACGAAAGTTAAGAACATCGGAAGCTGGATGCGGCGAAAGTCGCACGTCCAGATTTAACTGAGAGGTGCGGCGGATAATACCGCCCATCGACTCAACCTATCAGCTTTAGAAGATCCAGAATCAGGTTGTTTCCTTTGCTGATAAGACATTAATTCCTCTCACCCTTCAATCAGGAGCGAACGTACAGTGACTGCGGCATAGAGTTTGTGCTGCCATACGAAAAGCATCTTCCTGCTCGATTCACAACAGGACGAGTTTTGGAACTTTTGACTTTACCAAAGCGTGATGCGGCTACCAGGTCCTATGGTCTACTGCGGTTTACTGTATAGCTCATATAGTAGACTAGTACAGGGCGGCGTAAATCAACCAACCATTAAACAGCTAATACCAACCAAACAGAATTTTACTTGTTGTTTCTTATTCTCCCACTAAATGGTAGGTTTACTTCTGCCGAACTGTACTAAGTCTACTAAGTCTACTGGTAGTCTACCAAGGAAACTTTGGCGGGTCAGATAGTCGGGTATGAAAAAACTTTAAATAAAATATAGTCTAATATAGTCAGGTATCATAGTTGCTCCCAGGCGGCAATTTCTGACTTTAATAATTGGCGATACGCGAGCGCGTCAAGCCTCTGGCTTATCGCCAATCCGTCTCTCTAAACATTGACGTGATAAAACGGATAATTCAATCTCCACCTGGTTCAGCCCTCACTCGCCATTAGAATTATGTTCGCGCGGGTGATGCTTCGTGCCTTATGCTTACCTGTTTTAGTTAGCAATTGCAGTTGGGAAATCTCAGCCTCATTTAAGTCTACGATGTATTTTTTTACCATAGTGCCACCCTCCAGACCGTAGAAGTAGCTTATCAATAATCGGTATCACCCTGCAAAGTTTACTTGGTGGACTACTAAGTCTACTAAGTCTACTAAGTCTACTTAAGTCTACTAAGTTTACTAAGTCTACTAGGTAGACCTAGCTTTGATAAAGATTCTATTAAGGTTTACCTAGAGTAGACATACAGTAAACTATATGGCAAGATGAAGAGTAGACCAGTAGTAAACTAGAGGTAACTATGTCCAAAGTTGTTTCATTCAAGCTCTCCGATGAGGAATACGAAGCTCTATCCGCATTGCAAATGGAAAGCGAAGGTTCCCCCAGTATTACTGCAAAAAGAATTGTTCGAGATTCACTAGGTCTACCCGCGTCTACCTCGTCTACACGGGTAGACTCTCAGGAAATAGATGAACGTATTTATCAGGCTCTAGCACCATTAAAAGCCCAATTGGATGAATTGCGGGGAAAGTTGATTGCTTGAACCCCAAGCCAGTGCTTAAGGATGTGGTTCAGGTAGTGCGCGATCGCAGCCTAAAAAAATTCCGTCAAGCAATGGGTCGAGATTCCAAGGAATTATACGAGAAACGACTCAATGCTTTTATTGATGAGCTATTCAAAGAACTATGAAGGTGCTGCATCAATGCTGTACGTTCGCTCCCGAATGTGAGACTGAGAGGAATTAATGCCTGACTGGGTAAGGAAAAAACCTAATTGAGGATCTGATTGTAGTGATAGCTACTATTTCCAGCGAAGTGGCACTTTTTTACACGTATCTGATACTGTTGGCGAAATATTACTTAAGATTTGATTGATGGGAAAATCCGATTCTGGATCTGGACTTGAGGTTTTTTGATTTCTTACTTTCGCCATGTATTACATGGTTGAAAGATGTCCTTTTCCGTGTCATACATGGTGGAAGATTGCGCCATGATGGTATGTGTAGCGACCTGCAATACTAATCGCTCGAACCTGCAATAAAGGTATTTTCAAACCAGGATTAAATGCAACTATAATTGTGTTTCAGCCAGGATTAAATGCAACTGAGCCAGGATTATTTGCAACCAGCCTGCAATCATCCATTTCGACCAGGATTATTTGCAAATAGACTCAACACTTTACTAGGACGCTCGTTTTCACTCCTTGACAGGGGTTTATCAAAAAACTCATGTCAGAATTTGATAAATTAACTTTGAATTATTTACCGAGTTTTTTTACTCGAAAACCAACGGGCTAATGTTCTCTAAACCTTATCAGTGAAGCAGTTAAGAAAACCTTCGTTTTTTTGACGCATTGTCCCCTAATTTTTGGTCAGCCCTGTTTTTATTGATCTGTGTTCCAAGACGAATACTCGAAGTATGAGGGCTGACCAAAAATTTCGTGTTAGACCCCGTAACTTTTCTAATTGCAAATAATCCTGGCTCAAACCGATGATTGCAGGTTGGTTGCAATTAATCCTGGCTCAGTTGCATTTAATCCTGGTTCAACTGAAATTATAGTTGCAAATAATCCTGGCTTAGGCATCCAGGTATGTCATGAATTCCGAAAATACCTATAATGAACTTTTTAGTTCAGCAATGAAACGATTGAGGGCTTTTTGGGCAGTTTTGTATCCAGGAGCTTGTTTACCTAACTTAAGTTCCGACATTACACGGTCGCGCCACATTTCAAGTTCTGCCACCTCCTTCATCATGACTGACCGTTCTGTGATGACGGTATCAGCTTTTTGATGATGCTCTGACTGCCGTGTAATACTTGGCAGTACATTGTCTTTAACAATCTGTTCTAAATAATCAGCCCTGGTTAAGCTATTACATTCAGCAGCAATACCAATAGCCTTCCAGGTTTCATCAGTTAGTCTTAGAGAACGTACCTGACGATAGTCGTCATTTTTTAGAGCAAATTTCCCCTGAATATCCCGTTTCAGCATGCCCATAACCATGTATTACACGACTAGTTTAACGTGACAAGTCGGTGTCTAACCAAGTAATACACGGATAAAACCCACAGATCCTTTCTTTCATGGGATCTAAATGTCTGGTTCTGCTAGCAGCGCTTTGTGCGAGGAGCGAGTTAAAGCTCGTGGTATCTCCTCCAACCAAGAGAAAACTCGAACTACATTGACAGCGGCAGCCGTCAGGATATGCTGTAGATAGGATTTAGCTAACCCGATGTAACGGCAATGGCGTAATTCAAATGCTCGAATTCCTTGCGAAATAGTTCCCTCAATGCCAGACCGTAGTGCATATTGTTCTATTGAGCAGGAAAAGCGGTTGAAGTATCTTGATTTGGTAGCAAGCGCAGTTATTTTACAGAATACGGTTGATATGTCGTTGGCTATCCAAACGTTAATGTCACAGGGAGAACTGATTCCCATGCGACACCTTGCTGCTTTGAGTCCCTATGTAACAAGACATATTAAAAGATACGGTGATTATGTAGTGAATTTACATAATATTCCCCAACCATTGGAGGCTGCTATTAATCTCCCACCATAAATCTTTGAAATGTAGATATAGCAACGCTTTCCAGACCATCTTGCCGGAAATTACACGTATCTCGGCTCAATACCTTTTTGGCCTACTGTCGCGCCGGCGAGTCAATGAACCAAGAATCCCCGTCTATGCGCTCCCGGGGAGTGTCAAATTGCTGTCCATCCCAACCCTAGATATAATTTTCCGTGCAGAGGTTAAACCGTCCGCTCCCTCTATGACCATCCAAGGTTTCAAGTGATGTCTTCATTAGTTTTTGAAGAAAAATCTGTTTATTACCAATCGTTGCAGTATGTGCAAAAATCGCAGAGAAAGTCCATCTCTTCAAGGGGTGTGGATGAATCTGCTGCCCCTTAAGAAATTGTGGTATAATAAATTTCAGCACCATGCGGCACACGGACATTAACGCTTGTTGTTGGATCTTTACGAAGGTGATGTGAGAATGTAAGACGCAAGTAAGCGCAAGCAGAAAGCGCAGTCTCACTCCAAGAATCCCATCGCCTAAAAGGCGTGGGAGTGTCAGTTGCTTAGATTGATGAATAAATGGAAGTTTTAGCATACAGCACCCTATTATGATTAGCCAGCAGCAGTGAGGTGTTGTTGGCTTTCTTGTATAGAGTGCCCTAGTTGATACTCCCCGCCCTCACAAGCTCGAGGGTTTTTTTTCGATTCTCGGTCAGTTTTGCATCTTCGGAAGTTCCGAGGTTGACATCCGACACTAGAAAGCACAGAGTGCGCTCTTGCTGGGGATTGCATCTAAAAAAGAGCGCACTCTGTGAATATCTTTGCAGACATTCTGTGAAAGCTTTCATCTCGGGAGCGCCCATCTCTCAAACCGCTTTGAAATATTGGATGTCGTCCTTAAGATACGAGCGCACTTTACCCGCTTTTTGTAACCGCCTGCCAACCGTGAGAATATCTTCAATTCGTTTCCCCAGCTTTAATTTCAATTCCAAAACGCTAAGTTCTCGCAAACCCACTAGTTCTAGAAATTGCTCTGGAAAGCTTTTGTCAGTCATATTGGGAACTACAGCATCAGGGCTTAGACCCCACCAACAGGGCTTACCTGCTCCGGTTCCAAACCGAAAAACCTTTCTTCGAGCTTCCAGATAAGTCAGTTTTTTGAGAGTCGTGCTTCTGCTCATTCCGATGTAAGATGCAATCTCTGAGGTTGTCTGAGGAATTTTGAGTAGTGACTTGATTGTTGCCTCTTCTTGTTCAGATAAAGGTAATTCAGTTAACGTGCTTACTTGGCGTCTATTTTTAGCTGAAAACGGAATTGGATTTAATCCCTTTAATTCAGTGCATCTCAAGCAAACTGGTTTTCCTCGAAGAAAAGTTCTAGGGATGGCTTCAGATTGACAAAATTGACAAACTTGTGGTGTGCAACCAGGGTAAATGTACGACTCCATTTTTATCCTCCTTACCGATAATCTTCGTAACGAAAGCCCCTGCATGTAGCGTGTAATGGGGAATTTATTCTCCGTCTAGAAAGCTTGCGCGTAACGGAGTGCGCGAGACAGTACCGTGACTGAAATCTTATGCCACTGTTCAACAAGAGCAAAAACAGCAATAGAAGTAGGTAAGGAATGACGAATATTCCGCAAGCCGAAATATTGCAACGTTTAACCACTAATTGATGTATCTTAAATATTGCGAGGGCTTAAGAGTAAGTATGCTCTGTGTTAACCGTAACTGTGCCTGGATGTCCGTGGAGTCGTGAGTTGGAACCTGAACAAAAACACTCCGTACATTCTGTAGAGCTACTGTAGACGCCCTCTGGGCAGCTTCCTGAAGGGTAACCCCCCCACACTTTTCGTTGTGGGGGATGGGTTGATTTCTCTCCTGAAGTCAGTCGTGAAACGACATCAGTAGACTTTCGCCTCAGTGATAAAAATGTCATAATTTTTGAAAGTTTTTTTGGTTAGCTTGCCGCTTTACGCGGCTTTTTTTTTTGAGAAGTAGCAAGGGGCGCGGAACACCGCAAGGATGTATTGAAATCGGACCCGCGAGTTGACGCAGGCGCAGCGCGGCGCGAAGCTCGCGCAAAGCTTAATCTTCTGCCCGGCAGACTTCGCACGTTACGTTCGGAAACTTCCGAACTGCCGCTGCCGCCCCTACACCCCCTTCATCAGGGCGTAGCGGGGTTCTTCCTTGTGAAAATGAGCCGTGATTCGTAGCGGCGCAGCTTCTAAAAACCTACGCATATCTAGGCATTAATCTGTAAATATGGGTAAATCCAACTCCACGGTATAAGTTCGCTCAATTTCGTTGCGCATTTCTGCTTGGTTCCCTTGCCCTGTGGCGAAGGTTCTTTGACCACTAACCCCCAGTTAGAGATACTGAAACGAATTTCAGTACGAGACTTAAGAGTATTCAATTGTTGTGCAGTGGTTCACAAGCCCCAGTACGAGCTTTTTAACCTTCACGGTTAACTAGGCGTTACTATCGGATGTGTTTAACCACTACAAGTAGAGTATCACAGCATATCTGCAGAATTATACAGAGATTTGCCCAGATATGCAGAGTTTTTAGTGAACAGCAGCCAGCCCTCAAAGCTTATTGCGAACAGGAGGGTAGAACGCAAACTGACATACTTAGAAGCTATATCCGGAGCTAAGAGCGAAAGATTAGGGCGTAAGGCACTTAAAAGTGCATCGCATTCATTCGGGCAGTTCCGTGGGCGGGTTTCCCGCAAAGCTCGCCTACCGGAATCTTCCGCCCGGTGGCAGCGGCAGTTCGGAAGCTTCCGAACGTAACGTGCCGCCCCTAAAAATTTGGGCAGCCCACCTCGCTCCGCTCAAATTCAAAATGCAAAATTCGCTCATTCAAAAAAAAGGTTCTTAATTTTGAACGAGCGAATTTTGAACGAGCGAATTCCCCGAAAGGGTGCGGCTGCCCAAATTTTTTCGTGTAAGACCCCCGCCACAGTGCCTTTCGTCATTTCGGCATAGAATTAATGTAGCACTATTATTGCTGCATTGATAATGCCAAGAGAAAAAATGTTGAGGGTTAGGTTATCTGAGAAAGAGTTAGAATCGCTCAGAGAGTACGCAGAATCAACAGATAGACAGATATCGGAAGTAATTCGAGACTATATCAAGCGACTGCCTACTAGTAGACTTGATCGGGACTAAAGTCCCGAGTGTCGTGTTTCCTCTCGCCGAGCGCTAAGAGCGAGCTTCCACACGAGCGCGTGAATCACCGTGACATAGTGAGGTCATGTCGTGCCTGCTCTAGGCTCGATTTTGTTGAGATATTCGATAATTGCTGCTTCGACAAGCCGACCTTTCCACATTGCCTGTTGCCGAGCGAACTCGTGTAACCTGTGGGCGACAGCTTTGTCTATGTATATGTTTACGTTGATTCTTTCTGTTTCCGTCGCTCTAGCCATATACTAAAAAAACTTACCAGTATTGATAAATACATTTATAACTTGAAATTCTAGTAAGTGCAACGTCATGATAGAAATTTGTTACTCAGTAGATGATTATGGATGGTGACGCCCGAAACAAGTTAGCACAAGCTATTAGGGGAGCTAGGGGAGAGAGAAGCCAGAGGAGATTTGCAAAGGACTTAGGTGTAAGCTATGTGACTATACAACTCTGGGAGCGCGGAGAAGTTATCCCAGATTTGGGTAATTTGGAGGCGATCGCCACCTCTCGCGGACAAACTCTTGAGCAGTTGCTTGCCGAAGTTAGAGGACAAGCACCTGAAGTAACCCATAAACCAAAAGTAGCGGAGGATGTTATCCCTACCGCCAGACAGTTATCCAAAAAGGAGTGTGTTCGTTTGATTAAGCTTTTGGTTGATGAGGTAAGTGGAGGGTTTCAGTCGTAGCTACTTTGTACAATTTGCTCAAGACATTTGACGACTTCTTCAAATTTATCCTCATCATTCTGAAAAAACCAATCTGTGAAAGCTTCCAACACTTCTTTTTGTGTGTAGCCTGCTGTAAAAGCAGTATCTACAAACACGAAAACGCACTCCCTAAGAGTGCGCCTGCGCTCGCTGGAAAATAATTCCTGAAAAGGATTGTAGATTTCGTCGGCACCCTGAGAATTTTTGATTTGCATCGTCTCTTAGTCTGCTGTACTGTTGACATTCTCCCCAAAGAGCCTGACGGCTCGAAGAGTGGGGATTCCAAGAGTCGCCTCCTGGACTTCCTGTTTCATCCCCTCTTAACTAAACTGGGAAAACTAGCATTCTCACCGGGGGAATGACTGAAAAAATGGATCGAACCCAGCCTACGGCACTCAGCGCCCCTACGGGGCAAAGCTCGCCGGGGGGATACTCCCCCCGGCAGACTTTGGCGCTCTTGCAACGCGCTCCGTCGGTTAACGAATTCTGCCGCCCCTGCCCCATAGAAAGAGTGCGGTGGGGTACTTCACTTTGTCAGCCCCGAGATTGATCGTGGGGTTAATAGGGTTCGACCCATTTTTTTGTGAAGTCTGCCCTTGGGAATCTTCCCAAGGGCAGACTTCACCCAATGCGTCACCAGTCCCCCGTCAAACCTCATAAGCAGGCATTTTAATTTAACGTCCACTCTTCGTGCCCCCAGGCAGACGGATCTGAACAAAAGTAGTAGTTTCGGTTGTCTCGTCTTGTGACGCCAAAGTCAGGCGAGGAAATTGAACAAGCCTTGGGAGAAAAGTTGATTTGTGTTCCGACGCACTCGTCAGGCGCACTTTGTCTGGAGTCGCATTTGGGACAAGAAAAAGAGCCAAGCCAATGTTATCGTTAATCTGTGAGACAAGACGCGTACCCGTTCTAATAAGGGTTGGCTCTTTTTCCCAGTCGGAACCCCGTAGGGAAGGGCAGCCTTAACTTCTTCGCGCCCTCGTCCCGCACTATAACGGTACTCCGTGAGCGTGTCGGGAGAGGCGGCGGGAGATGATTCGAGCACCCGACGCATTGTCCCCTAAAAATTTGGGCAACCTTATTACTACGAATACTCGTAAGTGCTGACAGATCAACAAACAAAGGTTGCCCAAATTTTTTACGTGTTAGACCCCCGCCCCGACCAACAATAACTAACGGTTATTGACGGGAGTGGGGTGATCGAAGAATCTCCACTCTCCGGGAACTCAACACGCACCCATAAAGTCTATAATAGTAATGCCAATAGCAATAAATGCTCTCGATAGGCGACATTGGTGCCGACCATCCACTTGACACAAACGGACTACTTTGTAGGTGAACAGTGCAAACGTTGGGAAACGGAATTAGACATAGGATTTGGAGCGCAAATTCGCTACATACAAAAGACTCCGTGGGATGTCAGTAGGGGCGCTCTTGCTTGCGCCCCTACTAAACTGCCTGTGGAGGTAACGCCCGTTGGGGATAACAGGATGCAAATCTAATTATCTAGACGCGACCAATGAAGCAGGAAATTTCTCCGAAGTGATTTGGAGAAGCCCACACTGTACCGCTTGCGGTCAGTGTAGGGAGAACGTCACTAACATCACGATTAATCGTGTTGGAATTCGAGTCAACAGAAATTGGCTGCCCTTCCCTCTACAGAGACCTCGACCCCTAAAAAATTGGGAAGCCTTGGGAAAAGTTGATTTGTCAACGCAAGTCGGTTACTCGTTGTAGTAAGCCTGCCCAATTTTTTTCGTGTTAGACAAGAGCGCTTAAGAAGTGCGATCCTTCAAAAAGGCTTGTTCAATTTCTTACGTGTAAGACAAGAGTGACAAGTTTTCAGTTGTCCATACCCCGCGCTCGTCCCTGCTTACATGGAGGTTCGGGTAAAATTGGAGTTATTTATTTGTCAAGGTTCGGTTATTTTTTAACTAATGGGCGAGTACACTCTCACGTAGCAATTCTTTTCTTGTTACGCCTACACGCTCGCCCTCACTACTGTTTCGGTAGTTGACCGAAACATAAGGTAGAGGGCAGCGGGGACTCAAAGTTGATGTAGTCGTCGCACGTTTACGAACGCTCGACGAGTGCGCTTTACGCTCACTCGCCCGCCCCACTGTTTGCCAATAGCATTCAAAAAAGACGCTTTGCGATATCCGCTTCTGATTAGTGGGCACTTCACCCAAAAGCAAATAATTCACTATAAGCGGTTGTTTCGTAATGGGTATGAGGTGTCACACCCTTCACCAATCTTGAGTGCATAAAAATCTCTAGTCCCCCTTATGAAATATCAGAAGCGGTTGAAACCCACTCAACACAAACGACTAAGGGAAGCTGGAACAATGGACACCAAAATTTTACTTGAGCAATGCCAACTGGTAAACTTTCAAAAAGGTAAAAAAATAACCATACTGGGAGCAGGTATCGCAGGTTTAGTAGCAGCATATGAACTCGAACGCCTAGGTCATGAAGTTGAAATTCTAGAAGGTAGCCCACGCATCGGTGGTCGAGTATGGACACACCGCTTCGGTAATTCCCCAGATGCACCCTACGCAGAACTCGGAGCAATGCGTATCCCCAGCGAACATGAAATGACACTGCATTACGTCCATGAAATGGGACTTTCTGACAAACTGTGCAAGTTCATGACAGTGTTCGAGGAAAGCAACGCCATGATGAACATCAACGGACAAGTGCTTCAGATGAAAGACGCACCCCGTGTCCTCCAACAAACAGAAGGTGGTATTTTTTATGACACACGCTACAGTGAAAAAACTCGCGCCTTTGCTGCTTGGCTCAAAACCATCATCAATACTATCGCTCCTGGTAATCTCCGTTCTGAATTTGAACGCGACTTGCAATCTCACTTAATGGATGAGTTAGAGCGCTTAGATTTAAATCCCTACTTCAGCGAAGATGGTGAAACGATTGATTTGAACTCGTTCCTGACTCAAAACCCAAGCTTCCGGGCAAAGTGCTCTCAAGGATTGGATATTTTCCTGGGTGACATCATCACAGAAACCAGCCACGACTTGTTGCAACTCAAAGGTGGGATGGATCAACTCATCCAACGTTTAGCAACTTCAATAACTGGTGAAATCAAGTGTAACTGTGAAGTTGTGGCGCTGCGCGTGCAATTTGACCACGTCCAAATCACCTACAAAGAAAACGGTCAGTTACATACACGTCGTTGTGACTATGTATTATGCACCATCCCCTTCAGTGTACTCCGTAAGATGGAGTTGAGCGGCTTTGATGATGATAAGCTCGATTCCATTCACAACACCGTCTACTGTCCCGGTACCAAGGTAGCGTTTCACGCTCGCGAGTCCTTCTGGGAAAAGGATGGCATCAAAGGTGGTGCTTCCTTCAGTGGTGAGGGCGTGCGTCAAACATACTACCCGAGCGTGAAGTTCAACCCCGAACGTGGTAGCGTGATGTTGGCGAGCTACACCATCGGTGACGATGCTCAACGGATGGGCATGATGTCCGAACAAGAGCGCTTTGACTACGTCCAAAACACTGTCAGCAAGATTCACCCCGAACTGAATGAACCTGGTATGATTTTAGACAAAGCGTCTATCGCCTGGGGCAACTACAAGTGGAGTGCTGGCGGATGCACGATTCACTGGAATTCGGCTGATGGATCTGCGAGTTACCTCAAAGCCCAAAGACCCCAAAACACCCTGTTCTTTGCTGGTGAACACTGCTCTCGCTTCCCCGCATGGTTACAAGGTTCGATTGAGTCTGCTGTTGAAGCGGTCTACGATATTGTTAAGCATAAGCCTGCTCTACAATCCACTGCTATTCCTGTTGCTGTGAATGTCTCTGGTAAAAATCGTCAATTGGCAGCAGTTGGAAGTGCTTGGTAGCCGAGCGCTCGCACGTCAGTATTAAAAATATTTAACAATTAACTGTCCAATTAATTCAGCTAAACCCTTTTTGTTATGCCCGCCACGAGCGGGCTTTTTTTATTGAGTTCCACAAGGAAGCAAGGGGGCAACAAAAATCCCCACACATCTCTACATTCGGATGCGTGAGGGAATGGGGAACAAGAGGGATAGAAAAAGTGACTTTTGAATCTCAGATTTTAGTTTTCCCATCGGGAATTTTCTGCTGCAATATAGCTGCGGGAATTCACGCCTGTGGAGATTCCTAAGAGCGGGATACTTGGAAAAGTTCTTTTCCAATATCGTTAGTTTCTTAGGGCTACTAGAAATTCTCGCTCTAGAAGTTTGTGGCGAAAGCCCCTGGCTTCTAGCCGGGGGTAAGCTTACCTGCCTTCCTCTAAAGATATTATCCACTGCTCGACATACTCACTGAGACTCAATCCATTCTTTCGGGCAATTCGCTGTAACTTTTCCCAAGAACTAGGTGTGATTAGTAGGCTATGCCTAGTTTTCTTTTCGTCGTGCAAAACTGGAATATCACGCAATCTTTTTTTACCTTTTCCTGTTGACATTCCAGAAGTTATATATGTACTATACAGAGATGAACGCTGCGGGGCGCGGAATTCCCCACCCGCCGTGCGGTGGGCGAGGTTGCGCGGACACCGCTTGTGAGTGTCCGAGTCAAAATACGAGGGGGTGATACACCAAAGGGTGAGAGAATGATTTCATGACTTACGAGACTTTACCTGCCCTGAACGTCGTTTCAGATAAGTAGATGAGCGATTCACCCACGACAACGAGTGCACTCAAAAACCCCTTGGCACTCAATGCGCCACCACCTTTAACCGAACATCCCACAGCCGTGTATTTATCCGGACTAGCGCCGGGATCGCGTCCGGCGATGCGGCAAGCCTTAGATACAATTGCTAGGGTGTTAACCAATGGGAGTTGTGATGCCATGACTCTGGATTGGACGGCACTACGTTATAAGCATACAGCACTTGTGCGTACTATTTTAATGGAAAAGTATGCACCTGCGACAGCGAATAAAATGCTGTGTGCGATGAGGAGAGTTTTAAAAGAAGCTTTAAGGCTGGAATTGATAGACGCCAAAGATTTTGCCCGTGCTGTCGATATCAAAAGTGTTCAGGTCTGTAGTGAGTTACAGGGACGCGCTTTAGCGTCAAAAGAAATCGCCGATTTGATGCAAGTGTGCTTTGATGACCCGACTCCGGGAGGTTTTAGGGATGCGGCGTTGATAGCGATTCTGCGCGGGTCGGGGTTGAGACGGCGCGAAGTCGTGAATTTAAACTTGAATGACTTTGACTCTAGCACTGGCGCGATAAAAGTCTGGGGTGGTAAAGGAGGGAAAAACCGCACGGTGTATTTACCGGATGCAGCAATTGAGGTCGTACAAGACTGGCTTGGCATCCGAGGTGAGGAGTCCGGTTCCCTGCTGTGTCATGTCAACAAAGCCGGCTGCGTGGTGCTGCGACGGCTAACGCCCCAGGCGGTGCTGTTCATTTTGCAAAAACGCGGTGAACAAGCGGGGGTAGGTCATTTTTCGGCTCATGATTTCCGCAGAACTTTTATAACCGAACTGCTCGACTCTGGTGTAGACATCTCTACAGTCCAGAGGCTGGCTGGTCATGCATCGCCAGATTTGACTGCAAGATATGACCGACGCGGCGAACAAACCTTACGTCGTGCTGTCCAAACCTTGAGTATCCCTGGTTTTAGAACAAAAACGGAGCGCGACTCAAAGAATTGATGCGATTTGCAACTGAAGCATAACTGGGTTCGCGCCCGAGAGCATGGGAACAAGAGAGCAAAACTTCTCAGCAATTTCTCTTTGAAAAATACCAGAAAAATGTTAATCTAACGACAACATGTCAATAAAAAACGGAACATACAATTTGAAATAGGATAAGCTCTATCCGAATTTAAGCTTGTGGACTGGTGAGTGCCGACACTGCCAGGCCTGTTGCAAGAAGCAATCCGGGCTACGGTCTAACAGTGTTCCATTCTGTCTAACTTTAGTCCAAGTGTTGTAGAGCGGATAGCCGCTCCCATGCTCCCGTTGAAACGTCAATCAAAACCGACATCAATGATTGTCTGGGTTTTGAAGAGCAGCAGTTATGACATTGTCAGAAGTATTAGGTGAGTTTTCTTACCACAAGAATTTAACCAATTTCGGTACTCGAACTGTGAGAGGTGACAGTACCAAACGGTTGCTCGCTTAATATCACGGCTTTGTTGTTAACCCACCCTTGTTGACTACATGTTAGCACACAAGGGTGGAAGAATCATATGCCTTTTTTTAAGAAATTGCTCAAGGCATTTGGCTCTTAATTTTCTTCCACCATAGATAAAAGGGGAAAGACTTTCAAACAGTGAACAGTGAACAGTGAACAGTTAACAGGTACTTGCGGGGATTCAACACGCCACATCTGGGGCGTCGGGCATTGCCCGCCCACAATCGATGCTCCCCGCAAGTACCAGCAACGCAGTAGTTGCTGGGGTTTTTCAATCACTGAACAGTGAACAGTAAAAACTGATAACTGATAACTGTTAACTGATAACTGTTTAGACCCAACGGGACACGAAACTGATAACTGATACTGCGCTTCCTTGGTAACTGATAAAGTCACATTCTTCCCAGCAATGGATTGACTTGTCTTCTCAATGGACACTCCCACCGCTTTTAGCGGATGAAAATCGCGCCCTCAAGGAAGAGCCTAAGCGTCAATTCCAGTCTGACAGACCCGTAGCGCGTCGTTCCAGACAAATTCGTAAAGCTGTAGTTCGCGTGTGCCCCGTTGGGAGGTTGGGAAACAATCTTGAGGGCGAGTTACCAATCTTGGCTTATTTACGTGTATTTACGCAGTGCCATCTTGGTTAACAGCTTTTGCACTTCCCTTTTGGGGGAAATGCAATTCATCCCACTCCTGTTCGGCAAAGTAGATGGACTTTCTTGCTTAACAACTTTAACTATCGGAAGAAAATCTAGAGTCAGATGCTTCACCACCAAAGGAAGTATCATGAACAGTTGCATTTTTCCAAAAAATCAAGAACAACTCCAAGATCAGCATCAACTAATACTGGATACGCACCACTACCCGATTTCTAAATCAGAGGGTGGAGAAAAAACGGTTAGGATTTGCCCTAATTGCTATCAAGAGTTTCACCAGCTTGTAAGAACTACAAGCTACCATGCCAACAAAAATCTAATCCACTTTTTTAAGGAGTTAGCAGTATGAGTAAACTCCTGATTTCCGGACGGCATCTGCTCTACTCCTCTTCACTTGCACGCAGGATAGGACGTAGTGAAGCGACTTTTCTCCAGCAAAGCTATTACTGGATGACCGTACGCGGAGGCCAAACAATCAATGGCGTCAAGTGGTTTTGGAAGACATATGAAGCATGGTCAGAAGAATTGGGATTATCCATTAGCACAGTTAGAAGAGCTGTTAGGAAACTAAAGAAACTTGGGTTGATCTCAGTGAAAAAGATGTGTGCTTCGATTTGGTGGCAAGTTAGCTGGTACACAGTTAACATCGAAGCGGTAAATGCCTTTATTCAAAATGAACACACTACGGAGCTCAATGGTGACACGTCAAGTAGGTCAAATTGGACAGATGATATCAAAGATTCCTCTACAGAAGAATTCTCTACGCAACAACAAGCTGCCGCGAGGAGAAACTTAATAAAGAGGTTCATTCAAACAGATGATATCAAAGATTCCTCTACAGAAGAATTCTCTACACAACAATATGCTGCGGCGGCGAGGAATTTTGTAGACACCTTTATTCAAAATGAACACATGGAGGACGTCAATTGTGACACGTTGAGTAGGTCAAATTGGACAGATGATATCAAAGATTCCTCTACAGAAGAATTCTCTACACAACAACATGCTGCTGCGAGGAGAAATTTTGTAGAAGAAGATTCAAAGACGTTACCCAAGGATGTGACGACGATTGAACAAACGATTGAGACTCGTTCGCCAAGCAATGTAGAACAATCCACGATTCTGCGCTTCGTTGAAGAACAAAATCATAGCTGTGAATCAACACAACCATTGACTCATTCGGACACACTTTCCGCCCCCGCCTCGGAACCTGTAGAAAAACCTCCTCAAGAAGATGTCGGAGAAATTTGTAACCAACTGCGTCAAATCCCATGTGCAACAGCCTTTCGCCTCAATCAGGAGATAATAGCGGTTATCAACAAGTTCTGGCGAAATGTACCAGGAGCTTTAGCCTACCTTAAAGAAGCTTTACGTACGTGGAAGCGAGTTGATTCCCCGGAAGCAGTATTTGTAGCGGCGTGCAAGAACGGCAGAAAACCAGAGAATTGGGGGAAACCATTACCAAACTATCCTCAACCAAGTGATGAGGACTTGGCACAATTGGCAGAAGCGAAATCAACTAAGCGAATTAAAGATTATTATCGTCAGCCGGATGGGCTATGGGTGGTGGACACGGGGATGGGTTGTGTATCTGTTGTGACATATTTACTGAGAAGGCGCGAATTATAAGAAGATGTAGCGTTGCTTATCCCAATTAATTAGGCTAGGAACTGTCAGTTAATTCCTAGTCACTTATACTCATTATACTATGTCCGCTTAATTACTTATAATTCCTGCTTGATCTCACCCCAACCCTCTCCACACGATCACGCTCAAATTCAAAATTATCAATTCATGCAGGAGCGAATTTTGAATTCTTTTTTTTGTATCTCCTGCGGAGACGCACTCGCGGCACGCGAGTGCGTCTCCGCAGGGCATACTTTGAATTTTGTTAGCGCAGCGGTCTATGCCTCCTTTGAATTCCCCGGAGGGGAGGAAAAACGTAGATACGAGTTTGGAATGAGTTTGAAAACAACCAATGCAAAAAGCGCCCCCCTTTTCAGGAGAGCGCTTTTTACTTATCTAAGTTTTAGCTATTATCCGTTGATAGCAGGAGCTTCGAGTGCTACAGGAGCAGAGTCAGCTGATGCCAAATCAAGAGGGAAGTTGTGAGCATTACGTTCGTGCATCACTTCCATACCCAGGTTCGCACGGTTGAGCACATCTGCCCAAGAACCAATTACGCGA
>JAESFI010000191.1_pt1 | contig 19946 bp, 11 predicted proteins | sample 9269361 | NCBI WGS metagenome assembly JAESFI01 (sample SAMN14504119, study PRJNA617095) | algae metagenome | isolation source: Brasilonema angustatum HA4187-MV1 and co-occurring heterotrophs from moss... | place: USA: Manoa Valley, Honolulu, Hawaii | collected 2009-07-20 | reverse complement strand
GGCGAGTGCTTGCTTGAGCAAATCAGCGGCTTTATCCGGTTGGTTGAGCTTGCCAATGGCTTGGGCAATGGAACTTAAGGCATTGGCTTTGTAAGGGGAATCCTGAATCTGGTTGGCAGTGGCGAGTGCTTGCTTGAGCAAATCAGCGGCTTTATCCGGTTGGTTGAGCTTGCCATAAGCTTGGGCTATCGCTCTTAAGGCATTGGCTTTGTAAGGGGAATCCTGAATCTGGTTGGCAGTGGCGAGTGCTTTTTCCAACAAGGAAGCGGCTTGAGCAGAATTTTTATCCTTAACAAAGGCGACAGCCGCTTTTGATTGAGACTCAGGACTCGTCCGCTGACTCACATCAGTCAAGTTCCAGCGAATTTGAGTCAATTGCCCCAAAGTTGTATAACTCAACCAACCCCAAAACCCCACTGCCAGCAATAAGGATACTCCCAATCCCCCCAAACTCAAGTAAATTCCCTGCTTACCACGTTGACGCAGTGCTATACTAGCTTGAATAAATTCTTGCTCTCCTGCGCTCAGTTCCTCTCGGCGTTGTTTCAGATTTTTTTCCGCTTCCGTTAACACTGCACCGCGCAACAATGCCCCCTTATCCCGTTGCATTTTTTGCCATTGCAGCATTGCGAACCGCAGCCTTTCTTGCCAAGCGCGAAAGCTACGGTCTGCATTCATCCATTGTCGCAGTTGTTCCCAATTACGAATCAACGCTTCATGAACAACTTCCACAGTTTCTTCGTTAGCAGCATTTTGACTGGTGACGACTAATCGATCATCCGCCAACTGTGTCACCAATTTCCAGCGTTCTTCACCCAATTCGGCTTTCGTCGCCACTCGTCGCGTATCTGGTCTGTCTTCACCCGGATACACTAATTGGATGAAAATCCGCCGTACCTGTTCTTTCTGAACTGCAATCAACTTACCATAACTTTGATCTGCATGACGAGCCAAGGCACCTTGTACTTTACCTATGTGCTGATAAGCTGCATGAGTTAACTGTTTACCCTTTCGCTCCTTCCACAATTGGGTTAACGCAAACTCCAAAAGAGGTAAATTCCCCGGTTCATCTTCCACATCATCCAAAATGCGTTCCACCAGTCCCCCTTCAAACGTTACCCCCAACTTTTCAGCAGGCTTTGCAATCACCTGTGAAAGTTCATCATGATTCATCGATCTGAGCTTGATATCAGTTTTTAATACATCTCCAAAAGCGGGATATGACAGAGCATTCCCCAAGAAATCTGCCCGCATGGTTGCAACTAGCACATTAGTCTTGCCAGGGGAAGATTGAAAGCTCGCTAATAAGGTGTCTAGAAAACTATGGCGAGTTTTCTGATCCGCACACAAAGTATAAAGTTCTTCAAATTGATCCGCAATCAATAACAACCGATGATTGGGATGCTGACGCTGAATATGGGAAAGTATATCAGGAAGAGTAACCTTGTTATCATGAAAATACTTAGCTAATGCTCGTGCTTGGGCAATCTGCATAGTAGGATCGCCAGATGTGTATAGAGGAACCAGGGACTCAGCCAAAGCATAAAAAGGGTCGGAACCGGGACGAAAATGGGTAAACTTCCAGTGACCTTCATTTTGCAGCTTTGGCACCAATCCCGCCAACACCACGGAAGATTTTCCGCTTCCCGACGCACCTAACACGGGTATAAAATTACGGTTTTGAGTCGCCGCGAATAGTTCTTCTACAAATACCTCACGTCCAAAGAAAAACTCCGCATCATCGGGACCAAAGTGAAACAAACCGCGATAGGGACAGAGAAGATTTTCGTCAGTAGCATCAGTATATTCAACAGGTATTACTGTTTTATTTTCACGGTAATAGTAGTTGGTGATAGTGATAGTAGCAGTATTGCTATCACCAGTAATAATGGCACTACTGTCAGCACTCCCTCCAACTTTGGCACTGCGGTCTTCTTCTGTCATCCTCCCTCACTTATGAATTTTGGACGGCTTGTACTGGTTTTATAAATTACACATACAGGACTTACGCACTGAAAACCCGAAAACTCGATCCCCCCTAGCCCCCCTTGAAAAGGGGGGAATCTTAAAAGCCCCCTTTTTAAGGGGGTTGGGGGATCTCTTCTGCGTAAGTCCTAATATATAGTTGCCAGTAAAATCAACATATGCATCCATTGGAGTACTTCAGCACAAACAGCTGTAATTACGGAAAACTTCACCGAAGCCCCCGCCCTTTCAGGGAAGTCAAAAGTCAAAAATCAAAAATCAAAAGTATTAATTTTGACTTTTGACTTGATACTTTTAATTTGTTTTGCCCCTACACCCCTACACCCCTACACCCCTACACCCCTAGTTATTGCTTAGGCGTTGATGTCGGCGTGGGAGCAGGAGTAGCAGATTCGCTTGAGAGTTTATTAATTTCGTCTTTATACTGGCTTGGTGCTAAAGCCGCAGCTTGGGTAAACAAAGTTTTTGCTTCCTCAGCTTTGCCTTGTTCCTTCAAGAGCGTTGCTTTGGCTAAGACGGGACGAAAATCCTGCTTATCCTTGCTTATTGCTTGGTCGTAAGCACTGCTAGCTTGAGTATAGTTTTTTTGAGAGGCGTATACGTTGCCTAAAAGCACTTGTACAGCGACTGTATCCACACTTCCTGGCTGAGTTTTATTCGCTGTGCTTGCAGTTTTGAGAGTATCTTGTAGCAAAGTGATAGCCGCTTCTGGGCGTTTTTCAGACAGATCCAGGGCTACCATACCTTGTAAAGCCTGAAGGTTGCCAGGTTTCTTTTGTAAAACAGAACGATAAGCTTGAGCGGCTCCTTCCTTGTCGCCAATTTGCTGCTTGGCTTGAGCCAATAACACTGCGTATTTTGTTTCTTCTGGATTGAGAGCCGCCAATTTTTCCAAAGGTGAAATCACGCTCTTGACATCACCTCCACCCAAGCTTAGCAATTGTAGTCGAGTCTCAAGCAAGTTTCGCAGCGCCGTTTGATTTTCTGGTTCCCGCTGCACAACTTGTGCATAACCCTGTGCGTCATTTTCCAGTTTCAATTTTAGATCAGAGGAAGGTGAAACACTTCTGGTGCTTGTGGATTTCTGGCTTGAATTTTGCGTTTCATTAAACGCGCCAATGATTGGCACCATCGAACCTCCAACAATAGCAAGAAGTACCACCACCAACACTACATTGACCCAGTGTTTCCGAGGTTGAGACACAAAACCATCCTTAAATTCTAATGGGATTATCGTTGACAGAAAAAATGAAAGTTAAAAATTTAAAAAATTTTGCGGAAACCCACGAATTGTTTGTGAATTTTATAACAAAAAGCAATATCCGCATTTCATGTAATTGTTCATTTTAGGAGGGATTGTCTGAAATTGTAGCCATAATATGCTTCCGAAACTAACATAAAAACGCTAAATTACAGATTTAGGGTGTGTATGTAAAGTTTTGCGTCTTTAGTATTGCACAGAGCGTTAAGACGTGGGTGTCTTGCAAGGAAATATACTTACAAGCGCCGCACAAACGCTCTTTTCAGCTGCCTTTGTAAAATCCCACAATTGGGATGTGTCTCCGCCACAAGGAGTTTTTATGAATTCCGACCTGATGCCGTTACCTGAATCGTCCAATTCAACTGCTTCTAAAGAAGCTTTAGAAAGCAAAGACACCGCTGCAATGAGTATCGATGCAGCAACTCCTGCTTTTCCAGAAAAAAATTCACCTGTGATCTCTAGTGAGACTGCTAATGATCAGAACTTAGAAAACCGGCAACAGCCGATTGCAGATCCCAGCGAACCAATGCAGTATCGAGCGATTGGCTTAGTGCGGGGTCGCTACGTTGCCAATAGTAGCGAACAATTTACTCAAGGTTCAATAGTAACTACAGATGGTACACAACTCGAAGCCGTCCTTCTGGGTCGGATTATGAGCTTAGTCAAAAATCATTTGGACTTGGAAAAAGAGCATCTGTGGGTTGTTTATCCGCGCACTCGGCAAGAAAACGACAAACTACATATACAAATTGTCGGAGTTTGGGAGCCGGAAAACTTGGCGAAACATCAAGTAGCCAATGAAAAGCAAGATTCGGCTTCACAAGAAGATTTGCCAATACCCGCCAGGAATAATTCATCAAGCGCCCTCATCCCCTCATCAGAAGTTCCAGATGGTGATTTTTCTGTTCGTGGCGAGGTTGTTTACCAGTCTTATGAAGCTGAACACTTAGTCATCAAAATTAAGCAAGCTGCGCGCAAACAAGATGACAAACCAAAGTATTTCAAGTTGAAAATTAAAGGTAAGCTTGAAGCTAGAGCAGTGGGTAAGTTTTGGGATTTACAAGTCAAGCGCGAAACTGACTCATTAGTAGTAGAAACCGCTGAGGCGATCGCTGATTTGCCCAAAAGGCGCAGACCACCACAAACAAGATATGGTAGCGCAAGTCGTCGTCCTAGTGGAAAAAAACCATTTCCTCCAAGACCACGCAACGGCGAAATTCCACGCCCAGTAAGGAAAACAGACGACACGGGTGCGGCGTCAATACCGATATCCTCAAAACCCATACCTAAGCCCGTTAAGCGTCTGAAGCCACCGGAAGAGTAAGAGGACAAGGGGGAAGGGAGTCATGAAGCAGAGGAGCAGGGAGCACCGGAGCAGGGGAGAAAGTGGGACGGAGCTTGTACTCCGCTTAAGATCGAGTGTCCACCGAAGAAGGGGCTTCATACCCATGTTCCGCTCTGCTCCACAAAGCAAGGGGGAAGGAGACATTCCCCCTTGCTCCCTGCCCCCTTCCCCCTTGCTTCATGACTCCCTCCCCTTGTCCTCTTAAAATTCCGTCCACCTGTCTTGCGGAAGAAAAGATCGCTGTAGCTCGATTGGTGCAACAGGCTCTGTTAAAGTAAAATCACCCGATAAAATGGATTGTTTCAACTCCACGGCAACTTGCCTAGAAAGAAATAAACTAGCAAGGGGTGCAACGCGCACAGTTCTGCCTTCTATGCTGATGCGTCCAGATTTGAGTTGGGCGTAACTGACTAAACCAAAGGTAGGACGAACACGCCGGGGAATGGAAAAGTCTACTATTGGGGCTACTAAGTCTTTATCTTGAACTGCACATCTTGCAACAACTTCTTCGTTCAACACAGGCAGTGGTACACCTACTCCCAACATCAAAGAAGGACCGTAACTTTTAAAGTAACAACCACGCACCCAACGAGCATCCATTTGCTTGGCATCACCAATCAAAGCTAAAGTTGCCGCTGGTCCAATGGGTGTATGATTGGGTAACCGCTTTTGTAAAGGAAAGTGCTGAGTGCCTTCCCAAGCAATATAACCGACACCGCCTCCCAAGAAAATTCGTGTGCCAATTCCAACCAGTTGCAGATCTGGGTCATTGAATAGAGGGGAGATAGCACCAGGGTTAGAGTAAACGGCATTGCCTAAACGCGGTTGTAATGGACCCAGGTATGTATAGAGTGGGCGATCGCCCCCATTCACACCTACTATAAAATTTTGATAAAGATTGCGTGGATTGAATAAATAAAACTGATTGATTGTTTCACGTGTAATAGTGGTTTCAAAAGTGGCTCTGGGATAGCAATCTGTCACTTGTCCTTGTGCTCGAATTTGTACGGTTTTACCAGCTATCAAATCTTCAATAACATGACCGCCGCCTCGTTCGCGAACTTCTTCGCCGTCCATCACTTCCACCGCGCAACTTGCACCCAAGTATAAATCTACAGCTCCAAAACCAGAGTATGCCGGAACACCATCTAACCAGCAACGGCGAATTTTGATCGGCGGGTCAGTATGTCCTAGGTTAATAATTGCACCACTAGATTCCATTGGCTCAAAAGTGCCAGTGGTAATGACATCAACTTCTTTAGCAACTTTGGCTACACCTACTTCTACAACTCTTGCCTTTAATTCTTCAGCAGTTAGCACTACCGCCTGTTTGTGACTGATTTTGTGATTTATCTCCGCAATTGTTCGCATATTAATAGTAGCTAATTAACAGAGCTATAACAGGATTGCTGCTTTATGAGTATTTAGTAACAGCTTGTTGAGATGAGAAGACAAGGGAAGTCAACAATCAGGGGTGTAAGGGTATGAGGGTGTAAGGGTGTAAGGGGCTTAGATCCACCACTGATTTGAGACCATCCTTACGGGTATGCTGGTTGATCCCAGATGTGAGCGCCCAAGGGGCGCGATTACACGCTCGCAACGAATGAAAGAAACACCTTTTTCCCTTACACCCCTACACCCCTACACCCTGTGTTTCTTGACAGACTGTTGGTCATTGCTGAAGTTAAGGGGGCGCACCGAAACTCGACTGTTACTTTCTGACTCGCCAACGCGATCGCTTCTGTAGCCTGTGGACTACTAGTCAAGCACTGGTTTACTTTTGTTGTTTGACTTTCCATCCGTTTTCCTTCTTGATTTTGTACAAAGAAACAAGCTAGTGTGTCGAGTAGATATTCTTAGTCGTGATCATATGCATCTTGGGAAGGTTCCCCAAACTCCAAAATTCATAGGAGACTAGAGAAAATAAAGTTGGTCTTATGAATCTTAAGGCAGCAAGTGGTGCAAATAGATAAGGAGGATTTATGCGTGCAGTACTGATGGCAGGTGGTTCAGGAACGCGGCTGCGTCCACTGACTTGTGATCTGCCCAAACCAATGGTGCCTATCCTAAATCGACCCATTGCCGAACATATTATCAATCTTCTCAAACGGCATCAAATAACAGAAGTGGTTGCCACACTTCATTATTTACCCGATGTCATGCGAGATTACTTCCAAGATGGCAGTGACTTTGGCGTACAAATGACCTATGCCGTAGAAGAAGATCAGCCCTTAGGTACTGCGGGGTGCGTGAAAAATATTGCCGAACTTCTTGACGACACCTTTTTAGTCATCAGCGGCGATAGTATCACAGATTTCGACCTGACAGCAGCAATTGAATATCATAAACAAAAGAAGTCAAAAGCAACTTTAGTTTTAACCCGTGTCCCCAACCCGGTAGAGTTTGGGGTAGTGATTACTGATCAAGAAAGTCGGATTCGTAGATTTTTAGAAAAACCTTCTACGAGTGAAATTTTCTCCGACACTGTTAACACTGGTACATACATTCTGGAACCAGAAGTTTTGGAATACCTGCCAGCAAACCAAGAATCCGACTTTTCTAAAGATTTGTTTCCGTTGCTACTGGAAAAGAATGAGCCAATGTACGGTTACATTGCCGAAGGTTATTGGTTTGATGTCGGTCATTTAGATGCTTATCGTGAAGCGCAGTACGATGGGTTATATCACAAAGTCAAACTGGACTTTGACTATAACGAAGTTTCTCCTGGCTTGTGGGTAGGTCAAAACACTTTTATTGACCCAGCTGCGAAGATTGATACTCCAGCAGTTATTGGTGATAATTGCCGCATTGGGGCAAGAGTACATATTGAAGCCGGGACCGTTATTGGGGATAATATCACTATTGGTTCTGACGCCAATCTCAAGCGTCCGATTGTTTGGAATGGAGCGATCATTGGCGACGAGGCACAACTGACTGCTTGTGTCATTTGCCGTGGTGCACGTGTAGACCGCCGTGCCCATGTCTTAGAAGGTGCTGTGGTTGGTTCGCTTTCTACTGTAGGAGAAGAAGCGCAAATTAGCCCATTTGTGCGTGTTTGGCCCAGTAAAAAGATTGAGTCTGGGGCAATTTTAAATATTAATTTGATTTGGGGTAACACTGCACAACGTAATTTATTTGGGCAACGAGGCGTCCAAGGGCTAGCCAATATTGACATCACCCCAGAATTTGCAGTGAAGTTGGGATCTGCATACGGTTCAACCTTGAAACCAGGTTCTCAGGTAACAGTTTCTCGTGACCAACGCAATGTCTCTCGTATGGTCACTCGCTCGTTAATTGCTGGTTTGATGTCAGTAGGTATCGAGATTCAGAACCTAGATGCCACAGCTATTCCAATAGCTCGTACAGTGATACCTACCATGAGCGTCAGTGGTGGAATTCATGTGCGAATGCATCCAGATCGCCCCGACTACATCCTGATTGAGTTTATGGATGCTAAGGGAATTAATATCACCAAATCCGCAGAAAAGAAAATCGAAGGAGCGTACTTCAAAGAAGATATGCGCCGGGCGCAAATTCATGAAATTGGTGATGTTGCTTACCCCAGTCAGGTGATGGATCGATACTGTACCGCTTTTGAGAAGCTATTGCATATTGATAGTATTCGCAACAGTCGAGCAAAAGTCGTCATTGATTACGTTTATGCAGTATCTGGAGCTGTGTTACCCCAAATGCTAGATAAGTTTGGGGCTGATGCAGTGGTGTTGAATGCAAGTCTCAATAAAGCAACTATGTCAGCAATTGAGCGCGAAGCACTTTTGACTCAGCTTGGTCAAGTGGTGGAGGTGTTGAAAGCGAACTTTGGTGTTCAGATTTCCGCGAATGGAGAACAACTCATTCTGGTTGATGAATCTGGCATTCCTATTCGTGGGGAAATGTTAACAGCGCTGATGGTAGACATGATGTTAACTGCTCACCCCAGAGGAACAGTCGTGGTGCCAGTTAATGCTTCTAGTGCGGTAGAACAAATTGCTCGTCGCCATGATGGTAAGGTCATTCGCACAAAGGCAAATCCTACAGCATTAATGGAAACTTGTCAGAAAAATTCCAATGTAGTATTGGGTGGTAATGGCGACACTGGCTTTATTGTGCCGCAATTGCATCCTGGATTTGATGCTATGTTCTGCGCTGCCAAACTGATTGAGATGCTGACGATACAAGAGCGCTCTCTTGCCTCTGTGCGGTCAGAATTGCCCCGTGTGGTTCACAAAACATACACAGTACGTTGCCCTTGGACTGTCAAAGGAGCGCTGATGCGCTACTTGGTGGAAACTCACCCAGCTGAAAACTTGGAGTTAATTGATGGAGTGAAAATTTGTCAACCGTATGATGACAGTTGGGTGTTAGTGTTGCCAGATGCAAGTGAGCCTGTAGTCCATTTGTACGCAAACGCTAACGATCGCGATTGGGTAGATGAATCATTAAGACAATACCGTGCTCGCGTGCAGGCGTTTGTTGAAACAGAAGTAGAACAAGCTATTGGTGAAGTGTAATTAATGACACAAGTGACTTATGGCTCCTAGTCATTAGTCATTTGTGTTCACTCCTGCGCAACTCATGACAAGTTAACAAAAAACAGGATTTGTCAAGGAGATAGGAAAATGAAACAAATCAAACGCTACTACGTGAGTTTCTATTTTCTCATCGCGATCTGCAAAGGAGCGATCGCTTGCCGGATTTGTTGACTGGATTAGATGTGTTGCCAATGTTAGAAGGTCTAAACCTGATGAGTTAACTCTCTTATCTTCTCAGCAATACTTTCTAACACCCCAGACAAATTTCCATACACATCATTATTTGTAAATCTAATAAAATTAATTCCTGCTGATTCAATCAACTCTTGTCTTGCCTTATCGTATTCAGCAGCACCATTTTCAAAATGGCTTCCACCGTCAATTTCTATAGCTAGCCTCAACTCAGGACTGTAAAAATCTATAACAAACTTATCTACACTATATTGTCTGCGAAATTTGCAGTTTTCAAGTTGCCTATCTCTAAGTTTATCCCAAATAAGTTTCTCGGCTTTTGTAATATTTTGGCGCAATAGTCGCCTTTTATCTTTTTCACTATCTTTGTTATAAAGTTGAGTCATTTTCACTTCAATATTTTTAAATTTATACAAAAAAAGCTTATTTCTTTCCAGTTCCCTCTCCTTTATTCCGGTTCCCTCTCCTTTATAAGGAGAGGGTTAGGGTGAGGTAAAACGCCACAATATAATAACTTCAGCCCGCGCTTCACCGTACTCCTCTGGTTAGTAACCACACCCCGCCCTTCGGGCACCCCTCTCCTTATAAAGGAGAGGGGAAGAGGTAAAACGCTACAACATAATAACCTCAGCCCGCGCTTCACCGTACTCCTCTGGTTAGTAACCTCACCCCGCCCTACGGGCACCCCTCTCCTTATAAAGGAGAGGGGAAGGGGAATAGGTTACGCGCTAAAGTATTTAGCTACTGGGTGATAAGTGACAATCGCAGTTGTAGACTGTTCAGGATAAAGCTGTTCACTTTCATCCATGTGCAAGTCAATACGTTCTGCCCCTAACAACTCCAGCTGCTTGTATTGATCCTGAATATTCGGACAAGCCGGATACCCAAAACTATACCGCGAACCCTGATATCTCTGTGCCAAGATATCCCGAATATTATCCGGTTCCTGAGCCACAAAACCCAACTCGCGACGAATGCGGGCGTGTGTCCACTCCGCCAGCGCCTCAGCTATCTGCACTGCAAAACCGTGGAAATACAGATAATCTGTGTACTTGTTATCTGCAAACAACTTTTGAGCGTACTCTGTGGCAATATGCCCAACCGTTACCGCGTGCATCGGGAACACGTCAATAATTCCCGACTCCTTCGGCGCAAAGAAATCTGCAATACACAGCCTCCTCAACGACCTTTGGCGTGGAAACTCAAACTTTCCTATTTCCTTGGCGTCTGTGCGGTTCGTTTCATAAATATACAAAGTATTCCCCTCAGCCTGACAAGGAAAATACCCATAAACGACCTGCGGATGAAGCAAATTCTCCTGTATAACTTGCTGCTTCAAATCCTCCAAAATCGGATACACTTTCTCATTCAAGAAAGCTTGATACTCCTCCTTAGATTGCTCTTTCGGCTTGCGGAATTGCCATTGTCCTGCAATCAAAGCTTGTAAATCTAAATGCCAGAAAATCTCCTCAAAAGGAATCTCTTCTGGCTGGAGTATCTTCGTTCCCCAGAAAGGTGGGGTTGGACGTTCAATATCCACCGCCACAGCTTCAGAACGACGGGTATCCACTACTTTTGGTTCAGGAGATTTTTCTTCAGCCGTCTGGGCTACAGGCTGTTTGTTACCATTTGCTGACACTTGGGTTGTTTGAGGAGATTCATTCAAAAATCCCCGCAAATCATCCCATTGACTAGCACCCTTGGCTGGCATTAACTTATCCATGAAGTGCAAATCAGAAAACGCATCTTTGCCGTAAACCACTTTACCTTTGTAAGTATTTTGGCAATCTTGATCAACAAACTTGGGTGTCAGCGCAGCACCACCTAAAATCACAGGGACGGTGATTCCCTTTTCGTTGAACACCTCCAAATTCTCTTTCATAAAAGCAGTGGATTTCACCAACAAACCACTCATAGCAATACAATCAGCTTTGTGCTGTTCGTATGCATTAATAATGTTCTCTACTGGCTGCTTAATTCCTAAGTTAACCACCTTGTACCCGTTGTTCGACAAGATGATATCAACTAAGTTCTTACCAATGTCGTGAACATCGCCTTTCACCGTAGCAATGATGAATGTACCCTTAGCATTGTTACCAGCTTCTGACTTTTCCATGAAAGGTTCTAGGTAAGCCACCGCTGCTTTCATGGTTTCCGCTGACTGCAATACGAAGGGAAGCTGCATTTGTCCAGAACCGAACAACTCACCGACAACTTTCATCCCATCCAACAGGAAGGTGTTGATAATATGCAGCGGAGGATATTTTTCTAAAGCTTTGGTGAGTTGTTCTTCTAAACCAATGCGTTCGCCGTCAATGATGTGGCGCTTGAGACGTTCTTCAATGGGTAGATTTTCGTCAACGCCTTTGTCGCGTTTCGTCGTCACCCCTTCAAATAACTTCGTCAGTTCTGTTAAGGGGTCATAAATGCAGACATTTCCTTCAAATTTGCGCTGATCGTAAATCAATTGGTGACAGACTTCTTGATGGCGTTCCTCAATCCGCGACAGTGGTAAAATTTTGTTAGCACTGACAATTGCCGCATCCATACCAGCAGTCATCGCCTCGTGTAAGAACATGGAGTTGAGGACGATACGTGATGCAGGGCTAAGACCAAAGGAGATATTGGAAACGCCTAAGATGACATGAGATCCAGGCAATTCTTGACGAATCCGGCGGATGGCTTCAATTGTTGCTTTACCGTTAGCGCGGTCTTCTTCAATCCCTGTGGAAATCGGTAGAGCAAGAGTATCAAAAAAGATTTCTGTAGGTGGAATTCCATACTCAACAGCTTGACGGTAGGCACGTTGGGCGATCGCAAACTTTTTGTCTGCTGTCCGTGCCATGCCATCTTCATCGATTGTACCAATCACAACACCTGCACCGTATTTCTTCGCCAGTTCTAACACCTTCAAGAAACGCGGTTCTCCATCTTCATAGTTGGTGGAGTTCAATAAACACTTACCACCAGCAACTTTCAGTCCCGCCTCCATCTTTTCCCATTCGGTGGAGTCAAGCATCAATGGAAGTGTCACATTATTGACCAGACGTGAAACCACCTCGTGCATATCATGCACACCGTCACGTCCTACATAGTCAACGTTGACATCAAGAATATGTGCGCCTTCCTTAACTTGCGCCCTCGCCATTGACACCAGTCCATCCCAATCTTCCGCATTGAGTAACTCGCGACATTTTTTGGAACCACTGGCGTTGAGGCGTTCGCCGATAATTAAGAATGAATTGTCTTGCTCGTAAGGTTGGGTGTTGTATATTGACGCCGCTGCTGGTTCAAGTTCAGGATGTCTGACTTTTGGCGTCAACTCTTTGGCAATTTCTGCTAATTGTTGAATGTGTCCTGGACGTGTCCCACAGCAACCCCCTATCACTTGGACACCCAAATCTTCAACAAAATGCATTAATGACATCCGTAATTCCATCGGTGTCAAGTGGTAATGAGCTTGACCGCCAACGTTCTCAGGTAAACCCGCGTTGGGAATACAGGAAACTACGAAGGATGAATGTTCTGAGAGGTATTTGATATGTGGTTTCATCAAGTCTGGACCTGTGGCACAGTTCAGACCGAGAATATCAATTGGGTAGGGTTCGAGAATTGTTAAGACAGCGTTGATTTCCGTCCCAACCAGCATTGTGCCCATAGTTTCCATTGTGACAGAGACCATGAGCGGGCGGCGATCGCCTTTCTTCGCAAAAACTTCTTCAATTGCATTCAACGCCGCTTTGATTTGCAGCACATCTTGGCAAGTTTCAACGATGAATAAATCGACTCCACCATCAAAAAGTCCTTCCGCTTGTTCGGCGAAGGAAGCTTTTAGGGTGTCAAAGTCGATATGTCCCAAAGTTGGTAGTTTCGTAGTTGGTCCTATAGAACCCGCAACAAACCGGGGTTTTTCGGGAGTAGAAAATTCTGCAGCAACCCGCTTTGCGAGTTCTGCTGCTGTCTTATTCAGATCATACGCCTTGTCCGCCAAGTCGTATTCGGCTAAAACAATCGACGCACCGCCAAAAGTATCCGTTTCAATCACATCTGCACCTGCGGCGAGAAAGTCCCCATGAACTTTTGCGACTGCTTCTGGCTTGGTGTAAACGAGGTACTCGTTACAACCTTCGTATTGAGGACCACCGAAATCTTCAGCAGTCAGGTTTTGTGTTTGCAAGTTAGTTCCCATTGCACCGTCGAAGACGATGACTGGGCGTGTGGGACTATGCAAGTGTTCTAAGAAAGTAGAGGTCATATTCTCCAACAGAAAATTGGGTTAGTCTGGAAATATTTAACTGTACATACTATTTTCTCGAATTTTTAGTACTTCTGAAGTGTGAATAATGAGGGGTGTAAGGGTGTTGGCGTATAGGTGAGGAGAAAAGTAACCGTGAATTGCTTTCTTTCCCCTACCCCCTTACACCCTTACACCCTTACACCCCTAGTTCTTGACGGCGCTACTTTATAAACACTAGTCATGAAAACTTGATTGCTAAATTTTTGACAAAGTTGGCGGAATTTTCTCGTAACTCCTAGTTAAGTAATTATTTACTGACCTACTTTCACATGCTCATGTCTGAAATCTTTTGTATTAAACCGCTAGGTGAAATTTTACAGCTGGCTGACCTAATTTCAATTGCACAGATAGAGTTCGCTTTGCAAGAGCAGATCCAAAATAACAATATGCGGCTAGGGGAAATTTTAGCCTTACAAGGATGGATCAAACAAGAAACGGCTGATTTTTTTGCCCAGAAGTGGTCAGATTTGCTAAAGCAAAAATCTAAACAACCCTTGGGTGAGTATCTCAAAAAAGCAGGGCTGTTGGATGAGTATCAAGTCAAGACTATTCTGTGTGAACAAAAACAGATGGGACTTAGATTTGGGGAATTGGCTGTCCACAAAGGTTGGCTTAAGCCAACTACAATCAACTTTTTTCTAGAGCATATTGCTCCTGTTGCACAGCGCCCTGAAAAAATTTTACAGCAGGCAGAACACTCAGTTGAAGTCCGTAACGGGAGAGTCAGATCCTTGGGGGAATTCAAAATTCGTCTTGGAAAGTTTGCTCTGTCGGAAAACCAACGCTCTTATCCAAGTAAGGAAGACCCTAAACTGGCTCCTCCTGGCGTCCGCGCTGCCTCACGACTCGACTCGCTCAACTTTGGGCAAAATACAAAATTCCAAATTGAAGACTTCACACAGCCCAGCCCAGTGAGTATTAATGACAGTCTCAGACAAGTAGAAACGTTTTTGGAAGAGGACAAGTCATCTGTTGTTGATCACAGAGTACATACAAGACCTTTGAGTCGCAGCATCATCAAATTATTCAATTTAGATCAAAAAGCTAGTCGTCCGGATATTTTGCTGGAGGAGGTTTTTTCATGGACAAGTGGTCAACCGTTTCTCACCCAAAAGTTATGTCAATTACTAGCTGATTCCGAAACTTTTGTTCCCTTTGGTGAGGAAGGATTCACAGTCGATGTGCTCGTGCAAACCCGTTTTATTGATCATTGGGAAACTCAAATTGCGTCTGAGCATCTCAAGGCGATTCGCTATGGTCTTCTGGAAAATAAAAAATGCAATCATTTTTCACTCCTGAAACTTTATCAACAAATATTACACCAGGGAAACATCTCTGTTGAAGACAGTTTTGTCAAAACAGAATTGTTAAATTTAGGATTGGTTGTGGAACAGGAAAACACGCTAAAAGTTTCTAACCGCATTTACCAATCTATTTTTTCTTTAAGTTGGGTGAATCGGGAAATAATACGTTTAGATATCAACCGCAGCAGAATCAAATTCTTCAAATTAGATGAAAAAGCCAGCCGCCCGTATGTCTTACTGGAAGAGGTGTTGTTATGGACAAGTGGTCAACTGTTTCTCACCCAAAAACTTTCTCAATTACTCGCTAACTCACAAGGTTTTATTCCCGTTAATCAAGAAGCTGTCAGAGTAGAGCAACTAGTACAAACCCGCCTAATTGACAACTGGGAAATTCAAGTGGCGTCTGAGCATTTGGAGGGAATTAGCAATGGAATTCTGAAAAATCAGCAGTGTCAGCCTTTGTCACTGTTGCAGCTATATCAGCAAATCTTGCAGCATAAAGAAGTGGTAGTGAATAACAATCCCGCACAAACAGAACTGCTGAATTTGGGATTAGTTGTCAAACAGGAAAAGACGCTAAAAGTTTCTAATCGTATTTACCAATCTGTTTTTTCTTTGAATTGGGTGAATCAAGAATTGGAGAAACAGCCTCCCCCACTTTCACAAATGATGAAAAGTATCCAAAGCCAATTACCTCCACCAACACTTCGTTTAAAAAAGATAAAAAAAACCATTTCCAATCGAAGAAAGACACTTCCTAAAGAAACTTGGATTTTACTGGGAACTATTAGCTTGATGCTCGTTGGCTTTAGTGTCGTTGGCTTTAGTGCGGTGAAGTCTTCAGAGGTGAAAAGCCTTATTCAACAAGGCGAGAAATGAGCTATTCAACCAAATAAGTAAGTGGACATAATTAAACGTAACTATGTTCGTAGCGAGTGGAACGCAGTGTAACGTAGACGCCTGGAGAGCTTCGGTGCAGGGTAGCGATCGCAAGCGTTTGGGATTGCTTCACTATGCCCTCCGGGCACGCTGCGCTAACGCTCGCATTGATGGGGTTCCCCTACACACGCCAGATACCTCTGTCGGGAAACCCTCCTATGTCCTTCGGACACGCTGAGTCCCAAGGGGACACGCTACGCGAACGCGAACAGTACTGGCTCCCCTACACCCCTACACCCTTACACCCGCACCCGAAGGGCATTGACTATTTTTCAAAACTATAAATCTTCTGTGTCCCCAACTGCTCACAACAAATAGACGAAGGTAATGTCCCCACACGGAACGTCTGCCGATCCAATTGCACTTGTAAGTTACTCAGAGGATCAACACCAGGCGAAATCAAAAATTCTAGCTTTTGGATATAAGGCAAAGCGACAAGTTCATCCAAAATTTGGCTAACTGCTTGCGCGTAAGGATGACCTTTGTGCTTATACCAATCATCTGTTGCAACGTTCGCTTGGTCAAAACCTAAGTGTACTATTAAGGATGGCTGATTAAACAGGGCGATCGCCAGTGGACGTGCTTCTTCCTGTAACAATAAGTCATGACTTTTCGCTAAATGTCGCAGTTTCTCTAAGCGTTCGTAGCGTTCCGTCACCGCTTCGGGATCATCTTGCCAATTTATCGCCACTGTTAACAGAAAAGTCTGTAACAGCATATGACCCAGTTTTTTCGCCTTGGTTTTAAGGTAATAAGAATTGTAGTCGTTTGCCTCAATCAACAATGGCACGCGATCCACAACTTCTAACTTATAACCTTTTAACCCTGCAATCTTACGGGGATTGTTGGTAATCAAGCGAATCTTATGAACTCCCAAATCCATGAGCATTTGTGCTCCCATACCGTAGTCTCGCAAATCGGCGGGGAATCCCAAACGCTCATTCGCTTCTACGGTATCTAGTCCCATATCCTGCAACGAGTAAGCTTTCAATTTATTAACCAGCCCAATTCCCCGTCCTTCTTGCCGCAGGTAAACAACGACACCTTGCCCTGCATTCTCAAGCATTTTCAGTGCTGCTTGTAACTGCATCCGACAGTCGCAGCGTAAAGAACCCAAAGCATCTCCAGTCAGGCATTCGGAATGCATCCGCACCATAACTGGATTCTCTCCAAAATCAGCAGGATTACCCTTGACAACAGCAACGTGTTCTGTATCATCCAGAGTATGGCGATAAGCGTAAATTTGGAAATGACCAAACTGGGTGGGTAACTCAGCAATAGTTTCGCGCCTGATCAGGCGGTCGTGCTGGAGGCGGTAACTGATTAAATCCGCGATGCTGATAATTTTTAGATTGTGATGCTTGGCATACTGCATTAACTCAGATAGCCGCGCCATCGAACCGTTGGGGTTTTGAATCTCACAAATAACGCCAGCAGGATATAATCCAGCTAATCGAGCTAAGTCAACAGCGGCTTCGGTATGTCCTGCCCGTTTGAGTACGCCTCCTTCCTTTGCGCGAATGGGGAAAATATGACCGGGACGGCGTAAATCTACAGGTTTGGTTCCTGGGTTGATCGCAACTTGGATTGTGCGGGCGCGGTCTTCTGCGGAAATGCCAGTGCTTACCCCTAAGTGAGGACCGGCGTCAATGCTGACTGTGAAAGCCGTTTGGTTGGTGTCGGTGATGTTGCTCACCATCAATGGTAAGTCTAATTCATCTAGGCGATCGCCACTCATTGCCAAACAAATCAGTCCCCTGGCTTCCACCGCCATGAAATTAATAATGTCAGGAGTAGCAAATTGGGCAGCACAAATCAAATCGCCTTCATTTTCTCGATTTTCATCATCTACCACCACAATCTGGTGACCAGCTTTCAAGTCAGCCAAGGCGGCATCAATCGAATCAAATTCAAAGGTTTGGTTTGAAGTCGTGTTAAGCTGCGACACAGAGGAATTCCAGCGATCAGATGTAAATTTTTTGTAACAAATGCTTGTCTTCTGATTGTAGCTCTTCTGGACACAATAGGAAGCCATCGCAGCCAAGATTCGATAACATACCGATAAATACCCACACAAGACCGTTGGATTCTCTAAGCTAGTGTGCAGCAACAATGAAACAGTAATAAGTCTTTAGCAGAATGCTTCTGCTAAAGACAAGTCTCTATATTTAAAAAGGATTTAGTAGTTATGGGCAATTCTAGACGCGTAAAAGTTGGGATTATTGGCGCGTCAGGCTACGGCGGAGTGCAGTTAGTACGACTACTCATGGATCATCCAGAAGTCGAACTCGTTTACTTAGGTGGGGAGAGTAGCGTGGGAAAATCGTTTGCGGATCTCTACCCACATCTAGCTCACATAGTTAACCAACCGATAGAAGCTATAGATCCACAAAACATTGCGACACGTTGTGAGGTAGTGTTTCTTTCTCTACCAAATGGTTTGGCTTACAAAATCGCTCCGCAATTGTTGGACAAAGGATTGATAGTACTAGATTTGAGTGCAGACTATCGCTTTAGGAATTTGACAACTTATACAAACTGGTATGGTGCCCAAAGAACAGATCTTGCAATAGCAGCGACAGCAGTTTATGGATTACCAGAACTGTATCGCGATCGCATTGCAGAAGCCCAGCTGATTGCTTGTCCTGGTTGCTATCCCACCGCTAGCCTCTTGGCACTTTCACCACTCCTCAAGCAAGGGCTAATTGTGCCAGAAACAGCTATTGTTGACGCCAAGTCAGGCACTTCTGGCGGTGGACGTCAAGCGAAAGTTAATATGTTGCTTGCCGAAGCAGACAACTCCTTAACACCTTATAATGTTGTCCGTCACCGCCACACCCCAGAAATCGAGCAGATTTGTAGTGATTTAGCAGGACACGAAGTCACCATCCAATTTACACCACACCTTGTTCCTATGGTGCGCGGTATGCTCGCAACGGTTTATGCAACACTACGGGACCCTGGTTTAGTCCGAGATGATTTAATTACTATTTATAAAGCATTCTACCGTAACTCTCTTTGGGTGAAAGTCTGTGAACCAGGCGTTTATCCCCAAACAAAATGGGCTTGTGGCACTAACCTTTGTTACATTGGCATAGAAGTTGACCCCCGTACCGGGCGTGCAATTGTGATGTCAGTAATTGATAACCTAATCAAAGGGCAGGCCGGTCAAGCTATCCAGTGTCTCAATATCATCATGGGCTGGGATGAAACACTGGGGTTGCCAAAGTTGGGCTTTTATCCGTAATTGGGGATGAGGGGGCTACAGTGTACACACCAGATCGCTTTTTACCTCACCCTCGCTTTACCCTGCGGGTAAATCTTTCCCTCTCCTTAATAAGGAGAGGGATGCCCGACAGGGCAGGGTGAGGTTCCGATCCATGAGTCCAGATTTTGCGATTGAATTACCTTACATAAGTGACAATATGGAACCGCTACGCAAAAAAATGCAAGAATACATTGATAATGAATTGCGTCTGGGTTGGTTAATTGATACAAAAAATAAAAAAGTAGAAATTTATCGCGCCTTACAGCCAGTGGAAGTGTTGAATAATCCAACAAGCTTATCAGGAGAAGATGTTTTACCTGGGTTTGTTTTAGATTTACAAGTTGTGTTTAGTTAACTAGATCGGCGCGAAAAAACCAAACTATTGTTTGGGCGATAGCTTCGCTTGCCTCACGCGCAAAGCGCTCAGCATGAGCGTGAGGCAGATCGCCTTGTGGGAGCGATAAGCAGAGGCACTTACGAGCTATTAATAGTATAATTACACAATTTAGCGTTTCCAAAACTATAAATTATACTCATTAACTGTACTTGTAAACCACTTTGAAAACCGACAGCATCTTTTATCACATCTTCCAAAGCTTTCCCAGCACATTCTTTGAACTGATTAACCAACCACCATCACTTGCGGAGGCTTACCAATTTTCCTCACAAGAAGTCAAACAATTAGCTTTTAGAATTCAATACCTTCGCCAAAAAAAGAGGATAAATATCTCAATCCCAAAACCTCGACTACTCGTCCCAAGTGGCGAACCGGATGACGCTTCGCTCTAATGGGCGGTGTCAGGAACGGGCTAGAAAAATTTC
>JAESFI010000190.1_pt1 | contig 20350 bp, 14 predicted proteins | sample 9269361 | NCBI WGS metagenome assembly JAESFI01 (sample SAMN14504119, study PRJNA617095) | algae metagenome | isolation source: Brasilonema angustatum HA4187-MV1 and co-occurring heterotrophs from moss... | place: USA: Manoa Valley, Honolulu, Hawaii | collected 2009-07-20 | reverse complement strand
ATATTTAAGGAGGAGAAAGCGGTTGCCGATGGCAACCGCTTTCTCCTCACCTCAAAATGATTATCATTATTGTAAAAACCTGGCTTCTTTGTTTTTATTGATTAATTTATTCTTTGGAAGTCCCTAATATAGGGATGAATTGAGGTTTTCTACTCTGCATTGTCCATACTGCAAGTCTACTGAATATTAGAAAAAATGGTAAGCGCCGAGGTAAACAGAATCACATTTGTGTTGATTGTGGTCGCCAATTTATAGATACTTATAGAGCCGCTCCTTGGGCGATCGCAAAACGTGGCTTGAAGCTAGCTCTAGCGCTGGATCAACAACATCAACAATCTATGCAGTTATGCAGCTATTTTCTTTTTCAATTTCTCTTGAATAAATTTAGAGCAACCTAGAGCTGTTAGAAACAACCCTAAACCTGCGCTTGTAGAGGGTTCTGGGACAGGTGTGGAAACAGACTCGGGTGTCAATACAACAGCACGAAGTTGACCGTTGAAAGTAGCAGCCCCGACGATTTGTCCCTGGTCGTTAATAGCTCTTGCCTGAGTTATGGTAAAACCAGAATCACGAGAAATCAGGGAGTTAAGGTCTTGTAAAATGCCGTCACTGTAAAGAAAAGCACGAATTCCAATCCCACTGTTTGAATAAAAGTTAGGATTGCTGCCCGAAAACCCAATAACCTGACCGTTGTTGTTGATGTCAAGAGCAACGCTGTAAAGGTCAGTAGGAAATAGTCTACCAAGGTTAATCAGATTTGTACTACTACTGTACAGAAAAGCCTGACCATTACTTATGCTTGTGGGGGCTGAAACTCCGACGACTTGACCTTTATCATTGATGCCCTCAGCTGAGGAGTAATTGTCACCAGGGAGAGTGCCCAAGGCAGTCGTTGTGCCATTTTGATACAGGAAAGCTTTGTTAGTGTTTAAAATGCCAACTACCTGACTCTGGTTGTTGATATCATATGCGACAGTACCTTCAGTGCCGAAGTTAACTACCGTTCCGTTCTTATACAAAAACGGACCATTTTTTTGCGCTCCACCCACTATCTCACCTTTATCGTTGATGGCATAAGGGATAGCATTATTAAGAGCGACGAGGCTTTGTGTTCTGCCTTGGCTATACAGTAAGGGGTTATTCCCAGTGAAGTTGTTTTCATTAACCGAATTACCTACCACCTGACCAAAGTTGTTAATACTTGTAACGGCGATATCACTGTCACCAGAGAGAGGTTTGATTTCAGTCACCTGATCATTGGTATATAAGAAAGCACGATCTGGACTCCCGTTGCTGCTGCCTTTACCTGAGTCAAAGATAACTTGACCAAAATTGTTGATGTCAGTAGCGTAACTGTAATCTGAACCTACCAAGGAGCCTAGATCGGTTATTGAGTATAAAGATGCTGCCGATACTGTATTTATGCCTGAGCCCATGACTACAGTGAATAAAAAAGTACCAGCGGTTGCTTTCGATAAAATTTTCATCAGACAACTCCTTAACCTTAATTTCAAAATGGTTTAAGTAAATGCAGCCTGATGTCGCTATCTTGATTGATATAGGAATCCGGTTTGATTTCTGAACAACTCGTCAGGGCAGGGAACAGGGAACAGGGAACAGGGAACAGGGAACAGGGAAAAAGCAATAAAGGTATACTGAGTTTTTTTCAAAAATCAAATAGGAGTCCTATAGTTTCTTTGTTTTCTGTGGATATGCTTGAATCTACCATGAAGTTTGCACTTTGATGAACAAAAGACCTACTTTGTCCAATGTTTCAAAATGTTTCAAAATTTTACTCTACAAGCCAATTAACAATTTGAAACCTCGTTCATAAAGCCTTTAAAATCATCCCCATCACAAAACCAACAATCAACCCAGAAGCATGACCAACAAAGCTAATCTGTGGAGTTGTCAGGTCAAAGATGCTCTGCAACACAATAACTGCTAAAATTCCTCGTAAATTTCTAGCAGCAACGCGTGTTCTTTTCCTTAGCCACTCGTGTAACAGCACAGCAGTAAAACCACCAACAAGACCCATCACACATCCTGATGCACCAACTACAAAATCAGATTGAGAATATCCCAAAACTGACATATAAGTCACAGCCAGCATAGAGCCAATTGCACTAGCAAAATACAACAGGAAAAATTGCGGTGTTCCGAAGGAAAGTTCCATCAAGCGACCGAATAAATAAAGACCCAACATATTTAGGAATAGGTGCAAGAACCCGAAGTGAAGAAACGCAGCTGTTAACAAGCGCCACCAATCTCCTTTAACAACTTCTTGTGGTACTAATGCACCTAAACGATATAAGTTATTGAGGTTGGTGCTACCTCCTAGTTTCACCTCTAGGGCAAAAGCAAGTACATTTAAAGTGATAATAAAATATGTAGCGATCGCAAAACGTGGCTTGAAGCTAGCTCTAGCGCTGTATGTTGTTTCATACTCTATTTCTGTAATAATTTTAAATAAAATTTCTTGTGATTTTTCAGTAAGTAATGTGTTAGCGATAACCACAGGACTAGATAAACGTCTTGCAACTGCGTTACGAATGCAAACATTGTTACTATCAGCAAGACTCAAAAATTGCTCGACAGCTATAACTTCTCTTCCAGCGGCTTGATCAACTGTTGCTAGCCAAAATAGTTTGATGGTGTTGGAATAGTCCGCTAGTGAACCACTCAATAATCTCGCGACATATTCTGTTTTACCGCAGAAGGCTAGCACATACATACGCGCTAGATTTTGTGTTCTTGGGTTAAGTATTTTTTCCAGGCTTGGCTGATAGCGCTCCCAAGCTTGGAGCATACCATTCAAATCGCCAGTTTCTCCAAGGGTTCTCAGATAGCAAACCAGCATATCAAAATCCTTGCGCAATACTGCTTCGTTTAGGCTATTCTGTATCCACATCAGCAATTCTTCCCAACGAGCATCCATTTGGTAAAGGCTGACAGCTGCGGAACGACCAGTTGGTGTTGTAGCAGTTTGATAACGGTCTAAAATTGCAACAGCTGAAGCTCTTGCTCCACGCTGACCCAAATCCAAAGCGTATAACAATTTTGGTTGCTCACGCCAACCATCCAAGGGATGCAGCCACCAAATCAGACTCGCCACTCTGCTTGCTTGACCAAAACGTTGTTGGTCAATAAGTTGGTCAACTTTCTTGTGACCAATATTAGGCAAAATAACTAAAATTGCCCACAAACATCCACCAATCAACCCACCCAGAGATGGAGTCAGATAAGACAAAAGTGCTATTGTAACTAAGATTAATCCTGATACTAAAATCCAGCCACGATTATTATTAGTTCCAGATAAAGATGCGCTCATCATGGTCGAGATGCATGATAGACAGACCATCCAAGTCAATATGTGATTAAGATCCATTTCTTTTACAATAATCAGGAAGTACCTGGTTGTACAGTGATAACCCAATCACTACTCATTGGTTAATATTTCTGACAATTCTTTACTCTCAACAACAGTGTCGGAAAAATCAGGTTTAGAAGCAAGTTGCCAACTATCTAATGCATCTTTGATCACACCTGCTACGGGTACAGCAATAAGTAATCCCAAAACTCCACCAATGTAAGTTCCTACTAGTAAAGAAATTAAAACCCAAATTGGTCTAAGTCCTGTAAAACTACCTAAAAGTCTTGGAGCGATCGCTTGGTCAATTAATTGGTCAATGACAACGGCTACAGCTAAAACCCTTGCTGCTAGCCAAAAGTCATGTGAAGCTATAATCAGAGTAACTACAGCAAGGCTAACAACATCACCGAAGGGAATTAAACTTAAAATCCCGACTCCCAAACCAAAGAGTAAAGCAAATTGAACTTGAAGAACGAGAAACACTATAGTTAGTGAAATACCCATTAGGAAAGCTAAAGCTACCTGACCAATTAAGTAATTTTGAAAATTTCTTTGAACAGACTGCCTTAACTGCTGACCAAAACTCAAAGGTAATTTTTTAAAGAAACTATCCCAAATTCTCTCGCCATCTAATAGCAAATAGAAAGTTAACACCACTGTAATTAAAGCTTCTGAGATACTATCAATAGTGTCGATTGCAATAGTAAAGATTTCATCTACCAGATACTCTAACTCATTAGGTAGGCGATTTACTATTTGAGTAAAAATCTGATTAATATTTACTTTTAAACCGAGACTAAGTATCCAATCATTAATATTTTTGAATTCAGACTCACTAGAATCGATCCATTGAGGAAGTATTGTCACCATTTCATGAGACTGCTGTAAAACAACAGGCAACAGAGTCAAACCTAAAGCAAATAGAATTATTACAGATGTTATAAAAACTAATGCCACTGCATAATTTTTTTTCACTCCCCGTTGCTGAAGAATCGAAACAGGATAATTGAGAATAAAAGCAAGTAAACCTGCTAAAATAAAAGTTGTTATAAGGGGTTTAAAATATAGAATAACTCGAAACGCTAGCCAGCCATTGAGAAAGACTAGCGGGAATAATAGTGTCAAAATTAACAATGGCAGTAATTTGCTCAGTGAAATATTCATATTAAATAGTCGAAATTTTTAGTTTGGCAATGCCCATTTATCATATTAAATCTAATTTCCAACAAAGCATTCAACAAAAATACTCAGACTGTGGTTTTGATACTCTTACCGTCCATAACTAACCATTGTTGTTAGATTCAGTTGCAGATAATCTCTTACCCAGCTGTATAGCTATTGCCAACTCTATTAGGACATATAGCAAGGAAGAGGGAACAGGGAATAGGAAATAGGCGTGTGAAAGTCTGATGATGTCCGTTTTTGCTCATCTCCCTCTTTTTTATACAAGCTAGTTATGCGGCACATAGTCTGGTTGTTGGCTCCTGAGGGGACGAGGCAACGCCCCCTCGTGCCAGATTGAGGCTACCCGATAATCTCCGCTTACTCCACTACAGTTAGCTGGTGATCCGTTTTAGTACACTTAAACTTTTTTCGGGGGCGATCGCCGACTTTTAGTCTAAACTCCAGTAAATAGAGACGCGAAATTTCGCATCTCTACACGTTTGAAATTTCTACCGTATTGCTATATCAAGTTCGTTTCATTGTCCGTAACTAAAATGACCTCACCCCTAAGCCCTCCCGTCAGTGAGGAGGGCTTAGGGGTGAAAATTGCTATATTTAGTTACATTCAGCTAATGATATATCCATTGCTCAATCTGAGCTTTAGCCTTCAGGACCTGTTTCTGAAGATGGCGTCGTAGGTTTAAGTCTTTCCCGCCACGAACGTGTTGGAGGAGAAGAAGTTGAAGTTGAGGGACGGGAGTTGTTTGCAGGTTGTGTATACTCTCGTCTACGCCTTCTTGGAGTTGAATCATTAGAGTTTTCTGTTCGATAGCGTCGCCGTGAACGAGATGATTGTGAGGATGACTCACTACTAGAACTTGATTCTTCACTACGATAACGACGACTATAGCGCCTTCTAGGTGTTGAGATTTCCTGTTGTTGTTGTTGCTGATCCTCCTGATAATAGCGTCTTCTATATCTGCGTCTTGTAGATGAACGCTCTTCACCACTATCATCAGAATTTACTTGTTGACTTCGTCGTCTGTATGACCTGCGAGTATCTTGTTCATCAGATTGCTGGTCATCAGAGGTAATAGCGCGATTGATAATTCGCCTAGCTTTGACTGGTACTGCTTTAATCGTAGCTTTTCGACCTTCTAACTTGGGTCTTTCTGGAAACTTTTCAACCGGTATTTCCTTGACGGCTTTTTCCATAAATTCATGCCAGGTGTTAGCAGCACTACCGCTGCTACCGTCGGTGGGTTTGTTGTTGTCGTTACCCAACCAAACCCCTGTCACCATTTGGGGAATATACCCAATAAACCATAAATCGCGAGCATCATCGGTCGTGCCAGTCTTGCCAGCAACGGGTCTACCTAATTGAGCCGCACGACCGGTTCCATTTAGCACAACATTACGAAGCATCCAAGTCATGATAGCAGCACTGTCTGCATCGATCGCCCGCTCTTGCTTAAACTTGGCAGACCAAATGACTTTACCTTGACGGTCAAGGATACGGGTAATACCATGAGGTTGTACGTGTAGGCCTTTTGTGGCGAAAGAACCATAGGCACTGGTCAACTCTAGCAAATTGACTTCAGAAGAACCCAGCGCCAAGGAATACATCGGTTTGAGTTCCGATTGAATCCCCATCTTGTGGGCAAGTTGGATAGTTGGTTGAAAACCCACTTTCATTAGGATTCTCACCGCAATAATGTTAACCGATTTGGTGAGGGCGTCTCTCATGCTTAGCATGCCTCGGTAACCCTCATCAAAGTTTTTCGGTTCATAACCATCTACAACTAGGGGTGCATCGAGGTAGGTGTCGTAAGGATCCATCCCGCTTGCTATAGCAGCTGCATAAACAAACCCCTTGAATGTTGAACCTGGTTGACGCTGCGCCTGAGTGACACGATTAAATTGGTTCTTACCAAAATCTTTTCCCCCAACCATTGCCTTAATGTCACCATTGCGGGGATCAATGGCAACCAAAGCCGCCTGCTTGAAGTTTTCCCAGCGCCCCTGATTTCGCAGCGTTTTTTTCACAGCTGCTTCCGCCGCTTTCTGCCAATTCAAGTTCAAGCTCGTTTCCACTGTGAAACCGCCTGCTTGCAGTGCTTTGGGGGAAACATACTTGGGCAATTCTTTTTGAATGTAGCTAATAAAGTAGGGGGCTTCTTCTTGCCATCGTTTGGGCGGACTTGGTTTGAGCTGAATTGGTTCTGCAGTTGCTTTTTGTTTTTCGGCTGCTGTAATAAATCTATCTTCCAGCATCCGCTGTAGTACCAAATCTCGCCGTTGTTTTGCCTCTTGTTTATTAACTTGTGGCGAAAAGCGATTTGGGGCAGGAGGTAATGCTGCAATTATCGCCATTTCATCCAAGGTGAGTTGATCCACAGATTTACTAAAATAAACCCATGCTGCATCTGCGACACCGTAAGCACCAGAACCCAAGTAAACCAAATTCAGGTAGCGTTCTAGAATCTCGTCTTTGGACAATTGCCCTTCTATTTTTTGTGCTAATCGGGCTTCCTTAATCTTGCGCCAGAAAGTTTTCTCTTGTTTGAGAAACAGAATTCTTGAGAGTTGTTGCGTAATGGTACTACCACCTTCCACCACGTCTTGCGATCGCATGTTATTTAAAACTGCTCTAACTATTCCTTGGGGGTCAACTCCGTTGTGTTCTTTGAACCTTCTGTCTTCTGAAGCAATAAAAGCTTTTTTAAGTTTATCTGGTATTTCCTCTATTTTTAACTGTTCTCTAGTTGCTTCACCTTGTTGTTGTATAATACTACCATCAGCAGCTTTTATAGTCAGTGTACGTTCTCGAACAATTGCATTAAGTTCCGCTTTATCTGGTAAACCTTGGTCTATTGCTCGAATTCCGTAGGCAATGGCAATAATTCCACTACTTATACCCAAGCCTGCCCAAAACCAGTAACGACGATAAAGGGGTTTGTGACTGAGCGGAAGTTTGGAAAGTATTTGGTTCAGTAATTTGTTTTGCCTTGCTGGCTTGGTTGGTGTTGTCTTATCATTTTCATTTGTTAATCCCTCTTTCTCCTCATTTTGATCGCTAGCCGGCGAGTTTAGTTGAACCTTATCAGCTTCACTCGACTTTTCTGGTCGTTCCTTGAACCAGGAGGTAAACTTAACCACGTTAATTCCTCACTTCAAGCAGTTGCAATCTAACCACCATCCAAAGTTTTTTGATCATTGCACTACATTCGTGATAGTATATCACCCTAGTAATGATTGGATATATCGTTTTTGCTAAAATTTTTGCTGTAGTTTTGTGTTTTTATTTATACAAATTTTATCTTTTCTCATTCCATCAAGCAATAGTACTGCTGAAAAAATATAAAACACAAAAACAAAACAGGCAAGCAAAATACGTTACTTAATAAAGGTTAATAGTGCGATCGCCCTTGGCAGTAAAATTGGTCATGATCCTGTGCGACAAGAAGCTTGAGAAGTAAAAAAGATAGGTAGGCTGTTCTGAAGTACACTTGTTGGTGGCTACTAAGTTTACCACTAACAGATACAGACAACGCTGATTTTGACATCTTCTCAAAGCCTTAGTCTGTATATATTTAAAGCAAATTATTGAACTATGCCACTAGGTAGAGAATTACCCCAGCTGCTCAGACAGCGCTTGTACTATAAAGGACGCAAATTTGATTTTGAGGTTAATCGCTTACGATTACCTAATAACGCAGAAGGAGAATGGGAATGCATTCGTCATCCAGGTGGCGCTTTAGCTGTACCCGTAACTTCAGAAGGTAAACTGATACTTTTGCGCCAGTATCGTTTTGCGGTTCAAGGAAGAGTGTTAGAGTTTCCTGCTGGTACATTGGAACCAAACGAAGATCCCCTAGAGACAATTCAGCGTGAAATAGAAGAAGAAACTGGCTACCGTGCCCAAAAGTGGCAAAAACTAGGAGAATTTTTTCTCGCTCCGGGTTATTCTGATGAAATCATTTATGCTTATTTAGCACAAGATTTAGAAAAGCTTGAGAAAGCACCAACACAAGACGAAGACGAGGATTTGGAAACAGTATTTTTCACACCAGATGAGCTAGAGAAGTCTATTCTTGACGGTGAGCTACTTGATGCTAAATCAATTTCTAGCTTTTTCCTAGCTCGTCCGTTGTTGAATCAGTTGAGTTGATAATGTAGAGCAGCTGTAAGCAACCCCCAAATTGAATTTGGGGGCTTCAGCAAACGTTGAAGCCCTAGCTTACCAGACTAAGTGGTTAGCGCACTACGTTCAGAACAAGCGTTAAAGTTCCTACCTACAAATGCGTAGCTAGTTTGTAGCTCTAGAACCAAAAGATTAAACATCTGTATGGGTTAAGGAAGTGTGTTTTGGATAGTACCGATTCTGAACATTGTCAAAGCTCACATTACCTTAAAGGCTTGCCTTGAGGGTAGTCGAAAGGAGGGACATTTATGTCCAAAGTTTTTGTAATAGATTCAGAAGAAAGGGACAAAAGACATTAGGGAATTCCTCAAAAAAGACCCATCAAAGTTAGAGAATATTCTTAAACAAGCTAAAAAACCATTGGCAGGTGCTGCCGCAGTTAATACAACTAGGTTTGCATTGCTGGAAGTGTTAAAAGCAACTGGTTTATCAGTAGAAACAGGATCAGGAGGATTGACCAAATTCAACCGCACTCAGCAAGGTCTAGACAAAACGCATTGGCTTGATGCTGGGTGTGTGGGGAAATCTACGCCAATTCTCAAAGTCAAGAATGTAAAACCCTTGCTGATCACAGCAAACGGGCACGGAACCCGTCAACTATGCCGAACTGACAAATACGGTTTTCCTAGTCGTCATTGCTCAAGAGCTAAATTTCATTTTGGTTTTCAAACTGGAGATGTTGTTAAGGCAACCGTTACTTCTGGGAAAAAGGTTGGTCAATATGTTGGAAGAATTGCAACTCGTGCAACAGGCAGTTTTAACGTTGCAACTAAGACTGAGTTAATCCAAGGCGTTAATCACAGGTATTGCAAACAGATTCACAAAAAGGACGGTTATTCATATGCCTAATTTGGAGAATTTGACGGTTTACCCAGGAAAGTGCCGAAGGGTTGAGAAATCAACCGTGTCGTGTTTCCTCCGTGGCTTGAAAGCGCACGGTTTCCACACTCCCGTGAGGTCAGCATGAAAAAAAGTAAAGCCTTTAACACTGCGGGTAAACTAACTGCACTTTTATGCTTGATCACCATCTTCCTCACGCCTTTTGTCATTGTCAACGCAGGTGAACGGGGGGTATTGATGGAATTTGGAAAAGTACAACACAAAATATTAGGAGAAGGGATTCATGTTATCATCCCTGTTGTTAATACAGTCAAAAAATTAAGTGTTCGAGTTCAAAAACAAGACATTTCGGCTGAAGCCTCCTCGAAAGATTTGCAGGATATTTTTACAGATATAGCACTGAATTGGCATATTATTCCAGAGGAAGTAAATAGTATCTTTCAACAAATTGGGGATGAAAAAAATGTTGTAGACCGGATTCTCAACCCAGCAATTGAAGAAGTTCTCAAGGCAGTTATGGCAAAGTATACTGCTGAGGAATTAATTACTAAACGAGGAGAAGTAAAAACCGAAGTAGACGACGCATTAACGACACGATTAGCAAACTATCATGTCGCAGTCGATGATGTTTCTCTTGTGCATGTTCAGTTTTCTCAGAAATTTGATGAAGCAGTAGAAGCGAAACAAATTGCCGAACAAGAAGCAAAGAAGGCAGAGTTTGTAGCGCTCAAAGCATCAAAAGAAGCAGAGGCAAAAGTTAATCTTGCAAAAGGACAGGCTGAAGTACATAAATTACTAAATGAAACTCTAACCCCAGAAATTTTGCAAAATCGAGCATTAGATAAATGGGATGGCAAGTTGCCACTTATTCTTGGTGAAGGCAAGCCAAGACTATTAAACATAAGCGAAATTTTTAAGCCTTATCAATAAATAATACAAAACTTAATTTTATATAGGACTCCTATTTGATTTTTGAAAAAAACTCAGTATACCTTTATTGCTTTTTCCCTGTTAAGCGTTCTCCTATGGCTAACGCCACGCCTTACGGTGAGTCCAGCGCTGCGGGAGGGTCTCCCTCCGCAGGCGACTGGCGAACCCGGAGGGCTATCGGGGAAGACCTCCGGTCTCGCTGCGCTTTAGACCTTTGGGCGTGCGCTTTGCGCATACGCCAGTCCCCCAATCTCCTGCACCAGACGCTACGCGCTCCCTGACGGAAACCGCCCCCTACGGGGTTCACCAGTCACCTGCGGAGGAGCCAGTACTTGATGAGGGAGGGTCTCCCGACCTAGGTATCTGGCGTTGGAAACTCTCCCGCAGTACTGGTTCACCAAGACGGGGGCTAGACTCACCGCTCAAACAACTCTTGGCAAAGCCTTTGAATGACAGTCAGATTGTCTGCCTTGATACAGAAAACACAAAACAAGACATTGTTTGATGAAAATTAATGAGACTTTTAGACATCATCTCAAACATAAAAAATGAGAAAAATAATCTAAAATCAAATCTTATCTTAATTTTTTTAAACAAACTACACATTATTTTATTTTCTAATACTAAAGATAGATAAAAATTCCTCCAAGGGATTGATGAAAAAAAAATTAAAAACCTGGATAAATAAAATCGAAGGTACTTAATAAGAACCTAGAAAATTAATTTTACTCTTGAGGTTAAGAAAGCATGGTTATGGGTGTAAATAAGCGTGCTGTAGGTGTGTTTTCTAATCGTCGAGATGCAGAAGGCGCACTCTATGAGTTGAGAGAATCCGGTTTCCCGATAGATAAGGTATCTGTCATCAAGCGAGATGCAGACCGCAACGATGAGATTGCGGGCACCGAAGTGCGGGAAAATATCGGTAATAAATCTGATGAAGGCGCTACAGTTGGAGCTGTTTCTGGTGGTGTGTTGGGCGGATTAACTGGTTTGTTAGTCGGTCTTGGCACATTAGCAGTTCCAGGAATTGGTCCAATTATGCTTGCAGGAGCAACAGCAACAGCCCTGGCTACAACTGCAGCAGGAGCTGGTATTGGTGCTGCTGCTGGTAGTTTACTAGGCGCATTAGTTGGTTTGGGAATTCCTGAAGAAAGAGCCAGAGTTTACAACGAACGAGTAGAGCGTGGAGACTACCTGATCATCATAGATGCCACAGACGCAGAAATCGCTAGAGCAGAAGAGATTTTAAAACGGCGGGGAATTGAAGAGTTTGACGTTTACGACAGATCTGGAGTCACAAGTGGGACAGCCGAATATGTCTCGCCAGCGACTGGACTCTCCTCTGCTCCACGTGGAGGTTTGGGTCAAAATAAACACGCCGTTGGTTACTTCTCTCATCTACGCGATGCCGAAGCTGCAGTTAACGATTTGCGAACAGCAGGTTTTCCTTTAAGTCAAATTTCCCTATTTAACAGGGACTCAACCGCAAGAGAACCTTTTGCCGGAGTTGACTTGAGGGATCGTATTGACGCCACAAGGTTTAGATTTCCTGATGCTCGCACTAACTTTTACAATGAGCGCCTGAATAACGGAGATTATGTCGTCATTATTGATGGTAATGACGATGAGATTAATCGTGCTGCTGGGATTCTAAATCGGCATGGAATTGAACAATGGGAGATTCATGATCCAGCTCTTATTAGTTCTACACAGCCTGTTGGGATTGGTACAGCAACATTGCAAAGAACTAGACGAGCAATTGGCGTCTTTCCTCACCGCCGTGATGCAGAAGTAGCACTGACAGAACTGCGAGATACAGGTTTTCCCTTGAATCAAGTCTCGCTGATTGCAAAAGATACAGATGGCAAGAGCAATATTGCTGGCGTCAATACAAATCTTGAAACAGGCAATAAAGCAGACGAAGGCGCAAAAGCTGGAGCTGCCACAGGTGGTGCTCTTGGCGGTTTGGGAGGCTTGTTAATTGGTCTTGGTGCTTTAACCATTCCTGGTGTTGGTCCTATAATTGCAGGCGGTGCAGCAGCAACTGCTTTAGCTACAACACTTGCAGGCGGAGCTATTGGTGCGGCGGCTGGTGGTTTGGCTGGCGGACTCGTTGGTTTGGGAATTCCAGAAAACCGTGCCCGAGTTTACAGCGATCGCGTTAATAGAGGCGATAACTTGGTGATTGTTGATGGCACAAACGATCAAATCCACCATGCTGAACCAATTTTGAAACGTCGAGGAATTGAAGAGTTTGATATCTTTGATGCCACCGACATAGATGGTGTTCATCACCAAGGTTATGACCGGGGTGTTCGTCGGGAAACGCCAGTTGTGAATACCCCTTCTACCAATTACTCAACAGGGTATGATGCAAATGATCCTGCTGTAATCATTGTTGACCACCGAACCGAAATTGCTTAGTCGTTAGTGGTTAGTTGTTATGAGTTAGTAATTTATAATTATTAACTCATAGTAAGTAATTGCTAAGAATTAACAACTAACTACTATGAAATTATAAAGAATTAATCCAAGAAAGAAACATGAACAAAATCACTCCTTTTTTCATCAGCTGCGTTTTACTTTTTGGTGCTACTGCTTGTCAAAATCCTCCTTCCAAAACTACTGCAGATGCACCTAGTTCCGCGACAGAACAAGCGACACAAGCACCATCTGCACAAGCTACAGAAGCTGCTCAGAAAGATGCTCAGAGTGAGATCCGCAGAAAACAACTAAATTCTGACATTCGTGCTCGTGAGGGGCGGAACGATGCATTCAATGATGGGAGTGCGACAAAGAGAGCTGCACGTGATATTGAAAGCGAAGTTCGCTCCAAGTTAGAAGCTAATATCCCCAACGGTCATTTAACAATTGCAGCTTCAGAAGATGGCACAGTAACAGTATCTGGAACTGTAGCTAAAAAAGACCAGTTAGCTAAAATTGACACTTTGCCAAAACAAATCAAAGGCGTTACAAAAATTGTTAATAAAGCCACAGTTGCTCAGGCAAAAAGCTAAAATATCTGATAAATCAGCTAACTCATAAAACTATTGGGATTGTAGAAAAATAGCAAGACTATCAAACCCAAAGTGAATTAATAAGCTTGTTTTTTGTCATGAATAATTAGTTTAAGAAATTGCGGTCAAGTAGAAGTGAAATTTTCTATTTGACCGTTTTTATAATTTATTTATAGGGGAGCATCCTAAATTTGTAAATTCAATGTTATGCTTCACTGCGTTCTGCTGCCCTCCGGGCACGCTGGGCTAACGCTGCGGACATTTCACGTTTAATTAGGTTGAGCTACTTAATAAAAGAATATTAGTGTTGAGAATAATACCAAATACTTGTTTTATCTATCTTTAGATAGAGGTTTTTGAGTAAGAGCACTTCTAAAGATAGTTTATTCTTGAGTATGGAAAAACATAACCTTATTATTGAACGAAATTTAACAGATTTTTTAACAAGGACATCCATCATTTATGGCTAGCGAATCACCTAACAAAGCAGTAGATTCCTCAGCTCGCGTTGAGAATAATAATTTTGACAGAGGAATAACACCTGCCGAAACAGCTGCTCGTCTTGAAAGAGAACAAGATCTGTTCAAAGGAACGCCTGAAGAAGAGGGAGGTAACAGTATTGACACCACCAAGGGTTTCACAACTGACCAAGAAGGTTTAACAAATAACCACGCGATTGAGCCGGAAATGTACTATGATACACCGGGTGATGCGCGACAAGTAGAAGTAGAAGATACTGCAGAGCGTACTGAAGATCTCGCAGAAGTTAATGAAGATAAACAAGGTGAACTCACAGTAGAGGGTGATCAACGGGGTAAAGGTCCAGGAGCTATCTAATTTTGCTGCTGGAATATTTTTCTAGTGTTCACAAAGGCTGGGTGGCGATGATTGGGGTTTTGTCCTAATTATCGCTTTCTGTTTACTAGAAGAAAATGTTCATATTGCGTTAGCAGGTCAGCTGGATCGTTGTAAATGGCGATAGCTTCGCGCTCTGCATAGCGGCAGATCGCTTCACTCTCGTTGAACATCGTCGAAGCCGCCGTAATGAAACGCAATCACATCCACACCAGCCGCCTTTAAAATTACGCTTTGTAATGCGATTTTGATATTTTCTAAAGTCCACTGCATAAAGACTTGTTTATATTATATTTAGTGAAAAGTTGATCCAATAACCTCTTTCGCTATACTTAGCTTGATTGCGAACAAAAACTGTTTGTATTAATCCTGCTTTTGAGATGAAATAGCTCTAAGATAGATGATTTCCAGTTGCTGACCATCGAAGATTCTTGTGAGAGCATCTTCAGAAATTTTTAGAAAAATCATGAATCCACTGTTCGACCCTTTACTTGCTGCTAGTGCAGTAGCCCAAAAAGGTCCAATCAAGCCCCTTGGTCACCACGAGTTGCTTCTGATATTGCTAGAGTTAGCTCTACTGCTTTTGGTCTCCAGAGGCTTAGGTGAGTTCATGCGTCGAATCAAGCTACCACCTGTGGTTGGTGAATTACTTGCAGGGGTGCTACTTGGTCCGTCGGTGTTCGGCTGGCTTCTGCCAAATTTACAGGAGCATATTTTCCCTAAAATTCAGGCACAGTCTGATCTGCTTTCGGTCGTCTCCTGGTTAGGAGTGCTGTTTTTGCTAGTTGTCACCGGGCTGGAGACAGACCTGAATTTAATTGTCCGCAAAGGCAAAACAGCTCTGGTAATTTCTTTGGGAGGGATTGTCATTCCCTTTGCAACTGGACTGGGTTTAGGCTGGTTTCTGCCAGAGAGCTTTTTAGTCAATCCTAGTCATCGTCTGATTTTCAGTCTGTTTATTGCAACTGCTATGAGTATCTCGGCAGTTCCAGTGATTGCCAAAGTGCTGATGGACTTAAAGCTGATTCGGCGGGATATTGGTCAGGTGACTCTAGCGGCTGGTATGACCGATGATACCATTGGCTGGATTCTCCTGTCTGTCGTATCAGGATTGGCAAGCAGTGGGAAATTTGATTTCCAGACGGTATTTCGGTCGGTTGGTGGAGCGGTACTATTTTTGGGAATCGCTTTTACGATTGGGCGATCGCTCATGTCTTCGGTGTTTCGCTGGGTAGATAATCACATTGGTGGACCAACAGCGAGTTTGTCAGCTCTGCTTATACTAGCGTTAAGTGCTGCTGCTTTTACCCATACTTTGGGAATTGAAGCTGCATTGGGAGCTTTTGTCACCGGGATTTTAGCAGGGCAATCACCGCGTTTTAGTCGGGAGGCGGGGCTGACTCTAGAACTGATTACCTCTGGGTTTCTAGCTCCTATCTTCTTTGCCACAGCAGGATTAAAGGTAGACTTACTGCAAATACTTAATCCTCAGACGTTGGGAATTGGCTTGGTCGTACTGGCAGTTGCTTGTTTCGGTAAATTCACTGGAGCATACATAGGTTCTCGTATCGGTGGTTTGAGCCATTGGGAAGGTATTGCGATGGGTTCGGGGATGAATGCCCGTGGCGCAATGGAGATTATTGTTGCCACTATTGGAGTTTCCTTAGGCGTACTAAACCCGCAGATGTATTCGATTATTGTGATGGTGGCAATTGTAACTTCGTTGATGGCTCCTCCCTTGTTGCGTTGGTCATTGTCCAAGGTGACGATGAGTGATGAAGAAGTTCAGCGGTTGGAGCAAGAACAACAAGCTAGCCGCAGCTTTATCAAGCGCATCCGCCGAATACTCATGCCCACCCAAGGAGGACCGAACGTTAAGTTAGCAGCTCAGTTAGTGAGTCATTTGGCACACCAAAATCCCGTTGAAGTGACGGTTTTATTTGCCAAAAGTGATAAAAAAGCCAAGACGAAATCAGCTAATGCTGTGGCGACTGCTGTAAAAGACACCACCGCAGAAACTGCTATTGCTACAGTAACCGAGAAATTTCATCTACCTGCCGAGTCGCTACTGGAAAGTAAGGTGGAGTCGGGAAGCAACAAAGCTGAGGTGATTCTTAAAGAAGCTTGCAAAGGCTATGACTTGATTGTTATAGGCGCAACGGAACGTCAGCGTTCCAGAGGTGCGCTATTCAGTTTGCTGGTCGATCGCGTAGTTCAAGAAGCTCCTTGCGCCACAATGGTTGTCAAGTCTAATTTATCCGAAGCGGAGGAAGAAACCGATCTGGCTGCTTATCATAAAATTGGTCATATTTTAGTGCCGACGAGTGGCACTGAGTATAGCCAACATGCAGTGGAGGTCGCAAGTACGATCGCCACTCAAACTGGGGCAACAGTTACATTAGTCAATGTCGTCAACCGGACTCAGCAAGAGTACATTCTGTTTGAGCAGCAGACGATGACCTCTGTAACAGATATTGCCCAAAAGATTGTGGATCAGCAAGCTGAGGTGGGGCGGGGACTGGGGGCATCTGTCAAAACTGCAATCCTCACTGGAAGTCCAGAGTTGGAAATTGTCAAGTTTGCTGACGTTAATCAAGTAGACTTGATTGTTATGGCTAGCAGTGTACGTACAGTTTCAGGTCGGGCGTTCTTTGGTCACCGCACCGATGCTATTCTCAACAAGGCACCTTGTCCAGTCGCGGTGATTACGCTTGCTGCTAACACGACGAGCTGTTGAGTCAGCGCTGGTACTGTAGCCGCTTTGGTGAAAATGTGGGAAAAATACCAGCCGTCAGATTAGTTTCCCCCATAACTTTTGCTCGCTCTGGTAAATTTGTTAATTTCAGTGTTGATCGCTTTAAGTTGTCACTAAAGGCTCCTGAGTCACTGTGGAGCAACTGTGGCTTTATTAACAATTTTTGTAACGCCTTTGATTTGTTTTGGTAAAGTGTCAATCTTACCTAACTCGTCTTTGTTAGTTACAGTTCCAGATACTGTTACTGTGCCATCTTCTGAAGCTGCAATTGTTAAATGACCGTTGGGGATATTAGCTTCTAACTTGGAGCGAACTGCGCTTTCAAGGTTAAGTGCAGCAGCTGTTTCTGTTTCATTTGTGACGTTCCTACGGTAACTGCGACGATACGACTCTCGAGTGGACAGGGAATCATCTGGGAAATCATCTGTTGATACTCTTCTTATTCTTCTTCTTCTTGAGGGAGTAGACTCTGGACTGAGCGTGGGAGTAGACTCTGGACTGGGCGTGGGAGTAGACTCTGGACTGGGCGTGGGAATAGACTCTGAACTGGGCGTAAGTACTACACTGGGGCTGAGTTCTATAGACTTTGGACTGGGCGTGGGAGTAGACTCTGAACTGGGCGTAAGTACTACACTGGGGCTAAGTTCTATAGACTTTGGACTGGACAAGGGACTAGACTCTGGACTAGACAGGGAAGTAGACTCTGGACTGTTACTAATAAAAATCTTACCCGCTACCACTGCTGTCACTAAGCCTGCTCCTCCTAAGCCTACCCATTTTAAAAACTTTTGTCGGGTTATGACGGCTGGAGTTGTACTATTTGTTGTTACTGCTTGTTGTTGCTGTCGGCGTCTTTCTGCTTGTTCTTCCTGGCGTTTGCGATTTTCTACATCTTTCTTAGCAAGAATTGGCTGTTCAATTTGTTCCCTTTCATTGTTAGGAATTTGCAAAGATTGCTGTAGCAGGGTAAGGTCACTACGAGTTGCTTGACTGAGGGGATATTCTCGGTTAATTGCTTTTAAGAAAGCTTGCTCATAGCGAACTAAATTCTGCTGATGTTCCTTTTGCCTTTGAACAAATGATTTTTGGGCTGGTTCAGAACTTGCTGATCTATCTGTGCTTAATGAACCGATACTCTCAGAAGTTGAGTTTATCGGTTCAAAGTTTCCTCGCTGACGCACAGCAATTCTTTTAATAGCTTTAATTGCATCCAAATCACCACGGGATACAGCTAAAACTCTCACCCACAATTGCTCAGCTAATGAGAAATCACCGTCGTTTTCTGCTTGAGATGCTTGAAACTTCAATGGTTCCACATCTCTAAGCGTAGCAGTTTGCTCTAATAAAATGAAATACATTTTGTAGGGTGGCTCTGCCTGGAGATAAGGATTTTGTGCAGGCTTTCTATACCGAGCATTCAAATGAGGAACTTGATAACGTAAATATTGTTCTAGACGCTCTACTGTGGCACAATTAGCTTCTCCTTGAATTCGCAGTGCTTGTAATAGCGAATGCGTAAAGGAACCATGTTGTAATTCATCAATTTCCCAAGACTTTTGGTTAGCTGTGCAGGAATAAAAGGTAATAACTCCCTGATGCCTTTGTTCACCAATTCCCAATCCCGCCCGACTAGTTTCATCTCGGCAAGCATCCAAAAATAACACCACATTATCAGCGCCACTGCGGCGCAATCTTTGGGTGATATAATCAACAGGGATTGCTGTATGTTCTACATCACCTGGGTCACTGTCCGAGAACATTAAATAATCTCTATCTTTATATCGATTGCCATGACCTGCAAAGAAAAACCATAAATTATCTTCTGGCTTTAACAAAGGAGATTCAAGATTCTCAAATTGTGCCCGTAAAAATCGCCGTAGATGTCCGAAAGTCGGTTGAGTGGGAATTGGTGGATTCGTTGCAATTGGGGGAGAATCCTCAGTAAAAACGAAAACTTCATCAAACCTGGCTTCTTGTTGAAACCAAGCTGCCATTACAGAAGCATCTCGCTTGGCAAAGTTTAGCGATCGCAGGTTTTCATAGTGATTAATCCCAACAACAATCGCCCAATTCCTACCCATACTCAAGCCCCAACTATTTGCGCTTAAATTTAAAAGTCATCGCTCCTTTTCCCCCAGCTTTACCTCCACCAATGCCAAACAAGCTGATTTGTCCTTCTCCATTAATTTCCACTGATAACTGAACCTCATCCAGCTGCATTTTGGAACTGGGTTCTTCCTCTTCATCAAGCATTTCTCTCATTGCTTGCAGAAACCCCTTCATTTCTTGCTTGAGTTTAGTCACCTCAACCGCTGTGCGTTTAGTACTCACAACTTCTTCTGTGACTTCGACTTCCCTAGTTTCTCCAAGTCTTCCTCCTATATCACGACTGCTTCTAGAACCAGTCGTAGTTTCTGTTTGAGATGTTTCTTCGACAATAATCCAGATTTTTTCTGGAGTTGGGATTTCTTGCGACATACGATAAATTGTTAAACAGCTTTCGATATTAATCAGTTTTCGTAGATGCGCCAGTCTGTTCAGTATAGTTGTATAATGTCTTCAACAAACTCTAAAGGAATTCCGAAGACAATTTGCGGTTTAGTCATCATGAGAAAGGTAAGACTTACGCATACTCTACCAATTCTTGGTGTCTATGTCCTGCGGACACGCTGCGCTTAGCACAGACTTTGCACCATAATTCTTGTCCGCCAAGAAATAAATTTCTTGGCTCAGAGCTACTGTAAGCTAAAGCTTACTGAATATGCGTTCCAGTCCGTTTTCACTCCTAACTTGCACATTTTAGAACCGTTATACAGTAAGGCTTTGAGAAATCTTATAAAAATGTGCTTGTTTCATATTTTGCGGGAGCGTTAATCGCGCCCGTTGGGCGCTCAGATCTTGCACGATTCTCAAGCTTGCATTCTCGTCCACCTGGGATTTAAATCCCAGGCTCATAGGAAAAGTCATCTAAAGATGACTGCATGAGCTTTTCAGTCTACTTTAGTAGACTTGGGCTGTGAGCCTGGGAATTGATTCCCAGGCGGACGAGGTTGTGTTCTTGAGAATGGTGCAAGATGTCCGTTTGAACTGAGATCTTGCACCATTCTCAACAAGCGGGCTTGCAGTGCGAGCCAAAATCTGAAAAAAAGGGCGTAGAGAGAAATTAAAAGAAGGTCATGTCAAACCTCCTTACTTACGCCCAAGAATTAGTT
>JAESFI010000189.1_pt1 | contig 20639 bp, 21 predicted proteins | sample 9269361 | NCBI WGS metagenome assembly JAESFI01 (sample SAMN14504119, study PRJNA617095) | algae metagenome | isolation source: Brasilonema angustatum HA4187-MV1 and co-occurring heterotrophs from moss... | place: USA: Manoa Valley, Honolulu, Hawaii | collected 2009-07-20 | reverse complement strand
TAAAAATGCTTCCACAAAAACCTGAGCCTATTTTATTAGCCCAGATTTTTGCCAAGCTTTCTTCTCTCGGTCGTATTCACAATGCTTCTAGTACCGTTCCAGCCTCGTAAATTGGCAAAGGTATTGTCATTAACAAGGTCAGTTATCCGAATTAGTGATACTGCGCTGTTCAACCTCAATGGCTGCTAAAAACGTACTGAGGGCGTCAATGATATAATTGCTTTCCTTCATCGCACGAGCCGCCTCTTCTCTAAAAACGCTATGGGTGACTTCAAACTCTTTTATTAAAGTGGCTTTATCTTTCCGAGCTACTAGATCTCCCAGACGGTTATAGGTGCTAGTCAGCCAGCCAATGGTTTTTCGGCGATCTTCTGAAGCTAATAAAATGTCTACATATAAAGATGAATCTTGCGCGAACAGACGGCTGACGATGTCAATCTCTAAGCGGTAAATTGGGCTAGAGAACTCTAGAGTACGACCGATGTCAATTCCGGCTTCCGCCATAAAAACACCGAGGCTAAACGTACAAAAGTGGCGAATTGCCTGAATACCAATCATTATCTGGTCGTGTTCTTCGGGAGTACATGCAATCAGTTTCCCACCCTTCATCTTTATAAGATCCAAAAACCATTGAAATGCATTATCCTCACGACCTGGACAGACCACAATTTTTTGAGATAAGAATGATTTAGTAGTCGGACCAAACATGGGATGTAAGCCCATTACAGGTCCGGAATGGTACTCAAGCATAATTTGTACTATTGATGTCTTAATGCTAGTAATGTCAGCTAGTGCACTAGTTGGAGCAAGGTATTTAGATAATTTTCGGATTACATCTGCCGTAAATTCAGTGGGAACGCAAACTAAAACTAGCTCTGCCTCACCTAACAGTCTACCTGCATAATCCCAGTCATCTTTTTCAAGAATACTGACATCGTGTCCTGCGACAGATAACTGAGAAGTGAAGAATTGGCCCATTGCACCGCGTCCGCCAACCACGGTAATTCGTCGCGGCTCGAGGCTATCTAAAGAAGTGTCTGCACTATCAAGGGTTGCGACACAAGCTGTGACTATGTTTTCCCAAACAAAATCAGGAACACCATGCTGAGAAAGAAGTGATGTATATTCAGAAATTTGTTCCTGTATGGAAAGAGGTTTTAACTCAGATAGGACTGATATTCTTTCTGCTAAGAGCTTGATCAGCTTATGGTCAATTTCTCTAAGTTTATTTTGCATATAGCAATTTTCAATGAGTTTTACATTCACTCGTTAACTTATGTCGTTGGTCTAGTTATTGCTGGCGATACGCTTCGCGTCAAGCCTCCGGCTTATCGCCTGTGACAGTTGCGTAAGTCCTGTTAGGAATACTCTTGTTTAGTTAGCATAAGTATCTGTTCTAATTCACACCATTTGTCTTGCTCAACTAGCTCAATTATTCTATCCAGATTATAAAGATTTTCCCGGAGTAATTGTAGCAATTCAGCATGATTGAACTGGCGAAAATACTTATTTTCTTCTAAATAGTAGTTTTGCTTGTCAAGCAAATCATGGAATTGGGAAGACATCAACTTTTGACAGGTTTGTTTTATTGTTTTATTCGGTTCATTTTCATTTAGATAAGTTGCAATAGAAGTATAACTGGCGACCAAGGGTAGATGAGAGAACAGGGCGATCGCACGGTCGTGAACTTCTGGACTGTAATAATCTACCTGACACTCCAGTGAGCATAATATCTTTGCTACAGTATTGACAGCGATAGTAGGGGTATTCTCGAGTGGCGTGAGGACATAAGTCATTTCTCTAAAAAAATGAGGTTGGGCTGCGGCAATACCCCGTTGTGTCACACTTGTGGTTATAATAGGGTGCCCTCCAACGAAGTTACTCCACAACGAGGTGATTGTTTTGACAATATAAGTTTTGACAGAACCTACATCTGTTAAGATTGTTGAAGGATCAAGCTGAGGGATGAGTCGCTGCACAGTTGGTAGGATCGCATCTAAAGGCGTGCAGATGAATATGACATCCGCATCTGTAAGTAAAGCTAAGTTTGTATCCACACGGTCTACTACACCGTACCTGATTGCATCCTGACAAGTTTGTTCTCGACGACTAACTCCTATAACTTGATGTCCTAGGCGGCGTAGACCTAATCCTAAAGAGCTTCCTACCACGCCAAGTCCGACAATACCAATATTCATTAACAATTCCTTCAATATATATCAATACTTTGAGATGTGATCAATTCTTTTGTCTGACACAGCAGACATAGTATTAAAGGCAAAACACAGATAAACTTATTAAAAAAGCCGCCACAAAATAGGCGGCAGAGTCTAATACTTATTGGCGGAAATGTACCATGTCCCTACCAAGGATTTTTACGAACGCAAAATTAATTTTCACCAGATGTTTAATGTTATAAGAGACTTAAAGCGACTGAGTGAAAATTCAGTTACTGCTGTCATCCTCTTCTCAAGAATGCAAATTACAGCGCAACTACTTTTATAGAAGGTTTCTCCACAGTGTTCAAATACACCCTCTCTTTTTTACCCTCCTGCTCTAGCTCAAGGACGAACCTGTAATTGTATACACCAGGCTTCAAGGTGCTTAATACCGCCCCTGCCCAATAATAATACACAGGACAATAAGGCGAACGCATCATGTCTGGACCACCGTAAATCTTCATCTCAGTACAGACTTTGGCCTCAGCAAAATCATCATAGTCGCCTTCTTGATCGTCCAGAAAAACAATATTATTGATCTTTGGCATGGGCGGCCATGTACCGTCTGGTCTTTTTTCCATATCCATAGGATAGATGATCCAATTGAGAACCTGCCCTGGCTTACAGATGGTTTGCAAAGAAGCCGTTCCCTGCCCTGTGCCACCCACGCTATTGTCCATCATGTAAAGGGCGTCTTTGAGCGTTCCGGTTCTGACAGCTTTATGAAGGTCAACAATTGTGATTATGTTGAGCTGCACTGAATTGAGCTGCCCTGGATTTTGCTTTTTTAGAGTGGGTGTATCTGCCATAGTTTTTCTCTTGTTAGTTGAACAATTTATGATTCTCCATCAGTGCGGTCACAAAACGTGACCACCAAGACATCAAATCTGCTTTTTAAACACTTAAGTATCTTTAACCACGAATGAGATAGAGAGGAGAAGACGTAGAGATCGACTCTGCTCGAGTGCCTACTTTAAATTTGATGTTATAGGGGACGGATTTGACTTCTTTTTTAACTGTAGCGATCCAGTATGAGACATCAGTACCTTCATAAGTCTTCTTTTCCGGCTCGCAGTAGTTCTTGTCTATGACGATCTCATCGATGGCCGCATAGGCTTCGCATTCCAAGAATATGACCGTCCAAACCAATCGATCTCCTGGCTGCACCGAAGTTTTCAGATTCTCTGTACCTTGATTTGTGGAGCCTTCCTCTGTATTGGTGTCCATAAAATAGACTTGTCCTCTCAAAGAATCTGTCGCCAGGACTCCAACGACATCTATTACAGAGGCGATTGTGATAGTTTTTGGCTCTAAAGCCTGTGTTTTTTGTATTGTTCTTGTCGGCATAACCTGTCTTCTTTGTCTAGTTTGTAGAAAATTAAGCAGTTGACTAAATCATGGGGATCGGGAGGAATCCAACACCTTTACCAGTAAACCCATTAACCTTAGGTTTATTGCTAATTTTGAGATACGCTTCACACGTCATATGCACTGGTACCCATGCCCATTCTTCATTTACGCGGGAGAGCTTGTATAGTTGCACATCCATGGTGTAGGCGTAGGTTCCAGGTCTACTCGTATCGACAGACGCGGCCCAGTACCAGCCGTCTGTCACCATATCAGGAGAACCATATGCAGCCGGATAAATTATGTTCTTATCGACTGCTTCACCACTGATGCCCGTAATGATCGGATTCAGAGAATTGATCTGAGGGATTTTTTCTTCTTCAGAGTCATCAGGGATACAGTCATCATTCATGATTTCACCCGTGACATCCATAATTTTCTGCCCAACAACCCCAAGGTCGTTTGTCGTATCCTGAAATTTATTCTGGACTTTAGTCTTGATCCCCGTATTTTTCGAGATCCTTTTTAGTTCCGCTAAGATAGAATCGACGTCTGTGAATTCGTCATTGTCGGTCATTTCAATTTTATCGGCGAGTGTCTTGAGATCGTCGATAGCCCCGAGATCACTATTTCTCGATTTGTCTGCGAGAAAGGTTTTAGGAAGGGTTGGCGGAAGAGAACCAACGCCATAGGGCAACCAATTCAACACTTGCTCATTCGCCTGGGAACCATCACTAAAATGACTCCCATTAATCGCGGAAATCAATTTGCCAGTTCCTATATTTTCCGACCCTTGCAATTTCATATTGTCGAATAGGTAAGTATGACCTTCCAATGTGTTGGCTTCTACAGCTGCGTTCACATCGATCATCAATATTATTCCAAGCTGTTGGCTCATAAAGTTTCTTTTCCTCCTGAGTTAAAGTTTATTTTCACTCTCGAACTAGCTACGTCAAGCTGCCCATAAAGTGCCGCTCCCGTTAGCGTTGTTTGTTTGCTTACGGTTAAATTCGCTTCAAAGAAGGTGTATCCACGTGCATAATACTGTTCTTGCCTTCATACATCTGAAGCTCTAACCTGTAACGATACTCCACACCTGGTACCATGTAATATGGCACAATTCCGGACCAAACATTCAAATGAAGCTCGTCGCTTTCAAGGTTCCCACTGTCAACTGAGGGCTGGCTAACAACGCTACCGTCTGGACGAATAAAAGTAATACTTCTGATTGCCGCAGGTGTCTGCAAATCAAGCGCTAAGATTGTCCAAGTTATAGTCTGTCCGGGATAACATAAAGTACACAAGTTAGGTGTTCCTTGATTGCTACTACCATACGGACTATCGTCCATCATGCAAAGGTTGCCATTTAGCAGCGTTCCACCGGAAAGCGATTCAATGACATCAACAACACTGAATATGCTGATTTTTGATTCCATAATTTTCCTCCTGTTGTTTTACTTAAAAACTTTTCTCCAATCAAAGGAATATGTTTGGGAGAAACTCTGACAAAATCAAAAGCGCTTATTTAAGGGTCTTGGAGTATTTTGCAACACTTATTGACAGCAGTATCAACAACAATACACGCCAAGCGCTGCAAAATGCTCATATTATCCGTTCAGATCTCGGTAAAAATTTAGCGCTCAGCCCATCTTTTTTATGACTCATGCATTGTACAAATTGATCACCTTTTTTATGAAGTAGACTCGGTTTTTTCAGCTTTCGGTGATCAACTTCAGATCAATAGTTTAAGTCTAGTGAACCGCATACATTGCTAAAACATTGTGGGACAATCAGGTAGAAGCACTAAAGACAATATTAGATGTTTGGGATTTACTGTCAATGCGTCAAATATTAAAATGTTCCGAACTTGTCAATTTGCAACCTACTCTATTCCATATAAACTAGGGATTTAGGATTGCTTGTCATGATTTCATTATACAATGAAAGTTCCTCAATAATTAACTGAGTTTTAAAAAACATCTCTGATCAAAGGAACCTTGCCTACTTGAGTTCTATAAATCTCGTCAGACCACTTTTTCACGAGTTTTATTTCAAAGTTATACCCACTCATATCAATGTAATAAGGATTAGCTTCACCTTGATTAAATATAGATAAAGAGTTAGTTAAAGCTTGAACAAACAAATTCCTTCTCCCTAGCACTCCTAGCATATTTTCCATTTTGACAAACAAAGTGTTCACATCATCTACCGAAGCAATTAGTTGCAAAACTTTCTTTGTGCGATAATTTAAAAACTGAATTTCGTGAGCCAACGCTTCCAAATCAAAAACACCAGTCTCTTTGAATGAACGGCACAGGGAAGCGTAAGCCCGAGGAGCAGAGTATTGTGTGTCGCCAAGGTGAATAATATCCCCACTACGACCTGAAAACTCGAATTGTTGGGTCTTCGGTCCTGGTCCGTCTAAATTGGGGCGACGGATCATCCTGTCTCCCGATTTAAACCTCGGAAACGGTACTTCATGGCCATGAAGTCGAGTCACAACCAACTCACCTTCTTCGCCTTCAGCAACCCAACGTCCCTCCTCATCTACAATCTCAATCAGATGCAGCCCTGGAACAGCAGCCAAATAAGGAGATTCTGGCTTCAACTGCAAGCCAATAGCTTCGTTTTGAACCGTAGCAAAGTAGCTCAAAATTTCTAAATTGGGATAAAGCTCTTTTAGCTCAACTTGCTTGCGAAGTGGTATTACCCCACTACCGTACATTGCTACGCGGAAACTTTTTCTTGCTTCTTCATGCAAGCCAATGCCAAGATCGCTCAGGATAGCGATTCCTGCCGAAATTGCCATAATCGCTTTCGGTCCCTCATACGACATTATGTGTTGAAAGACTTCTTTCATGACCGGACCTGCGCCAAGATAGTTGATACCTGGGATGTGCTGCAAAACACCACCAACCATCGTTCCGCTACTCCACATCTGAAAATCTGCCAACGTGGTAGCAACCCACTTCGGATGATCTCCTGCTAGGTAATCACCTAACATATATTCGCCGATGAATTCTCCCGCAATTTTATAAGTGTCTTGTAACTCTCGTAAGGAATAAACCATTTCAACAGGCAAGCCACTACTGGTTCCACCACTGGCAACAATTTCAAAACCGCCATAGCTTAAAGGGACGACCATACCTGGTCTAGACCCCATAAAAACCTCACCCATGACACTTTTATCAGAGATAGGCATTTGCTGCCACTCCTCGAAATTGCGGGGAGTTCCCTTCAACTCTGATTGCTCAATACGTTCTTTCCAAAAAGGATTGAGCATTAAAGTATTTGTCATTTGTTGCAAACGGCGCAACACTAAAGCATTTTGAATAGAGTGGTCAATTTCACTGTATTTCGTCTCGCAAAGGCTTTCGCATTTCTTCATTTTTTCAAAGAATGAAGGCAGTTTTACCACTTCATCAATTGATTTCGGCTCCAACTCATTAGGTGGAATTAACCGATTAACCAACTCTTCAGGAGATATAGAAATTGATACCGATTTAGTTTGAGTCATGACATTTCTCTTCATTTTTTGGGTTTTGTATTTAGTCATCAAATTTTTTGCTTGGTGAGTAATTCTTGTCCAGTTTTTCTGATTTCACTCAGTAACATACGGAAGTGATCAGTATCGATCTGATGATTCATAAAAACGACGCGCAAGGCTCCGATTCCATCAATATCAACTTTCGAGATGAAGAATTTTCCTGCTTCTCTAAGCCGATTTCTAATTGCAACCTGAAAATCAGGAAACTCTCTCTCATACAAATTTGAGGGTAGATAACGAAAGCAGAGAATGTTAGCTTCTGGTTGATGAAGCGTCTGGAAATCCGGTTCATCTTTCAGTATTCGATAAGCTTGCTCGGTTAACTGACACAGATATTCAATCTTGTCAGCAAACAACGCTTTTCCATAAAGCGCCCATAATACCCACAGGTTCATGATCAGCGGTCTTTTTGTACACTCAAAATTCTGTTGTGCACTATCGAACTCAGTATAAAGATCTGGCTCTTTTTCGAAGACATAACTGGCATTCTGACGGAAGGCTCCATAGCTCTTTTCTTTGTTCTTGTAGAAAAGAAGGGTACACACCGCAGGCAAAAACATCATCTTGTGTGCGTCCCAGACAAAGGAATCTGCTTTTTCAATTCCTTTCAATTTGTAGCGCAACTGATCACAAACTAGTAGGCTAGCACCGTGAGCGCCATCGATATGAAGCCAGAGATTTTTCTCTTTAGCTATCTCCGCTAGTTCTTCAATCTGATCAAAAGCTCCCACTGACGTGGTTCCTGCAGAAGCCACCAGACAGAAGACCTTCAACCCTCGTTCCTCTGCCGCTAATAGCGTAGGTCGCACTTTCTCTATACAAATTTGCTTTTCTCGGTTAATAGGCAAGCGGACGATCTGCTTCTCTCCAATTCCCAATATGCCCACAGCCCGACAAACACTGTAATGTGCATCCTCACTTATAGCGATCGCCGGACGATATTGCCCTTCTACTCCAGAAATCCCTTCAGACCAAATCTGGGGAAACTTATCATTCCTAGCTGCCAAGAGGGCTGTCAAATTACCTAGTGTTGCCCCGGAAGTCGTTACCATAGCAAAACGCTCTGGCTCCCAACCAATGAATCGGTTCAACTCATCGGCCATAATACGCTCAACCACGTTCGGCAACTGTCCGGCTTCATAAAACGACGACGGCTGATTCACAATCGAGCTGATAAAATCAATAACACCTGCCAAGGGAATCACACCGGAAAATTGTCTCCCCATATACCCTGGCGAATGAACTTGTATCCCGGTTTTAATATACAAGTCAATAATCTCCCCTAGCTTTTCTTCATCTAAGGAAGCAATGCACTCGTGTTCCTCAGTCATCAAATCCTTTGCCGCTTGTAACAGCTCATAAGGATTGGTCAGCGCCAGACCCCGTATTGAGGAGTCTGCCAAATATTTTTCCAATTTAGAGATAACAATCTCTGCATTTTTCCGAAACAACTTCGGAGCAAAAACATCGCGCTCCAGCTCTGTTCGTTTCTCAGTATTTAGCTCTTGATCGAAAGAGTCTAAACTGATTCCGATAAAATCTGTACTGGATAAATACATTAAATAGTCTCCTGAGCGTTACAGCCGTCTAAGTAAGTCGGCGGGAAAAATTCTAACTATGTAACGAAAGATAAAGAATTCTGACTGGAGTGAAATTTAACACGCTGTGTACGGTAGTTCCCTCTTTCTCTTCTAGCTTGAACACCATCAATTACTGAATAAGCTAGGTCTAACTCATCGTCAAACATTTTTCCTGCTAGTTCGTTTTTTTTGAGATGTTGCCATTCCAGTTCAATTGGATTCATCTCAGAACAATATTTAGGTAGGTTGAGCAATCTTTGGGCCTCTTGGGTGGCGGCGAAAAGCTCTCAATAATTTTTACTCGATAGCCTGGTAGCAAATCAGGCATTGTTGCGTTCAGATGCCGAATTGTAGCTTCCATTTGTCCAGCGACCTCTCTGACTAACTCCCCATTGATAGTCGGTTCGATACCATTGATTTTGTTGTAGACCGAGGTAACTCAAACACCTATTTCTTCAGCAGATGCTTGGTGGGCTGCATGTACTGATGGGTGGACTCCGCAGACGACAAGGCGAATCTTATTGACGACTGTGGAGAATAATAACTCGCGAGTGTACTGGGTTTTTGTACTACGTTCAAACAGTTCATCCAGAATTTGGGGACATAACGCTTTTTCTAAAAGCCCACGAACCATCACGGAAACTGGACTTTCTTTTATAAATCGCTCAAACACCTGCCAAGCGCAACATTTCTCTTCTCCACCCAACAAAGTTTCACCTATGCATGAGCAAACTACAAATCAAGCCATTACACAACACCTTGAAAGGGCTAGTCCTAAAGTTGAAGTTCAGGGTTTTGCATATGTGACACTAGCGTAAATTCTGTTAAAATAAAAGCGCAACTTTGCAGCAGAACTGACAGTTGTGCCCAAAGATTGATCGCAAAAGGTATTGATAAACTCCTACTCACCTTACACTGGTGGAAGATTACCTATCTCCTTTATCTTCTTTCTTGGCTTAAGCGGTTTTTTATAGCGATAATCTTCTGGTGAGAAAGAAGTAATCACTTTTGCTAAACAGCTCAAAGGGTGAGTGCTGCGTCAGTCGGCACAACTTTTGCATATGCAAAGGCGAGTGCTGACATAAAAGAACAGTGAACTTCTAAAGCGGGTGTTATATGACCATAAAATTCAAGATTTCTAGCTGCACAGGCATCGTGAGCAACAGTACACTCAAACTCAAAGTCGTTAGCAGCACGAGTCGTTGCGTCTATACACATATTACTCATTGCCCCACAAATCACCAATTTTTTAACCCCGGCATTATGTAAATCATTAAGAAGAGTAGTCTGACGAAAACTATTTGGGTACGCCTTTTGAATAATCTTTTCATCTCCTCGGGGTTGAACCGATGGATGAATCTCAGCACCATGAGTTCCTGCAACGAAAAACGGTGCATTAGGATCTTTGGCAATGTGTTGAACATGAAAAATTGGGTGATTCCTCTCACGAAAAGCTGCAAGCAATCTCGCTGCATTTAGCGATGCTGCATCCATTCCGACAAGTTCCCATTTCCCAAGTGGGAAATAATCTACCTGAATATCAATTAGAATTAGTGCGGTTTCCATGACATAATATCCCAAAAAAACTCAAATCCAACTCTCTTGTAACATGAAAACAACCACAATTCTCACTAACATTTATCCAAATATGAAAAACAAAGTAATAATATTATTTTATCGAAGAATAATATTATTGTTTTTCTTATGACAGGAACTTAGTGATATTTCTGATCAATTGTTACTGCACTACCTCCATTATGGATTTGTACCCCTAGTAGCCTAATTCATCCAGCAACTATGCAACGCCAAATTTCTTATCTAAAACTGTGTTGTTCTCATTGTGTAGATGCACCTAATATTCTCTCTTTCAGACATTTTTCAGTTACCTGATAGTTTTTATGCAGTTAATTTGATGATTCTAAACTGACAATATCACACTACTTATCCAATCATATCGACTGTTAAGTTTTTTAAATAGCTTTTTTCACATTTTGTCGGAAAACGTATAAGTGTAGTTTAAAAGATGTTCTCAATGTGAGTTTTCTCCCTTGATTAATAACCCAAGTTGCGGGTTATCTAGTTCAGACACATCACAAGGGGAGCGATTGCCTTCGGCAGAGCTTCGCTTAACGCCTACAACAAAATGGCGGATGCGCGTTAAATATTTTTCGGTTATTTAAATTAAAAAACTCATTCAACCGACGATTACACAGTCTCTCAATATTAATCAATGATTTGTTTCATCAAATAGAAATGATACTCAAAGAAATTAGTGATTCCACAGAATATCTTTTAGACTCATTTGCGTAAGTCCTGGTAGCATTACTTGCGTTTTTCCAAAATTAATACATGCAGTCACTTATGAGGAATTTTTACTTAAGCTGCAAGCATTTATTTTTGCTTTTACTCTTCAGCAAGCTTTTGTTAAATGAGTTTTTTAAACAACCTAAAAATATTTAAGTAATTGAAGACGAAATCAAGCTTAACCGTGGATGCGCTACGCTTAACGCCACTTTGTTGTAGGCGTTAAGCGAAGCTCTGCCGAAGGCAATCGCTCCCCTTTTGATGTGTCTGAACTAGATAACCCGCAACTTGGGTTAATATGATATATTCAGTACTAGCCCAAGATGCCTAAAACATGACCTAAATGAGGAGGCGGGTTCAGTGATAACCTCGAAGACCGTCGTAGGTGACAACTCTTTCAATGCGACAGATCGATTAGCTGTGATTAACCTCCTGTACAGCTACGGCTACTTCTTTAATGAAGCTAAATTAGAGGAATTCTCAGATCTGTTTGCAAAATCGGCATCAATAGAGCTAGGGCAAGGAAACAACAGGACTATCATGAATCTGTCCCAGTGGAGAGGATATATCTCAAGTCTGCAAGAGTTCTCTAAGCAACAGCAAATCCAGCCTAGGCATGTCCTGAGTGCACCCAGGTTCGACAGTCAAACCGATGATAAAGCGAGTGGACAGGTCTATTTGCAATTGTTTACTACGAAAAATGACACAACATCGTTGGTAACCACTGGTGTCTATGAATTTACAGCAGTTAAACAAGCAAATGAATGGAAGTTGAATCATTGGGTTGTAAAGCTGGACTCATCGCTCAATGGGGTAGTGGGCAGATAGCTGTCATGGAGCATTCTTGACAGGTTAAGATCATCAACAATTTGTCAATCTCACTGGCGATTATGTGTGGAATTTGAAACAGGCAACCAGTTTTGACAAGTTGCGACCTTTGCGGGTGAAGGAAAATAAATATCGCTGAAACGCTTGTTAGATAAAGGTTTCACCCTTAGCGTACAATTTTCCCGTTTTGGCACGGTGACGCCTTGTTGGATAGTGAATACGGATGTGCGCCATTTGTTTTGAAAACCGCTAATATTCGTGCTGATAAACTAGTGCGTTTGCGCTCAAATCTTTGTTTTTGGACTGCACCACCAGAATATTCAGGAAGAGGAAGACCTCGGCTTCATGGCAACAAATTTAAACTTAACGAATCTGACACCTGGATTGAACCTGCCCAAATAATTAACGTAAATGACTCAACATTGGGGTTATTACGAATTCGCGTGTGGCATGATTTACATTTTAGAAATGCAGCAAAACACTCAATATCAATTATTTTGGTTGAGCGTCTAAATGAGGATGGTTCCATTAGGGTGTTTAAACCTTTGTGGTTGGCATGGGTAGGAGAACAAATGTCCGCTTTAGATCAAGTGTGGCGACTTTATCTACGACGCTTCGCGGTTGATCATTGGTATCGATTTCTCAAACAACGTTTACATTGGACTGCTCCTAAATTTGCTACACCTCAACAGTGCGAACGGTGGAGCGATTTAATGCCAATGATTACTTGGGAGTTGTGGTTAGCCCGTGATATCGTGCATGATAACCCTCTACCTTGGCAAAAATCAATTGATACATTCACACCTGGAAGGGTTGCTCAGTCTATGGGGGGAGTTTTAGCGAGGATTGGCACACCTGCGAATCCTCCAAAACCTCGTGGAAAATCTCCTGGTTGGAAAACAGGTCAGCCACGTCAACGTAGAAACCGATGCCCAATTGTGAAAAAAGGTACTTCTAGACCTCGTAAGCAAGCCACGAAATCTGCTTAGTTTAAGTATCTTTTTGATTTTTTAGTGCAGACTTCTTTAACTCAGCATCGCTGGGTCGTTTTCCATGTCCTAGTCTAAAGTCCAGTAGAACAAATCTATGCGTAAAAGAACAAATTGATTTTGACTACTTGTGAGATTTTAAAAAACAGCGCCTTGGGTGCGATCGCCTCCGACGGGGCGTCCATAACCCAATACAGTTCAGTGACTAAATAAGTGACTTGACAAATTTTTCAAATCTATCCATTCCCTTTTCAATTGTTGCCATATCGGTGGCGTAGGAAAGGCGAATATTGTCATCACCAGCAAAGGCGATTCCAGGAATAACTGCTACTTGCTCTTTTTCTAGCAACTTGTTAGAAAAATCCAGAGATTTTAGTCCTGTTTTGCTAATGTCGGGAAATAGGTAGAAAGCGCCGTCTGGTTTTGGACAAGTCAGCCCAGGAATAGCGTTAAGTCTTTCATACATGACTTCTCGTCGTTTGGCGAAAGCTTGTAGCATTTCTTCGACACAATCTTGCGAACCTTCCAAAGCTGCGATCGCCCCATATTGAGCAAAGGTACAAACATTCGACACACTATGGCTTTGGATAGTAATTGTTGCTTTAATCAAATCAAGTGGTCCTGCCAAATATCCGATGCGCCATCCTGTCATGGAGTAAGCTTTGGCAAACCCATTGCTGATAATAGTTCGCTCAAAAATCTCTGGTCCTAGCGAACCAATGCTGACCTGTTTGGCACCATCGTAGAGAATCTTCTCATAAATTTCGTCGGAAACGACAAGAATGTCAGTCTCAACGATAATTTGGGCGATCGCCTGAATTTCCTCTGGTGTGTAAACCATACCAGTCGGGTTAGATGGCGAGTTGAGGATAAAAAGCTTTGTCTTGGGCGTAATCGACTTACGCAACTGTTCTGGTGTAATTTTGTAACCTGTCGAAACATCTGTGGGGACAATCACAGACACTCCACCAGCAAGCGTCACCATTTCCGGATAACTTAACCAGTAGGGCGCGGGGATGATGACTTCATCTCCTGGTTCAATCAGCGCCAGTATTAAGTTAAACAGAGAATGTTTCCCACCGTTGGTAACGATAACATTTTCTGCTTTGTAATCAAGACCATTGTCAGTTTTTAACTTGCGAGCAATGGCTTCTCTTAACTTTGGTTCCCCAGATGCAGGTCCATACTTGGTTTTACCTTCGTCCAAAGCTTTCTGTGCAGCAGCTTTGACGTGCGCTGGACTATCAAAGTCCGGTTCTCCAGCGCTAAAACTACAAACATCAATTCCTTCTGCCTTCATTGCCTTAGCCTTGGCTGTAATAGCTACGGTTATAGAATGTGCTACTTGACTTACTCGTTGCGCCAGCTTCATGTCATTCGTTTGGTAAACTTCTGAGTTGCTTTACAATATCAGTAGACTCGCTCTCTGTAGCTTTTTGTAGAGATGAAAGAGTCAATTTTTTCAGCCAATATTACAACACACCACTTTCATCGTTTCATATTTTGCGCTTTTTCAAAATATGATAACTATTTCTTATGAATTGAGTATTTTATAATACTTACTTTTCTGTAGTTATTTGTGGGTAATACCTGCGGCGTGCGTCGCGATCGCCCTTTTTGGAAAACTTTTTGGTTTACTGGTTATTGGCTTTTTTGCATCAGCTTTACGCGCACATGTGGGTCATGAAATTGCCTATCCTTCCCTTATTCCTTTTTCCGTGACCTGAATCCTTACCAAAAAACCATAGTACACCGTTTCCATATAATTTTTTTCAGATCAAATTTATAAATTTATTTTTTAGAAAAATATTTCACATTTCTTCAAAAATCTTGAATATTGTTAACATTTCTTCAAAAATCTTCAATCACCTTACAAAACGTGGGCTAGGAATTGCACCATTACGCTAGTGTTTCCTAACTCTGGTTATTGTAACGTTACGATAACCAGAGGAATTCAAGAATTAGCTCTAACAAACTTGTAAGTAAAAGCCAGTGAAGCCTGGTAAGAAGTAACACTTGTCCCAATCCTGTTGACAATAAAAAGCACTTGGTTAGGGTTGGTTACGTACTGATAAATATTATTGCTCACCCTTTTATAGTTACCGATGCCAGTGCCATTGGCATCTCCAGTATCTAGCGTGGTAGCTGTCCCCGATGTATTTGTCCATTGCAGAGTAAACGTTAAGTAATTGCTGGAATTGCTGGTTCCTGCCCGTGGAGATAGCATAGCCACATAACTTTCTAGCCACAAAGTTGTAGTGCCAATAGGGAAAACTTTTGATATTTGCAGTGGGAAAGTTGCGGAGTTGGAGGGGAAAGCTACGTCGAAGGTGACGGGCTGCGATCGCCAAACATTAGCCCCTCCTCCATCAAACTCCCAAGGTTGGGGAGCGTAACTTGGCTCAAACCATAAATCCTTGTCACCTGGGTTACTTGGCAAACTAGCGCCAATCGACAATCCTTTACCAGCAAACTTTTGAGTTTGCAAAGTTGAATTAACAAAATCCATCTTCATAGGTTAACCCGCAGCGACTAATGTCCACGTACCTGTTAAAGTTTGCCCAGCAAAATTAAACGTCATTGTATTTGCATTAACTGTGTTTGGCTGTATTAAGACACCATCGCCATTATTATCCCATACTGACCAAAGCAGTGGTTTCCGTCCCAGTCCATGTGCCCATGTATAAACGCCACTGCTCAAGCTGGCGTTAGTGATGTCTTGAGTGACTATGCTCACCACTGCCTTCTCAGCACCTGCTAACCCTGACATAAACTTTTGAGTTGTTTCACTCCAGTAGAAACGCGCAGTCGCCAACGTCCCACGATTAACTTCTATTCCTCCATCTTCTGTAGGGTTAGAACCTGTAAAATTTGAGTTCAGTCTGATAATGTTATCAGCTATCTCTACTTGCTCAGAGTTGACAATAGTTTGTGTCCCTTGCACCGTAAGGTTATAGCAGATGATATCAGCAAGTCCAGTGTTAGCAAGGTTCCGTACTGCCATTGCACCAGACATATCTACAATGCGAAATCCTGTGCCCGTGTTATTGACCGCAAAGGATGCGCTACTAGTACCTGTGTCAGTGTTTTGAACGTGAAACCGAGAATCATTACCCGCTGCTACTGTTGTACCAGTTGTCCCAACTGGCAATCTCGCTATAGCAAAAGTTCCCGAAGTAATCTTTCCTGCATCTAGCGCAGGAATATCAGAGCTATCCAGCGTTCTAAAGGTAGGAGCGCCAGTGCCACTACTGGGTGCTGCAAGTACCGTATTTTGAGCTTGATTTTTCCACGCGATCGCAATGCTTCCGTTAGTTGTTACTGGCGAACCAGTGACGTTAAATTCGGATGATGGCGCAGTAACTTCAACACTTGTGACTGTGCCTCCACCAGTAGCGATTGTTGCCCACTCCAACGTGGTTGCTGAACTTGCTCTTAATACTTGCCCAGACGTAGGTGCAGAAGTTGGTACGGCTAAATCTATATTCTGGGTTAAACCTGTGGCGCGAATAATGAGCGAGTATGCGCCACTCAATATTTGAACGATTGCCTGTTTCACAGGGTAATCCTCTACAATACGCTTATATTATTATCTATTGCTTTTGGTTATGGTAACTTTACGATAACGAGGTATGACAGCAGTACTGCATTTAACAAACAATGAGCACCCAGGTAGAAGATATGCCATAGAGCAAGGTGCAAACTTTCGCAAAGTGACATTCATGCTTGACAGGGATTTGACTGGGTGGACAGTGAGAGGTGAAATCCGGACAGACTACAGAGAGAACAACGGCTTGGTTATTGCTGAGTTTGATTTTGACCCATTAGAGTATAAGCCAGTTGTCATTTGTGGGATGGCGGTGCAGCGATCGCTTGTAATCCCGACTCTATCATCAAGCGTGACCACCTCAATGGGTACGGAATGGGTGAGCAGACGCATGACGCAAAGACGCAATGCAAGTGATCAACCACAAATCGGGAGAAACGTTTGGGTGTATGATGTAGCGGCTTTTACAACTGGTGAGCGGATGCGAATCTCACAAGGGTTTCTAGAAGTAGATTTGGAGGTCACGGCATGAGGCGCTTAACGTGCGATCAATCTGTCCAGCCCATATCACAAATTGCAGTAACGTCTGATGACAACACTGAATACATCGAGATAGTAGATAATACAACGCTTATTCAAGTAGGAGCAGGGAGCGGTGGCAATGGTTCCCTTGTTGATTACCGCATGGGTTTTACCCAGGCAGATCTTGTTGGAGATTTAATCCCAGTCCCGCACAATTTGCTGGCGTCAGATGGAGTTGTATCTATAACCCTGGTAAACAATGATATGGAGGAAGTAGAGCCAAGCAACGTAATTTTTATTAGCGAGAATATTGCACACGTATCTTTGGAAGGATATACGCCAATTCCTGAGACTTGGTACATTAGAGCATTATGAGAGAAAAAGACATTGTTTTAGTTTTAGAAAACCTCAACTACTATAGTGGCGAGGGCTTTTGGAATACCGCAATATTGCCAAAAATCGATGAAATAACCGAGTCAGATCGCAAGGTAATGGCGCGGGTAAAACGTTTATTTCAGGTATCAAATAAGTGTCGTGAAGTGGTAGTGCGCCATCGTAATGCACTTTATGGGAACGCGCCAACTTGGTACATTGTGAATCAAATGGGTGAGCGCGACAGTAGTTCGGTGGGGAAAAATCTGGGTGAGACTTTGCGTAGGTTGCAAGCGCAATGGCTCCGCATGAGCATTGGTCGTTACACCTGGCACACTGACCCTGTAGCAAAAGCGATAGATGATGCGCTTATAACTGGTTACGGTTACTTAAGAATATGGAGTCCTGCGAAGTATGCCAATAGCCCTAATCTTTTACAGCGCGTTGGCTTGCATTCTCCAAACCCTGACTCAGTTAACCTTGTGCTTGACGATGACGGGTTTATTGACCGGATAGAGTACTTTTTTTCAAAGGATGAAAAAAGCTATATAGAAGTTCAAGAACTGGATGAGCAGGGACATACGGTTTTTCGCTGGGAAGATGAGGACGGTAAAACTGTCCCGATGGATGATTCTGGTACAGAGGAAATAAAGTTAAACCTAGGCGGACGTTTCAGTATCTTTGAGATACAGCGAGCACCACTTATCACTGAAACTGTGAAGCGATCGCAGAACGGGATTAACCACGCATTAACAATGGTGCCCACTAACATTGAGTTTGCGGGTTTCTTGTCCCATATAGTTCTTAACGGATTGCCTCCTGGGGAGTACCAGGACTTTGATGGCAGGGATGTTTTTATCCCTAAAGAAGAGTTGATCGCATCACCTGGTCGGACGGCTTTTGTTTCTGGGATACCTCAGTTTGACGAATCTGGGCGCGTTACTGGTTACACCACACCATCCATCACAAGCAATGATCCAGTAGATATCACTTCACTAGTAAATAGCTACAAGCTTTTCTGTAGCGTCATTTACGAGAATTGCAACCAAGGACATATACTGGGGCAAGACATGATAGTGTCTGGCATCTCGCGACAGCAGATGCGAGCAGATTTCAAAACAGCCTTATCCTTGGACAAAATAATGATAGAAGCAATCTTGGCGGATTGCTGGATGGCAGCTTTGCTTATGTTGATGCAAGGGCAAGCAAAGATTTTAAGCAATTATGATATTGCAGTTAATATCCTCTTAGATTTAGGAGCACCATCCCCAGAGGAAAGGAAAGACATCCGCGATAACTATGCAGCAGGACTTTTAAGTAAGCCAACGGCTATTAGTTTGCAAGGATACGTTGACAATGCTGAAACGGAGGTTGCAAATATTGAGAAAGATGCGATCGCCAACGTGGAAGCTGGAAAGGGCGCGGCTGATATACTAGACCTGAGTGAACACCAGCCTAAAGGCGAAAATCAGGAGGATGCAGCTTGAAGATATATTTAAAGCGCCTTTTTCACAAGATACGAGTTGGATAAAGTCATAAGCACAAATACTCAAATTCATTATTTCCTAACAATTTAAAACGGACTGAGATTAAGCATCTGATGAAGTTTTGAAGTCTAAAATCACCGAGATTACTGCGGTTCTAAAAATGTTAAGGACAATGATCGTACACAACCCAGGAAGACCGGGATCATAGACAGTATCAACAAATAAAATCTAATCAACTAATAGTAACTAAGAAAAAATAGCCGTGTCTTATTTCAATCATAGTAGTTGAAACACTTCATTTATCCTAACAATAGTTTAGACAGTACTCTTTGACTCAAAGTAAAATAGCACTTGGTTTTGGGTACATTCGGGTACAAATCTCTGCTAATCTACTGTTATCCGACTGAAAAATTACTTATAATCTAGATGGGGTAAGACTTATGACGAATTCTAAAACCACTGACACAACCGCAAATGTACCCAAAAGTACCCAGAAAATAGAGGGAGTAAAAACACCTAAAATTCCAGCGAAAAATAAGAAGCAGTTCAAGTCGGTGACTGACTTGGGTAATCATTGGATTAAAGCACACGTGGAAGGCTACGAACTTATAAGAGAACCAAGCTGGTATGCTCGCTGCTTATCCAATACTTCTAGTAAGTTACCTGGTCACGTCCGTTATGTCAATGGTGTGAGGACTGACCTAATCAACAGTTGCTGGCTAATCGGCAATCAAGCTGTCCGCAGTGGTAGCAGTGACCTGATGAGATTAGTGGAAGATTATATGGGTAAATCATCTCTGTGGCTTGAGTACTTCCTTGGAACTTTAGCTCATTTACCACAGATTAACCCAGAGATGAATCTAGAAGTTACGGTAACTACCAATGATGTTAAGCGGCATTCAGCAACTATTCGGAGAAATGAAGGGACGCACTCGGTAGAATTGTGTGGCGTCCCATGTGGTGTAACTATTACCATTAAAGCAATCTTACCCGAAGGATTTGCAGCGCTTAAAAGCCAGAAGCTAGACGGTGCTGTGACCATCTGTGATATCGGTGGCGGGAACACGTCCATCAGTCGATTCTTCAACTCTGAGCCAGTAGGAGAAGTTGCAGTTAAAGATTTTGGCGCTGAATACTTGATTGAGAGAATTAGCTGTAATTCTGACCTTAAAGCACTTATCAAACAAGCACCTAGTAAGGATGTCATCAACCGCAGTATTGAGGTAGGAGTAAAGTTCAGAAAATCAGAATCAGGCGAAAAGATACCATTCTTGGCTTATGGTGAATCAGACCTGAACTTCTACAAGGTTTATGAGTTCGAGTTACAGGACTTTATTAATTGCAGATTGCGGGAAGTGATCAAGCAGCTAGAACAGTACAAGCTTGGTGGTGACCAAATCCTGATAATCGGAGGTGGTTCTAAGCTTCCACTGCTGAATGCTGCATTAAAGAAAAAAGGATTCTTGATTTCTGCCAATGGTGCTTTTGATAATCTCATGGGATTGATAGCGGAGGTCGGGTAATGGTAGCTGACAAAATCAGGATTAAGAAGTATCAAAAGCTCAAAGTACAGCAATGGTGTGAAGCGCTTTTAGTTAGTGAGAGTCGGTTTGTAGAGGACGCAATAGGGTTTTATCTGCGGTATTTAGAAGGAAAATACCCTGTTGTACCTGAAATATCAACAACAGCGCCTGCAAGCTTAAATGGTCATCAAGAACAACTCATTAAACCTGCGTTGATAGAAACAGACGATCCTGAAGAATTTGATGGCGGAATAGAGCTTTAAAACTGAAAGCATTGGGAGTATAAAATAAATCCAACAAGACACCAGCAAACATGAAATCAGAAACACGAAATGCATTGCTAAAAGCTTATGCACAACTACACCAAATCATTG
>JAESFI010000188.1_pt1 | contig 20811 bp, 18 predicted proteins | sample 9269361 | NCBI WGS metagenome assembly JAESFI01 (sample SAMN14504119, study PRJNA617095) | algae metagenome | isolation source: Brasilonema angustatum HA4187-MV1 and co-occurring heterotrophs from moss... | place: USA: Manoa Valley, Honolulu, Hawaii | collected 2009-07-20 | reverse complement strand
TTGTGTTTTTGAGTTCATTTAAGTGGCGGTTGCGCGACGCGCAACCGCACACTTCGTTGTGAACGATCGCACGACTATTCAAGTGCAAAGCACCCACAGGTTGATAACCCGCAACTTGGGTTAATACTATTTGTTTATAAAGCTTCAATATACAACGCACTCATATTCATAAAGTAAAACCGCTGTACCCGTCTTTCGTACAGCGGTTATGGTTTGTTGGAAGTAGATGCTCCTGTTAGCTTGTATCTCTTAGGGCTAAGTCAGAGGAGAAAAATTGTTTACTTTTTGGAATTGTTAGCTGGTTGGTACTCGTCTATTGACTTTAGCTAGGAAACTTATTGATATTTCTTTCTAACTGGCTTAATAACTATACTAGGAAAGTTAGTAATAAGCAACTAATCATTGATAAAGAAATATTATTAACTAGTGTGAGGATATAGATTTTGAGTATCAACAGGATAAATTGCTTGAAAGCTAAACAGATTGGGCTTTGACAACTACTCACCAATATCAGAAAATTCTGATAAGACTAGTTAATGATTATTGATTATATAGCAATCCGTGCAGGAGTTGTGAAATTACTCGTTGAGGTAGGGAACGCTTAACGCTTAACGCTTAACAGGGAAGAAGAATGTACAAATGTACTTTTGTTTTTCACAAATGAAATAGGACTGCTATATATAAATATTATTAATAATTTATTCGTCTGTCGCCAAAGCAAGTACTTTGTAGTCCTAAGAAGCAGCTGCAAATTCTGGTACCAAAGAAATACCCTATTCCCTTTCTTCGATAACTTATTACCGTGATTCTACTAGCAACGAATCGCACTGCTCATACCAATCTGTTCAAAAGCTGTGATAATAGGAAAAACAAAGTCCCCGACTTCTGGTGAGAAGTAGGGGACTTTGTTTTTCACGAATGATTTAAGAGTACTATAGTATACTACGTGTGTACAAAACTTCTGACTAGTAACTAATCAAGTGCAGAACATCACGCAAGACACTGTAGCCAGCTAAATCCCAAACCAAGTAAGCCAGAAAACCTATCATTGCCAAGCGACCATTCCACAGTTCAGCTTGGGGGTTTAAACCAAATAGAAAAGCGTTACGGTCTACACCGTTGTAAGCTTTAGCAACAGCTGGTACATCGGTAGAAGCGCGAGTTTCAGGAGTTTTCATTGTTTTTTCCTCTAAAAATCAGTTGATATTTGATTAATAGACGTAAGATTCTACGTCTGCCCAAAATTTATAACTAGTAACTAATCAAGTGCAGAACATCACGCAAGACACTGTAGCCAGCTACATCCCAAACCAAGTAAGCCAGAAAACCTATCATTGCCAAGCGACCATTCCACAGTTCAGCTTGGGGGTTTAAACCAAATAGAAAAGCGTTACGGTCTACACCGTTGTAAGCTTTAGCAACAGCTGGTACATCGGTAGAAGCGCGAGTTTCAGGAGTTTTCATTGTTTTTTCCTCTAAAAATCAGTTGATATTTGATTAATAGACGTAAGATTCTACGTCTGCCCAAAATTTATAACTAGTAACTAATCAAGTGCAGAACATCACGCAAGACACTGTAGCCAGCTAAATCCCAAACCAAGTAAGCTAGAAAACCTATCATTGCCAAACGACCATTCCAAAGTTCCGCTTGGGGATTTAAACCAAATAGAAAAGCATTGCGGTCTTTGCCGTTATATTCTGTAGCAATTGGTGGTAAATCAGTGCTAGGACGAGATTGCATAATTTCCCTCATTTAAGTTTGATTTGTTTGTCAACTTAAATATAGCTATCTATAGCTCTACTGCTTTCTGTCATTGGGTACAAACTATCAGCACCTCTTGTGGACGATTATTACAACAGTATTTTCTTGGAAAGATCCACCTCAAGAGGATGCAAAAAAAGATATTTGTAAATAAATGTAACAGTACAAAAAATAAGCAGAATTTTACTTCATCAATTTGTGGTAGCTCACGAAAAACAAAACCGCTTCAAATCAATTGAAAAAATCACATACAAAAAATAAAAATTTTGAGAGTAAAGTGTGAAATTCCTAATATTTTATTTTTGTTAGAGAATTCACACTTTGGTTCATTAAGTCGTTGACTCATTAGGTAGAAAAACTTCTGTCCGACGCTACAGCAAACTTTCAAACTTTGGAGAGATGCCAAAAGTACTAGAATTCCAGCATTGTAAGCTCAGGAGTTGGGTATTATAACAGATACAATATTTACTATCACGTAACTTTTCATCCCCACCGACTTGAGCTACATAGGAAGGATTTTAGATGTTTCAGAGTACGCACATCATGCTGGCACTATACAAGTCACTCTTTTGGGTGGCACAAGTGCCAGATGCTAACCAGTCAACAAATGCTAACCAGGCACATGCCATTCCCGGAGGAGTAGATTTTCTTTTCGTCTTAATCTCTGGTGTGATCCTGGCTTTTGCCCTGCAATTAGTTCTCACCAACCTCTCCGTTGCTGCGGGTATTTCCTACTTGGGTCGTTCATCTGATTCAGATGGAGATAATGGAGAAGTTGGAAGTTTAGGCGGAACTATTCGCAAAATAGGCACAGCAGTGGGACTGTGGACATTAATCACTGTAACTATTGCGCTTGCCATTGCTTGTTTTTTAGCGGTAAAAGTCAGTTTTTTTAGAGATTGGTCTCCGGTGCAGGGAGCAATTCTAGGGTTGGTGATTTGGGGAGCGTACTTCTTACTACTAGTGTGGGTGAGTTCAACCACGGTGGGTTCTTTAGTTGGCTCGTTGGTCAACACAGCAACCTCAGGCTTACAGGCGATTATGGGGACAGCGACCGCTGCGTTCGGGGCAAAAGCTATTAATAACCAAGTAGTAGCAACAGCAGAAGCAGCAGCAGCAGCTGTACGCCGGGAAATTGGTAGTGCTGTAGACCCCGGAACGCTCCGAGACAAAGTAGAAGATTACTTAGAAATGGTACGTCCACCAGAACTGGATATATCCAATATTCGGGGTGAATTTGAAAAGTTACTGAATGATCCGCAACTCAAGGCGATCGCCGGTAGTGGAGATTTAAGCAACATAGACCGCCAGAAATTTCTTGATTTAATCAGCAGTCGCACTGACCTTTCAAAGCGAGAAGTTAACCGTATTGCCGACACACTATATGGCGTTTGGCAACAGGTAGTCGGTCAACAACAACCAAAGCAAGACCGCTTAGGAGAATTGGTTAATTATCTCAAATCATTGCCACCCGGACAAACTAAAACTGATGAACTCAACGCCAAGCTGGATCAACTGATGGCAGAGATCCGTTCTGGAAAACAAGGTGACCAAAAAGGAGCAAGTAATGGTCCAGTTCAGCAGACAATTCAGCAAGCAGTATCCGCATTGAGTGGTATTGTATTGGGGCGAACTGATTTGTCAGACTTGGATGTTGAAAAAATCCTTGGTGCTGTCACAAACGCTAAAGCTAAAGTCACCGAACAAGCAGATAAGTTAGGTCTTCCCGTGCCAAAACAGGCTTACAGCCCCATTCGCACGGATGTAGAAAACTACTTACTCAACACATATGCTTGGCAACTGAGTTCAGAAAAAGTTACCCAAGAATTTCGTGACGTTCTTTACGATCCAGCCGCTGATCCTGGAACAGTACGCCAAGAGCTAGAGGGACTTTCCCGCAGTGATTTTGTCAATATTCTTAAGCAACGGGGTCTGCTGACTCAAGCAGAAATTCAGCGTATTGCAAATCAGTTGGAACTGATCCGCAAAGACGTGCTAATTGCAGTGATCGCAGAGGAAGAAAAAGAGATAGTACAAGACTTGCAACGCCGAGTCGAAAGCTATCTACTCGTTACGCCTAAGTCAGATTTAACTGCAGAAGGTATTCAGCGGGATTTCAAACCCCTGTTGGAAGATTCAGATGCAGATTACGAAATCCTTTCTCGGCGACTTGCCCAGTTTGACCGCCAAGAAATGCGCGAAACTCTGCTAGAGCGCAATGATATTTATCCTGAAGAAGCAGATACAATCCTTGAGGAGTTGGAAAAACAGCGTAATCAAGTCTTAGTCGAATCCCAAGGACTAGCAGAACAAGCGCAGTATCAAGCTGAATCACTCTGGTTAAATTTACAATCTTATCTGCGCAACACAGGCAAAGAAGAACTCAATCCCGACGCCATCCGCGCTGACCTGAAAACACTTTTGGATGATCCACAAGCAGGAGTGGGTGCAATTAAAACACGGGTATCTCGTTTTGATCGTGACACCTTAGTACAATTACTAAGTCAGCGGCAAGACTTGAGCGAAGACCAAGCCAATCAAATCCTCGACACTGTTGAGGAAAACTGGAGTAATATTCGCCACGCACCAAAAATCGTAGCAGATAAAGCTAAGGAGCAGTACGATTCTGTAACCACAACAATAGCAGACTACCTGCGAAATACAGGCAAACAAGAACTGAATCCTGAAGGAATTCAGCGGGATTTGAATACACTGTTCCAAAATCCAAGAGAAGGTGCTGTCGCACTGCGCCGTCGGTTGTCACAGGTTGATAGAGATACCTTAGTCCAGTTGCTCAGTCAACGTCAGGACTTGAGTGAAGAGCAAGTTAATCAAGTCATCGATTCGATCCAAACTTCGATTCGTGACATCGTGCGTACACCCCGTCGCCTCGCCACCCGAACTCAGCAATCAGTACAAAATTTCCAAACATATTTGGAAGAGTACCTACGCAGGAGTGGCAAAGACGAACTCAACCCAGAAGGTATCAAACGCGACCTTTCTCTGTTGCTGCATGATCCACGAGTGGGAATAGAAAGTATCGGCGATCGCCTTTCCCAATTTGACAGATCCACCATCATCACCCTACTCAAACTGCGGGAAGACTTGAGTGATGAGGAAGCGGCACGAATTGCAGATTCGATGATATCAGTGCGTGAGCAGTTCGTGGAACAAGTGCGGAATATCCAGCGGGGCATTCAAGATGTGGTTGATGGAGTTTTTGGCCGCATTCGCAACTACCTCAACTCTTTAGAGCGCCCGGAACTCAATTACGATGGTATTAAGCGCGAAGTTCGCACATTGTTTGATGACCCACAAGCAGGGTTTGATGCATTGCGCGATCGCTTATCTTCTTTCAACCGCGAGACTTTAGTAGCAGTTATGAGTTCTCGCGATGATATTTCAGAGGAAGACGCCAACCGCATTATCGACCAAGTTGAACGAGCACGAAACAACGTACTGCAACGGGCAGAACGCATCCAGCAGGAAGCACAACGACGCTTAGAAGAAGTGAAAATTCAAGCACAACGTCAAGCCGAAGAAACACGCAAAGCGGCAGCATCAGCCGCTTGGTGGCTATTTGCTACAGCAGTTGTTTCCGGAGTGTTCTCTGCTATTGGAGGAGCGGGAGCTGTTCTGACATAAGTGTAATTTTTTACGCATTATCAGCGGCTCTGTTTTAGCCTCTCGTATGAGAGGCTTTTTTGTGTCATATAGCCGTTCCTAGGTAGATTAAAACATGAACTAATGAGAAAATACGGACATCACCAGACTTTCACACGCCTGTTAAGCGTTAAGCGTTGCTTGCTATATGTCCTAAGGCATTTGCCTGGAAATAAAATACCAGCCGTGTTTAACGGTAACGGGTTGGTGTCAAGAGATCTAGGTCTGACGGCTGGTATTTTATTTTTGCTGTCCCCCCTAATAGAGTTGGCGACAGCTATAGTACTAGATAATATTACGTATACAAATAATTAACAAGCGTAAAGTTAGATGAGATAAGAAGGAGGCTCAACAGTGCCAGACTTGCAACCAAAACCCCAGACTTTACCAGCTTCCCAAAGATGGTTGGTGATGCTCGGTGTTGGTGTTGGGGTGTTCATGTCCACTCTCGACGTAGGCATAATTAACGTGGCTTTGCCTACGTTAGTTCAGTATTTTCAAACCAGTTTTCCTCAGGCGCAGTGGGCTGTGTTAGGCTACCAACTCATCAGTTCCAGCTTAGTTTTGGGAGCGACTCGCCTAGGGGATATATGGGGTAAAAAATATCTCTACTTGGGGGGACTTATTGTGTTTACTTTGAGTTCGCTATTGTGTGGAGTTGCATCTAGCATTCATTGGTTGATTGCTTTTCGAGCACTTCAGGGACTTGGTGGTGTGTTTATCTCTGGACTTGGTTTAGCAATCATTACAGAAGTTTTTCCTTCTTCACAGCGGGGACGAGCTGTTGGGATTATCGGTAGTGTCGTTTCCCTTGGTATCGCCCTTGGTCCTTCAGTAGGCGGACTGCTTCTGGGGTGGTTTGACTGGCGTATTCTATTCTTAATTAATGTTCCACTGGGCGTAATAGCTAGTTTGCTTGTCATCTGGGTGGTACCTACAACTGAGCGCAAAAAGGAAAAACAACGCTTCGACTTGCTCGGTGCTTTGTTAGCGCTGGTGACACTCAGCAGTTTTGCCCTGGGTATGACTTTTGGGCAAAGCGAGGGCTTTACAAGTGGTCATGCATTGTGGTTGCTATTCCTTGCGGCGATCGCACTAGTCAGTTTTCTAGCAGTTGAAGCTCGTTTGGAGGAACCACTGATAGAGTTGGATATGTTTGCCAATCCTCGCCTGAGTGTGGGTTTGCTCAACGGCACTTTAATATTCATTGTCCTGACTGGTGGACTGCTGATAACCCCATTCTTTCTAGAGCAAGTCAAGCACTATCCAACCTCAAAAGTGGGGTTATTACTGGCGGTGTCGCCTGTTGTTAGTGGATTGATTGCCCCACTAGCAGGTATACTTTCAGATAGGTTTGGTTCTCGCTCAATTGGCTTAATTGGGTTAGGACTGATGATTGGTGGCTGTCTGGCTATTAGTAGCTTGGATGCTCAAACTACTGAACAAGACTATATACTGCGCTACTTTATTTTTGGGACTGGGTTAGGTTTGTTCCGCTCGCCTAACGACAGCAGTGTTATGGGATCTGTACATCGGGAGCGTTTGGGAATTGCGTCTGGGTTACTGTCTTTGTCGCGTACTTTGGGGGTTAACGTCGGAGTGTGTGTCATAGGCACTGTTTTTGGAGCACTGATTGCAAATTTAGCTCCAGGTACAGATGTCGCTGCAGCTCCACCTCAGGCAGTTATTGCGGGGTTTGCTGGAAGCTATCGTTTAGCGGCGCTAATTCTTTGTGGAGCAGCAGTTATGACAGCTATAGTCAAAAGTTAAAAAGTCTAGGTGCACTTTGTAACATTACAAATGACTTAGAGCAAAGCAAAGTTGCAACTATGTAGTATAAATCAACTATATTGCATAAATAAACTTTATCACCATGAGTTCTCACGCAGAAGTTGCTATTGTGGGTGCAGGCATTTCTGGTCTGAGTGCAGCCTGGGAATTGCACAAGTTAGGTATCGAATCACTAGTTGTACTTGAAGCCAATTCACGAGTAGGAGGACGAACTCTCAATCATCCGCTGGTGTCAGGGGGTTACGTTGAACAAGGTGGCACTTGGGCTGGTCCTACCCAAACAGCGTTGCTGAATCTGGCAAAAGAAATGGGGGTTTCTATCAAGAAAGGAAAGCTTGAAGGTCAGACATTCTATGGTTTTGGCCACAAATGGACGATGCTAGAGGCATCTCCAACGTCTGAATCGGACATTGCTCAAAAAGATTTCGCTCAGGCGATGACAACATTTGAGGCTTTGTGCCGTACTGTTCCATTAGAAACCCCTTGGCAAGCTCCTAATGCAAACATATTAGACTCTATGACAATGGGGGCTTGGATTGAGCAGAACACAACGACTGATGAAGCACGGGCTTGGTTCGAGGGGTGTGTGCGGCAAATCCTCAGTGGTGATCCAAACAAAGTTTCACTCTTATGGATGCTTCATTTTGTCCATACAGCAGGATTCAATGATTTGTTAGAGACTGCTGAGGATTTTTCTTTTGTTGGCGGAACACAACAAATTTCTTTAAATATCGCAGAACGTTTAGGGGAACGGGTCTTACTCAATGCTTGTGTGACTGAAATATCGAATTACGATGACTCCTGTGTTCAACTTGTTTATGAACGTGGGGTTATGTATGCTCAACAAGTGATTGTGGCGATGATGCCCAAGACTGTTGCTCGTATCCAATTTGACCCTCCTCTTCCCCCAATTCACCGTCAATTAATTACACAATGGGAGACGATGAGTTGGATTAAATTTCATGCTATCTATGAAAAACCTTGGTGGCAAGGTCAAATAATCAGTGGTCACTTTCTTAGTATCGATACCAAAATTGAGGTGATTGATATCTCGCCGGAAGATGGAAGTAGAGGTGTGATTGTTGGATTGTTAGCTCCCGATTACGCAACGTTACCTGAATCAAAACGCCAAGAGTTATGCCTTGCATTTCTGGGAGAAACTTTTGGTGAAGCAGCACAACAACCATTAGAGTGGGTGGAATTTGATTGGAATAACCAACCTTGGACAGGTGGATGCATTTCGGCATTACCACCAGGTTTACTCACTAGCGCTGGTTCTGCTCTCAATAGTCCAGTCGGTCGGATTCATTGGGCTGGTACGGAACGCTCTAGTATTTGGGCTAACTACATTGAAGGTGCTATTCGCGCTGGACAAAACGCTGCTCGTGATGTTGCGGCTAGGTTTAAATCAGTCTCTACAACCTAGTGTTTAATAGCTTAAGCGTCCCCAGATTAAAATACGTTTATACGCAAAGAAGAACGGACGCTCCTCACCCAAGTACTTGATTAACTTCTGCGTGTACCCTTTCACAAATCGCTCGTAAGTCTCAGCATCTAGCCGCTGCTGGTATGTTGTGAGCAACGTCCCGCGATACCATTCTATGACTGCTTCTGGTGACGGTAAGATATGTCCGTAAATTTGAAGCCTGACTTCCTGTTCTATGAACCCCAACTTATAAAGTAGCTTTGCATAATTCTCTGGTCTGAGTACCTCTAAATGCCGCACATATCCCCCCAGTTCCTCGCTGAATTCCTCCGCTGTCTCTACTGCTAAGATGTGGACTGGTTCTGAATTCATTGCTGGGACTTGTACGGCAAGCTGTCCACCAGGTTGCAGCTTGAAGCGCAACTTTTCAAACAACGCCTCGTGTCCGGTTAGCCACTGCAAAGCCGCATTGGAAAACACCAAATCAAACTTTCCTGGAACGGGATCATCCTCAATTCGTCCAAACTTAAACTCCAGTCCATTTCCCTCAAACTGACGCGCTAAGCGCAGCATATTCTCTGAAGCATCTAACCCCACAGTTTCCTGTGCTGCAAGCTTCCGATGCAGATAATGTGTTAATTTTCCCGTCCCGCAACCTAAATCCAGAACTCGCATACCCTCTCGTCTACGTACCATGTTCGCCAAGTCGTAGAATGGACGACTTCTTTCTGTTTGAAATTTTTCATATAAGTTTGGATTCCAGCTATCTTGCATAAAATTTTACACTTATTTGCTTGGATACGTATTGCTAAAATTACTACAGAAATTGTTGTCACACGGATTTATGTCTCAACCGTGAACAGCGATTAAACTTGTGGGATAACTTTCTACCTAGCTTCAACTCTAGGACTTCATCTTTGTCATGACAACAACCCGAGTGTCTACATTCAGCACTTGTACTCCTTTAGGCATAGTTGTCATTGGAACTCTCCAGTGTGAATGACCACAAATAACTAATAAATTACTTCCTGTTGTTAGTTCAGTACGAATTGACTGATTCCCTATCAATTTTGCTTCTGCATCGTTGGGACCTTCGTGCAAAATTAAAATGTCTGGTGACTCGTTAAGGAGTTCGTGTATAAGTTCTCTAAAATCTTCTTCAGGACGACGGAAAGGCTTAGTTTTCTTACCAATAATCCCTGAAATCCCAGCAATGCGAATTCCATCTAGACAAGTGAGGTCGCCATCTAAATAATGTATGCCTTGCCCATTTTGAAATGCTTGGATTTGTTGTGGTGTTTTGCCAATATTGTCATGGTTTCCTCCTACTCCAGCAACCCAACGAAAACGGCGACTAAAAGCTTGCCAAACTTCACGGACATCTCCTACACCACCACGCTTATCTATTTTCGCGTAAAGATCTCCTGCTAAAATAACGCCCGTTGTTTGTGGAGATGGAATTTTTCCTAACTCTGCCAACTTTTCTAGTTCTTCACTGACAAGATGACCCAGAAGGCGGTAATTGGCTGGATCAACTCCCTGTAGATCGCTTGTGGCGATGATCGCTTCTAACCCATCTGGTAGTGAGTCAACTTTTGCTAACAAAACAGGCAGAACTCTGTGAACTATACCAATACCATTGGGTGAATGGGTAATAAATGGTATTTGATGAATCGGTCGCTCAGAAATAGAAGTTATGACAGTTCTTGTTCGGATATGGTACAAAGAATCATGGGACATGGTATGATTTACGAAATGCCTATCCGGGCTTGGTTAATTAAGTAGAAAAGTCATTCAGAAATCTCTATTATGATTGAAATAGAGACAGTTTATCCCAATAGTTACAATTCGAATATTGCAAGTACATAAATTTAACTATTCACCTAAGAGACTCAGGATTGTTTGCTGGTATACTTTTTGATAGTAATTTCTTATTTCTGCTAAAAACAGGAAACTTTTGTTCTGTGAAAGCAGAAAAAGCAGTTTTATCATCTCAGTATAGTACCGATAGGTTGCTATCTACCAGTTTACCAGTCTACCTCTTACCTGTGCCAATGCAATCGTCATCGCCTCTTGTTGCACTTCCTTATATTGCTCAGATTTATCTTGACATTAGTATAAAAAAGAACATTAGATAGATAATGATTGAGAACTGGTTGTTGGTAAAGGTCGGGATAGAACGATAAGAGATTTGTGGGAATTCAGCAACGTGTGGAATGAACCAGCATAAACTTCCCCCCTGTTTCCACCTACTGCAAGACATGAATCAAAAAATCTTGAACGCTTACGTTGAAGAACAAAACTTTACAAACAGAGGTGACTGTGGCACGCAAACGCTTAATTATTGAAATGGGGATGGGAGTTGATCAGCATGGACAGGAACCCACAGTTGCAGCAGCAAGGGCTGTGAGAAATGCGATCGCACACAATGCTTTACCCGGTGTTTGGGAAGTTGCCGGTTTGAGTGACCCAAATGAGATGATAGTTGAGGTCAAGGTAGCTGTCCCTTACCCAGAACAAGTACGAGAAGACGAAGTTTTAGCTGTATTGCCTTTCGGTCGCAAAACTCTCACAGTTGAGTCTGGTGGAATGGTCGTTCAGGGTAAAGCAATTCCAGCGCTCAATGATAAAAATGACGAAATGTTGATAGCTGTGGCTGCAGTTACAGTTCTGATTGAAAATGATAACTGACCAAATCAATTATCATTTCATCTGGTGCTTTGCGCTAAACTAGAGACATCGAGGTGAATATCTCTGGCAGTAAGTCCAATCAACAACTTACTTTTCACCAACATTAGTGACGATGTCTCAAAAAGATAACGAATCACTCCAAATTCAAGAGATAAATAACCTCAAGCCAGTACACTTTGCTGACTTAATTAGGGCCGTCCAGTTAATTTCCGATCCTGCTAAGGGAGTATCTGGAATACACACAGAAATTGACTGGAAAGATTTCGGTATTCCTGATGATGTTGTGCCAAATTTGAAAGCGCTAGGTCAAGAGTATCAGTATTCATCTCCCCACGTATCCATCGAAGAGATTTGGAGCAAATTAACTCCAAAGACTCGTACTTGGTTCATTCAAAATAAAAATGAGTTGTGGCGGTTTGAGGAAGCTTTCCCCGCTCTTGACGAAGACTAAATATCTAGAAAGGGGTAATTGACAAACTTTGTTACACCAATGTTGATGTCTTCGACTTGGTTAAAACTTGGTTTGTCAACTTACCCAGACAATTTTCCACTTGTTTTGTTTGCATCAATTCAACACATAGGTTTGGGTTACACCAAGATCAAACCTTGCATACCAAAAAGATTGCAAAACGGATCCCACATTTGACAAATAGCTTGGTTATCCTCAATTGTCAACGGACCTCGATAAAGTTTAGCCCCGTGCTCTTGAGCATGATCTACTGCTTGATAAAAGTCGTCTACACGCCAGTATGCTACTTGTCCAGCGTTTCCAGCACGCATTTTTTTATCTGCGACATGAAAAAACATATCTATGCTACCGACTTCTATGAGCGCTCCTCGTATTTCGTTATCAGTGTGAAAATACTTGACTGGTGCATTTAGAAGTTTACTATACCAAGTTGCTGCTGCAACAACGTCATCTACAAAAAAAAAGATGGCTTGAATACCCTTAAACATTAACAGACTCCAATCCCGTAAGTCAAAATAATAGTATGCAATTACAGGAGACACTACCATGTCTGGTTTAAAACAAGTTTTTCAGAATTTTTTTATTCGCATTGGAGGCTTTTTATCTGTTGTTTTTGGAAGCCTTTCTAATTTTATCGGAAATATCTTTGGTATCTTTGGTAAGCTTTTTGGGGTTTCCGAGTCTGGATATTTTATAGAACCTGATCAAATACAGGGTATAAAACGAGAAACAACACAACAATCAATTAAAACTGAGCCTTCAAAAGCGACTGAAACTTCAGCGACTTCTAATCGTCGTCCCAATCCTCAAATGGACTACTACCGAAAAATGGCTCAGGAGATGAAAAAGAAGTAAGGTAAACCTGTTGACTAGGTTTAGTTAGAAGTGTGGGGGCGAGCGCTTGTCGTCCCCACAATTTTTGTATCAAAGATAAGTAGATGGGTGGAAATAAACAGAACTATGTTAAAAAATGTAAAAACGCCTCAAACCCTTACTATCCCTCTTCTGTCACTTTCCCCAGATGAAAACATGAAATCCTTGCTACACAAGAGTTTTAGTCTAAAGCGATGGTGATGTTTATCATCTTAGAAAAGAAAGCCACAAACCCAACCCTAGTCTAAGGTTTAAACATTGCCTTTGATTTTTGATTTCGGAGAGTGACAGAAGAGGGATAATAACGAATGACCAATGAACGACAGTCGCCACAACGGGGGGAACCCTCCAAAGCTTTGATGCCTGCGGCAAGCCGCAAAGCGTCTACGGAGGAAACCTCCCTCCGGGTTCGCCAGTCCCCCAATCTCCTGCACCAGACGCTACGCGCTCCGTGACGGAAACCGCCAAGACGGGGGCTGGACTCACCGCTCAAACTTCTCTGCGCAAGGCGCTGCCTCCTAATGACTGCCAAAACTAGTTAACTTTATTTGTACCGTCCTACTTAATCCTAATCGTAATAGTAGCTGTTTGGCATGCTGGCGATATAACCACAACCAATAAATATAGCGCTTTTCAATTCACTGAAATACACATCTGCTGTAGGGGAGCCAGTGCTGCAGGAGGGGAGCCAGTGCGTTGCGGGGGTTCCCCCCGTTGTAGCACCTGGCGTTTTCCCTCCGTAGGCATCTGGCTTTGGGCATTGCAATGCCCACTCTACTTGATTCGAGGGTGTATTGGACTCACCTGACTTTTGAATCCCCTTACGGGGAAGATTAGAAAGAGAAATGAAACAACAGAAAAGCTAAAAAAAGAGCCGAGAGAAATGAAACCAGATCGTTGTGATGAAAGGCTTGAATCTTTGCCAGAAGCTAATGAACTAGCGAGGCTTTGGGGTGCGATGACTGAGATACGAAATGATATCGCTCACGTAGGTATGAACACTCAACCCCAAGCAGCAAGTAAACTTAAACAAAAAGTAGAGTCTTTCTATCCTAGACTTTTAGAACTGGGAAAGAAGTTATTACCAACTGAATAGGAAATTAGATTGATATAGCTTGTATGCTAGTTTGTTGGTTTCCTGAAAATAATTGACTGAAAATTCTAAAAAATTTTAATATCTAAATAATGCCCAAAATCCTCCTCGTCACCGTCGGCGGTTCCTTCCAACCCATCATCACCGCCATCCGCAGCTTACAACCCGACAGAGTAATATTCATTGCCTCTGATGGTGAAAAAGGTAGCAAATCGCAAGTCATCGGTGAAGGAACCCCATGTGAAGTGCGTCGGGGTGCAGAAGTGATTGAAAGATTACCCAATATTCCGACACAGGTTGAGTTGGGCGATAGCTTCGCTGCTGCCTCGGCAGATCGCTTTCAACCAAAACGAGATTTAATTCTGGTACAAAACCCAGACGATTTAAGCGAATGCTATCCCAAAATTTACGTTTTCATTCGCAATTTGCAGCAAGAAGCAAGCCATGAGATTATGGCTGACTACACTGGCGGGACTAAAACTTTATCGGCGGCGTTAGTGATGGCGGCGGTTGATTGTGGGATTTCCCTTTACCTCACCATTGCTGCGAGAGATAACTTGGTGAAGGTAGAACGGGGAGAAATCACGCAAAGAGTAGACACGAGTTTTCGCCGCTAAATAACAACTTATCTCGTAATTCTTTGAATAACCTAGAGCACCAGTTCTCAACCCCTACAAATTCAGGGAATTAAACTCATGTTAGTGGGTTTACTCGCACAACCAAATCGTTCTTTGGCATGGCAAGGATCAGTATTGCACAAGATTATGACTCAATTTCTGCAAGATGTGGAATTGGGTGAATTGAATTATTTATAGATAGCGTAAGTGTTAGCCCTGAGGAAAAAATAACAAAAAAAGTATTAAATAGCACTATAATCATAAACCGTATAACAATAGCTAATACTCTTACTAATGAACAGGAGGTTGCACACTCGGGGAAACCCGACGCCAATCGCCTCGATGGAACGCACTTGTTGCATGCAAACTCAAGGGCTTTGCGGTTCCCAAGCTAGTGCCTCTAAACTCCAGTAGCAAACTAGTCTAAAAAAGGCAGAGAGTAGCTATCCATAAGGAAAGAAAAAAGAATAATGTTTTTTCTTTCCTTGTGGTGACGAATTCGCCATATCGGCTACTTATACCAATTCTCTGTAAACTTGCACTTAATACTTACTCTTTCATTCTTGGCGTTCTTGGCGACGCCAGTCGCCTACGGAGGGAAACCCTCCTGCAGCGCTGGCTCGTCTTGTTGCTAATCGTCTAATAAACATTAAGTGCATCTTCATGGAGAATCGGTATTAATCGAAAGAAAGTTTATGTTTCCATGAAAAAGCAAAAAAATCTATTCAGCCATCTTACCGCAATAGAAAGAACTCACCTATCAGTACCTGCACAATTTTTGTTAGATAAAAATTTGCTTCAAGATAAAGTCAAAGTCCTAGATTTTGGCTGTGGCTTGGGCAATGATGTTAAATTATTGCGAAAAAAAGGATTTGATATTACAGGTTATGATCCTTATTATTTTCCGGAATACCCTAATGAGAAATTTGACACAATAATTTGCTTTTATGTTTTAAACGTTTTATTTCCGGAAGAACAAGGGGATGTTCTTATGAGAATATCGAACCTATTGAAGCCCGGAGGAAAAGCGTATTATGCAGTTAGAAGAGATCTAAAAAGAGAAGGGTTTCGAGAACATTATATCCACAAAAAACCAACATATCAGTGCATTGTCAAACTTCCTTTTCAATCCATCTACTTAGATGAGTATTGCGAAATATATGAGTATATGCATTATAACTTACGAGATAATTTACGAGTAAACGCATCTAATAATTGTAATTGTATATTTTGTAATCCTCGTAGAAATTTAACTATCCTAACCGAATCAGCAACTGCTTATGCTATGTTTGATGGCTATCCCGTGAGTAAAGGTCATGTTTTGGTTGTTCCAAAACGTCACGTTACTAATTATTTTGAGCTACCGTTTAAAGAGCAATCTGCTTGTTGGTTTATGGTTAACAAAGTCCAAGAAATTCTCGCCAAAGAATTTGAACCGGATGGTTTCAATGTGGGAATGAACATCAATCGAGATGCAGGTCAAAATATGATGCACGCCAGTATTCATATTATCCCTCGTTACAAAGGTGATACTGTTGGTGCTAAAGGTGGGATAAGATATGTGATTCCTAAAAGAAAATAGTTCGTAATTTCTTGGTTGGGCAGAACTGCAAGAATGTTATCAATAGATAACTTGAAAAAAGAAGTCGTCACGAGGAAACCACGCCAGGATTCGCCAGCGCTGCTTTCGTGTTACCCAAAACTAGACAACTGTCTCTCCCGTTGGGCTAGGAGATTTTTCAGTCCTTTAATGAAGCAGGATTTCAAGCACTGCAATCTTTAATCGAGCACCAAGTTAAGAATTAAATTGCACTAAATATACAAGCTATTGACACAGTGGGGTCATACTTGTGTCATATCCACTTGGTAGTTTAAAAGTAGCCAACACTAAGGTTTTTGTCAAGAATACTGAGTTGTAACTTCAGAATTTATCAGAAAAACCTTAGTTAATAACACTGATATTTGGTGATCATTATGTTCTCTTTTTTCTTTGCTGTCTTTTTAGTAAGTTTAGTGACTTTATTTGGTGGAGCTGCTATAGCTTACCTATTCCCACAGAGTAATTCTCAAGATTAAGGGATACTCCATAAATAATTCAAAATTCAATTCAAAATTCAAAATTGAAAAATTAAGAACTGGAAACTACTCTATTTCGTTCACATCAAGCAAATAAATATACAAAAACCAGTTCTTTGGGATAGTCCTGTATAGGAATGATATTGGCGACGCATAACCTGCTCAGTTACAGCCTCAGGATCATTACAATGCATCACCACCTGTTTCGGTTTAGCTTAGGTACTATTGACTCATAGTCCAAGTCTTTGTGTAGCAGAAATTTCTCTTTCCCTGTGTTGTATTAATAACGCAGGGTTTCTTTTTTATTGGGATATATAGTATTCATATCAAGGATTTTTCAAGTGATTAATCATTAAAAATTGGTATAAAAATAGAGATTTAACTGCTGAGACTGCGAAACAAATTACTTAATTTATACTTGTTTTAATTATATTTATCTGTAAATATCTTGATCTTTAAAACTATTGCTCTACTTATGAAGTCGTATAAATGTTTTTGGTCAAATCTTCGTAAAAGTTATCTTCGGATATATGAATTATCTTTTTTTGAACTTTAATATTTAAACTATACAAAGGGTAAAATAGTTATAATTAATCAGTAAATTTTCTAATTTATGGAAACATAAGAGTAAAATAATTAAAACATCTCCGTGAGATTTCTATTTTATTGAATTTTTTATTAAATAAGTGTATGTACTGATTGGTAAGATTTTACGGTTAGATTAACATTTAGCTAAATTCTAGAAGAGTTTTATGCATCTGCTTCACCAATAGACAGCCGTTTTAAAATCCTCTTGGTTGTACTGATGAACTTATGTCATAAATGAATCTAAATTATGTTTTCTAAATCTTTGATAACTGAAGGAGTCGCTACCGTGAATAAGGTGCAATTGGCTTTTCTTATTAACTACCTACTGATGACTGGCTATTTTTTGATTAATTGGTTAAGATTCTTTCTCCGTCATCCTAGTTATTCGCCAGAAGAAAAATTTCTGTCTAGTGTGATACTTTTCATTACTACAGTTTTATGGCCCATCATTGTTCCTATGTCTTTTGTAAAAATATTGACGACACGGAAAGTAGAGTTTAATACTATGATTCCTGTCATAGTCGCAGTCTTTGCCTTCAGTGTTGCACTTTACATGGGTTAGCTAGTTTTATAGGACTAGACTGTGTTTTGGTGTCTCATAATTGCTATTAATAAAATCAACTGAGATTTTGCATCTACCATTAAACCTCAACCAAAAATACAGTCTGCGAACTATAATGCTTGCTATTCACGTTAAGAAAAATGACAACTCTTGAGGTGTTTTCTAGTAACCTGTGGTTTAATTACTAGCTAAAACTGATAACAACTATACTGATATAGCAATTTGTGCAGGAGTTGTGAAATTACTCGTTGAGGCACTTAACGCTTAACAGGGAAGAAGAATATACAAATGTACCTTGTTTTTAAGTGCAGAGTGCAGGCACTTTCATGCAGATGAAATAGGACTGCTATATTTCTCAGATATCTAGTAAGTCACAGCGTTAATTACTATACAATTCAACAAAAGTCAAAAGTGGTTAACAACTACTAAAAAAACAGTTAACAACATCATTTTTGACCTGTGTCAACCAGCGTTGGATACTTTTTACCAATAATTTGTTAGTGTAAACTCTAAGGGTGTTGGTGATTTTTAAAACAAAAATTAGATATCTAAGCATTATTAGAGACACTTATCACTCTCATCATGAGAAAATATTGTTTTGGTTCCAAAGTATCAGCGATCGCTTGTGCGATTGCAACCGCAATAATCGGTATTGATTTCAGCATGGCTGACTCTTCTGCTCACGCTGGTGTCGTTGACCTTAGCTGTACGGGAGGATATACAGCTACCTACAGCCCTGGTCTTACGTTTGAAGAAAAAGAAACTGTTATCACTCGTGATGGAACGTTAAGTACATGCGTTCCTCTGCTAACTGACGCGACAATCGTATCGGGTCGTGGTAGCAGCAAAGTTACAGTAAACGCTTCCTGCAATTCGGCAAATACACCCCCGTATGATCTTAAATACAATTGGAGCAACGGGCAATCTAGCACCATACACTTCTCCTCTACTGTTCAACAGAAACCTGCTGGTGACACCGTTTTCATAAGCACCGGGATTGTTACCGACGGAGAGTTTAAAAATGACATGGCAACAAGAACCCTCACTCTAGCTACATTGGATTCCACGCAATGCCTCTCTACCGGTGTTTCCAGTGCCACTGGTAACGAAACACTGGTGTTGACTGGTCAATAATTTATTGAACATAGTGACATGTTCTTGTCCGAGGAATCAGTTACAGCGCTTTTCAAGTAAATAAACCACGGGGTAGGGGCTGTTCTTGCGGTGCCCCTACGAAAATCTGTGGTTCAATTGGCTGAAAATAGCTGTAATACCACTGAAGTTATGTAGATAAAAAATAGGGATGAGCATCTTGCTCATCCCGTACATAAGTTATTTTTAAGCAAAAGGCTTATTGCGCTTGAATTGGAAAAGCACCCGGACGCACAGCTAAATTGAGATTTTGCCCATTGCGATGCAATTCCATGCTTACATTTCCTCCAACTTGGCTATTTTCTACTGCATTTTGAACAGAGGTTGCGTCGCTCACTGCTTTACCATCAAGTTTTTGGATAACATCACCAGCACGTATCCCTGCTTTGGCTGCTGGTGAGTTGGGCATAACTTTGACAACTAATACGCCATGATCTTCATTAACACTCAAACCGCTGTTGGGGTCAGAGTTGATGTTTTGTTTCAACTCAGGCGTTAATCCTACCATCTGAATTCCTAAATAAGGATGTTGTACTTTGCCCGTCGCTATCAGTTGATTGGAAATTCGTTGCGCTGTATTGATAGGAATCGCAAAGCCCAGTCCTTGTGCTCCTTGGATGATGGCTGTGTTCATCCCTATAACTTGCCCTTGGGCATTAATTAGAGGTCCGCCAGAGTTACCAGGGTTAATTGCTGCGTCTGTTTGAAGATATTCTACTCGTCTGTCGGGAGCACCAATCTGATTGCTAGTGCGACCTGTTGCACTAATGATTCCAGTAGTGACGGTATTACCCAAACCAAGGGGGTTACCAATGGCGATCGCCCAGTCTCCAGGTTGTAGCTGGTTTGAGTTACCCAATGCCACCGTTGGCAGTTTATCTGCTTGAATTTTAACAACAGCCACATCTGTCAGTTCATCTTTGCCCAGCACTTTACCTTTATAAGTGCGTCCATCCTTGAGCGTTACAGTTACTGTATCTGCACCATCCACTACGTGAGCATTCGTAAGAATCCGACCGTCAGCACCAATTATAAAACCTGAACCAGTTCCCCGTTCTACCTGGCTTCCTTGTTGCCGTGGTAGTGCAGATCCAAAGAATTGACGGAAAAACGGATCGTTAAATTGCTCTGGTAACTGGCTTTTGACTGTTCGCGAAGAATCAATCCGCACGACAGCTGGTCCTACCCTTTGTACAACCTTCGTAACAAAGCTAGTACCGTCTGAATTCGGTGGTATTGGCAGAGCAGCATTTGCTGGACTCACAGCTAGGTTAGATGCATTTTCACTTACCTGTTGTGAGTGAGATGCTAAGTAGCCACCCGCAAACGTCATCCCAGAGCCGAGTAACACTAACGATAAATGAAAAGCTGTTTTTCTCCAAGAAGCAGTATTATGGTTTAAAGAATTGTGACTGTCATCACTGGGTTTTTTATACATTTTGTTTCTGTAAGAATTTCTAGATACCATTCCAATTTAAAAAAACTTTGTGACGATACTGTTACACAGATATGACACAATTGTGAAAAGTCTTACTGCATAAGTCCTATGTCTATTGAAGTTGGGTTTGTGTTCCTAGGCAAGAGCCTTTGTGGAAAAACCCTTGAATAAAAAGTAGAAGCAATAGTAAGACATTCAAAGGGAAAGTCAGCCAACAGGAACAATCGAATTGATGGCAACAGTCGAGACAATACTGAAATTATATCTGTTGAAGTTGGGTTTGTGTTGATCGGCAAGAGCTTTTCCTCCTAACTTGCACATTTTAGAACCGTTATACAGTAAGGCTTTGAGAAATCTCAGAAAAATGTGCTTGTTTCATATTTTGCGGGAGCGTTAATCGCGCCCGTTGGGCGCTCAGATATTGCACCTCCCCCTGAGTACGCCTTGAACTTTAGTTCAAGGCTCATAGTCGAAGTCCGTTAAAACTGAGATCTTGCACCATTCTCAACAAGCGGGCTTGCAGTGCGAGCCAAAATCTGAAAAAAAGGGCGTAGAGAGAAATTAAAAGAAGGTCATGTCAAACCTCCTTACTTACGCCCAAGAATTAGTT